>Ga0180432_10010000_pt1 | contig 11449 bp, 5 predicted proteins | sample SS_ome_10_FD_132414 | JGI IMG/M metagenome (GOLD analysis project Ga0180432, IMG submission 132414) | Hypersaline lake sediment archaeal communities from the Salton Sea, California, USA - SS_1_MS_2 metaG | ecosystem: Environmental > Aquatic > Non-marine Saline and Alkaline > Hypersaline >... | reverse complement strand
CGTACCGTGATGGTGTCGCTCAAAGACGAGCCGAAAAAGCTGCACATCATCGCACACGGGCAAACGGAGGCGGGCCTGACCGCCTTGTTGGTTGAAAACCGCCGGGCGATACTGTGCAGCCCCGACTATGTGGTGGTACTCAACAGATGAGAACAGCAAAAGCCGACTCCCGCAGGTTCCTCAGCCCCGAGATGCTCAAGAAGCTGGCGCATCTCAACATCAGGAGCCGCAGCGTCGTCGAAGGCAGCATGACCGGCGCGCATCGCAGCCCCTTCAAAGGATTCAGCACCGAGTTTGCCGACCACCGGCAGTATGTGAAAGGCGACGACCTCCGGCATCTCGACTGGCGCGTTTACGCGCGCACGGACCGCCACTATATCAAGCAGTTCGAAGAGAATACCGACCTCAAGGCGTATATCTTGATCGACTGCTCGGCGTCGATGGACTACTCGTCCAACGGCATCACCAAGTACGAGTATGCTTGCTATCTCGCTGCGGGCCTGAGCTACCTGATCATCGAGCAGCAAGATTCGTCGGGCATGGCGATCTTCGACGAGAAAATCCGGAATTACTTCCCGCCCAAGAGCACCGTTTCGCACCTGCGGTCGATGCTCGACGCCCTCGTGGAGGTCAAACCATCGGCGGGGACCGACACCGGCATAGCTCTTCATTCCATGGCCGAAATGCTGAAGCGGCGGGGGCTGATCGTGATCATCAGCGATCTGATGGACGAATCCGACAAGGTCGTCAAGGGCCTTGCGCACTTCAAGCAAAGACGTCACGATGTGATCGTTTTTCACGTGCTGGACGACTACGAGCTCAACTTCCCGTTTGAGAAGGTCGGCGAGTTTCTCGACATGGAAACAGGCGAGCGAATCCGCGTGGCGCCCAAAGAGATCAGGGAAGAGTACGCGCGCGAGATAACCGAATTCCTCGAAACATACAGGCGGGCGTGCTTTGAGAACCGCATCGATTACGTAACGATCAACACGAAGATACGGCCCGAGGCATTCCTCGCGGCGTATCTGACAGGGCGGGCAAGAGTCACGTAACCGTGGTCCGCTGAACAGGTTAAAATTACGAAGTGTCTTTATTAAGCCAGGCGTTTTTATATGGCCTCGGCGCCCTGAGCATCCCGGTGATCATTCACCTGATGCACAGCACAAAGGCGCGGGTCATCAAGTTCGGCACTATACGGTTCCTGCAGAACTGTCAGCGCCGGGCGGCAAGGCGCACGCGCATCAAGCAGTTGCTGCTTATGGCGCTGAGAATGCTCCTGCTCGCGCTGATCGTTCTCGGCATGGCCAAGCCGGTAATACAGTCGGAAAAGACAAGCGCTTCTACCGGCGATACGGCGACGGCCATGATCTTGATCATTGACAATTCATACAGTATGGGCTATCGCGAAGAAGGCAAAACGCGCCTCGAACGAGCCAAAAGCGTTGCCATGGAACTCCTCGATACGCTGAAACAGAGCCAGGGCGACGAGGCGGCGGTTATTCTGATGAACGATAAGACCGAGGCCCTGCACCGTACCTTCCAGCTCGACATTGCGTCGGTCAAAGCGGCGGTGGCAAGCATCAAGCTCTCCAGCCACGGCACGGAGGTGTCGACTGCTCTTAGAATGGCCTACGCCAACATGCGGCAATCGCAGAAGCCGCGGAAAGAAATCCACCTTCTCACCGATCTGCAGTTGGCGTCGTGGGATAAGCTGCTGGAGAAGAACTTCATAAAACTGGAGGAAGAGCCGCGGCCAAAGCTCTACATAAGCTCGTTCGGCCGGCCGAAGTCGCACAACAGCTACGTGCGCAACATAACGGTTTCGGGCTCCGCCGCCGCGGGGATGGCAACCACCATCCTCACCGAGGTCGAAACGGTCGGCTCGGGCTCGCCCGAGAATGTCGCCACACTGTCGGTAAACTCCAAGAAGAAAGAGCAGACGGCGTTTACCGTGAGGCCGGGCGCGCCGGCCCAGGCGCCGGTGGAGGTCGAGTTCGATGAGGCCGGCACCTACCGCTGCTCGGTGATGCTCAACGAAGACAGCCTCAGGATCGACGACAGTTTCGAGTTTAGCCTTACAGTGGACGACCGCGTGACGGTGCTGTGCGTTGACGGCCACCCGTCGGGAATCGCTTCGCTGTCCGAAACGTTTTTCCTCAACGCCGCGCTCAATCCGTCGGCACTGACCGGCATGAGGGCCGGCTCGGAGATCGAACCCAAGATGATCGGCATCGGCGATCTCACCGGCACGGACCTCGAGCCCTACAAGTGCGTGATCCTGTGCAATGTCAGGACGCTCGACGGGCGCGACCTCCTGAAGTTCGAGTCGTTCCTCAACGACGGTGGCAGCCTGATTATGTTTCTGGGCAATCGGGTGAGTGCAAGCGAATACAACGAGTGGTCGTTCACGCCGGCCAAGCTCGGCACCATTGTCGGCCGCGCGGACAAAAGGACATTCTACAGCTTCGGGCGGGTATCGCCCAACCACCCCATATTCTCTGGGATGGGCGACCTCCGGGCGGCGAAGGTCTTCCGCTGTTTTCAGGTTGAGCCGAACGACGGCGCACGCGTGATCGCACAACTGCGAAACGGCCTGCCGATGATCATCGAGCGCGACTACGGGAGCGGCCGGGTGTTGATGGTGGCGACTGCGGCTGATCTGGACTGGTCGAACCTGCCGCTGCGCCGGATATACGCGCCGCTACTCCACCGGATGGTCGGGTATATGTCGAGCCGGAAGGCGACGTTTCACGCGTATCGGGTGGACGACACGGTTGAGTTTCGAGCGCTGGCCAAGCACTATGATAAGAGCATCAAGGTGGTGGCCCCCGACGGAAGATCGAGCTACGTCAGGCCCCGGATCGATGGCAGCTACGCCGTGGCTACGTTCGACCAGACGTCGGAGCCGGGTCGATACAAAGTCGTTGCGCATGAGGATTTCTCGAATCACAACGGCTTCTCGGTCAACCCCGACGTCAAGGAATCGGACCTTACGATGATCCCTGTCCGAAAGCTCGCGCAGGAGTGCAAGGGCATGGGCGTGACCGTGCTCGCCAAACCTGGGATGTTGGTCGACCAGGTGACCGAAACCCGCGAGGGCTGGAAGCTCTGGCCGCTGCTGTTCAAACTTGGGCTCTTGCTTTTCTGCATTGAGATTCTCGTGGCGAATCTCTTCAGCCGAACCGTGGAGCACGAGGGCGTGCAGATGCCGCTGTTCGATTACCTCAAGTTGCGGCGCGGCGGAGGATTGTCGGAATAGGAAGGATAAAGGCGAAAAGCGGAAGGATGAATCAAGACTTCGGTCTTAGGGCCTTGGACTGATGACTGACCGACTGAGCGACTGAATCATGCATTGGTTTTTCGATTATCCCTGGGGCCCGGCGCTTACGTGGCTGGTAGTCTTTGCCGTGCTGGCCGTGCTGGGCGTGTCGTTCTGGTCTATCCGCAAGGAGATCCGCTCGGGATGGGGGATGTCGGTCATCGGCCTCCGACTGCTGGCGCTCGGGATTGTTCTGTTTTTGCTGCTGCAGCCGCAGACGAAACGGGTGATCTCAACGGTGTTGCAGTCTTCTACGGGCGTATTGCTCGACACGTCGAAAAGCATGAGCATAACCGATGCCGGCAAGACGCGGACAAGGCTCGAAATCGCCAGGAGCATCCTCGGCCCGAAAGGCAACGACCTGATCGCGAAGCTGCACAAGAAAGGAAAGGTCCGGCTGTTCCAGTTCTCGACGCTTCTCGAAGATCTACCGGCTAAGGAGCTTGCCGGTATCGACAAGGCCACGGGCGACTCGACTGCGCTCGGATCCGCGATCGCCGACTCGGTGGACCGTTTCGGAGCGGAGGAGCTTACGTCGCTGGTGGTATTGACCGACGGCCGGGACAACGCGGGCCGGCCCGCCTCCGAGGTGGCGAAGTCGCTATCGGTGCCGGTCTTCGTGGTCGGCGTAGGCGAGGTGAGCGCGGAACCGGAGGGCGAACAAAAAGATTATGCCGTCGACAACGTGATGGCGGACAAGCGAGTGATGGTCAATCACAAAACAGACGTGCAGGTTAGTATCTCGGGGATGGGTTTCCCGAACCGCCAGGTACCGATCGAGCTCGTGCTCAACGGCAAGGTGATCGCCAAAGCAATCAAACCCCTCGGGCCGAAACGCCCGAAGGCCGAGACCATCCTCGCGTATACACCCACGATACCCGGCAAGTACAAGTATGCCGTCAGGATACCCGTGGAGGAAGACGAACTCGATGAGCAGAACAACGAGCGAACGTTTACCGTGCGCGTTATCGACCCGGTCAACCGCGTGCTGTATCTGGAAGTTTCGCCCCGGTGGGAGTATAAATTCTTGAATCGGGTGCTCAACGCGAATCGGAACATCGATTTGCTGTCGTACGTGAGAATGACGGCCCGCATGCTGCTGATCCAGGGCGGGTTGAAATCGGCCCCGGGCGCCGCGGCCCCGCTGGACGAAGGCCGACTCGAAGAATTCAAGGTGGTCATCATCGGCGACGTGGGACGGAAGTTCTTCACCGACGGCCAGGTCGCCCGCCTTGCACAGTTTGTCGAAAACGGCGGCAGCCTGGTGCTGCTGGGCGGCAAGAACAGTTTCGGCGCGAGCGGCTTCTCCAATACGCCGCTGGGTGGGGTCCTGCCGATCGCAGCGAGCGTGATGGATCGTTACGTTGAGGTGAAGCACGCAGTCACAACCACACCCGAGGGTGCGGCGCATCCGATTTTTCAGCGTATCCAGTTGGACTGGTCATTGGCGCCGGCGCTGAATACGCTGATAACAACGGGAAGCCTGAAAGCGGGCGCGACGGCCATGCTGACTACCGCCGACGAGCGGTCGCCCGTTGTGGTCGTCCAGCGATACGGGCAAGGCAAATCGGTCGTGGTGCTGACCGACTCGACATGGCGATGGAAGCTCGGGCAAACACGCACCAAGCTGCCGATCGACCTGCATCAGCTTTTCTGGAACAGCCTCGTCGAGTGGCTGCTGCCGGAGGAGACCGAAACAAAGCGCCCCAACGCCGTCGAATTGATAACCGACAAGGACGAATACGAGCTCAATCAGCAGGTGCGCCTGATTGTGACCGTTACGGACGCCGACGGGAACCTCGACAAGAACGCGGCTGTTCGATGCGAGGTGCAGACGCCCGACGATAAGAGCCTGACGCTGGAGGCGCGCCTCGGCGACATCTCGGCTTACTCGGCATCGTCGGGAGAAGGCTATGTCACCAATTTCACGCCGCACAAGAGCGGCAAATACGCAATAACCGCCGTCGGAGAAACAGGCGGCGAAGAAGTCGGGCGAGAGGAACTATCCATAATTGTGGGCGACCCTGCGCTGGAGTTCAGAAACCCCGACATCAACGAGGAACTTCTCAGGGAGATAGCCGCAAGAAGCGGCGGAAAATACTACCGGCCCGAAAGAGCGGCAACGCTTCTCGACGACATTGTCTGGCAGGAAAAAATCGTAGAGAAAACCGAGAGAGAAGAAGTCTGGAACGAGTGGTGGGTGCTCATTGTCTTTGTCATCCTGATGGCCAGCGAGTGGATTGTCCGCAAGAACCGCCAACTGGCGTGAACAAGGGACCCGAGTGATCGGAGAAACGATATGAAGCTGAAGGTATTGATCACAACTGCCGTGGTGGCGGCGGCACTCCCCGCGTTCGGCAGGGGAAACATCATACGCAACGGAAACTTCGAGGCCGGGCGGGGCGGCAAGTTCGGCTTTCCCGGGTGGCACACCGCCATCATGGGATTTATGCCGAAGATCGTGGGCAAAGACGACGACGGCAAGAACTTGTACAACTACATTTGCAGTTGCGGCCACAACTTCGGGCCCATCAAGCCCGAAGCAGGCGTGGTCTGCCCCAAGTGCGGCCGCTACGGCATCGCCGAAGAGACAGGCGGCTGGTACGACCAAAATCACGAATACGTAAAGCTCGGCCCCGGAAGAGAGGGCTATGGCGTGAAAATGACGCTCTCCAAATCCGTGGGCGAGAACCAGGGGGTGCGCTGCGTGAGCGACCTCGTTCGCGTCCAACGCAACTGGCCGTATAAGTTCCGCGTCGATGCCAGGGCCAAGGGAGCGGTCATCCTCGTATTTGTCGAAGGATACAGATACGTTTACCCTAAAACAGGTGATATTGAAGACGACGAAGATGAGGACGAGGACGACGACGAGGACGAGGACGAAAAGAAGGAAGACAAAGTGTTGGCCACGCAGGGAGAAGCTATTCGAATAGAGAAGTGCTACCGCAAGCAGATGAAATTCGGCTCGCCGGGCGGCTGGACCCGCAAAGAGGAAAACTTCATGCCGCCGAAACGTTACGAGATTGATCTCATACAGGTAAAGCTATACGCCTTCATGCCCGGCGAGGCACATTTTGACAACGTACTCGTGCGGCCGCTTTCGACCTACGAAGCGGAAAAGTGGCTGCGTACTCGAAAAAGAAAAAAGGACAAGAGGTTCCGGTAATCAGCCCGTTCCGGCGTCGACTCAGCGGAGGAGACAAAAATGTCTGACAGCATCCAAATTCAAAGCGGCGTCTCGGCTATACGCAGTCGCCTGCAGTACGTGCGCATGCACTACAGGAACGTTACAATAGGCGAGTGGATGGGCCTCACTCTTGCTATCCTCCTGCCCGTGTTGGCGGTCCTGTTTGCGATGGACAATATCTTTCATCTCCCGATGATGTTGCGCATTATGCTGTGGCTGGGCATGGCGACCGGAGTTGTGTACATGGTGCAGCGCGCAGGCCGGGAGATGAACCGGGGCGTGGCCGACGAGGAACTGGCATTGCGCGTTGAGAAGGCATTCCCCGAGCTCAACAACGAGCTGATCAATTCGCTGCTGCTTTCGAAAGAGGCCGACGACCAGGCCGGCCATCTTGTTTCCGCCGTGGTGCAGAGCGGCACTCACGACTCGGCGAAAATCAAGCTCCGCCGTTCGGTCCCAAAGAAAAAACTCCAGGTGTTTCTGGGCGCCGCGTTGATCGCCTTCGCCATCATGGGATTTTACGCCGTCAAATACCCGGGCTATTTCAAGAATGCGCTCCAGCGCATACTTGTGCCGGTCTTCCCCGTGGACCCGCTTACCCTCACCAAGATCGCCGGGATCAAGCCGCAGAACTGCAACGTGCTCTCCGGCGATGACGTGATGGTAGAAGTTGCCCTCGGCGGAGTGATCAAGCCCGCCGAAATCGGCTACAAGATCGGAAGCGGCGAGCACAAAATAGCAAGAATGTCCAGAGACTCCAAGAACAAGAAGGCGTTCGCCTACGTCCTGCGGCAGCTCACGCAAGACACAGTCTACTACGTGAAGGCCGGCGACGCAAAGAGCAAGAGATTCACCATAACCGTTCACGAACGCCCTGCGTTGAAGAACGTGAAGGTACGCCTGGCCTACCCTGAATACAGCGGGCTGGGCGAGGCCGACCGAACGAAGCTGAGCATCAAGGCCCTGGCCGGCACGACGGTGAACATCTCCGCCTTCGCCTCGAAGCCCTTGAAATCCGCATCGATAACCTTCTCCGGCGGCAAGCCGCAACCCATCGATATCGCGGGACAAAACAAGGTCTACGCCCGGTTCGAAATGAAAACCGACGTGACTTATCGGATCGGCCTGGTTGATGCTTTCGGCTTTGAAAACGAGCCGGTGTCGTACGACGCCGAGGTCCTTATCGATCACCCCCCGACCATCGATCTCATCGAGCCGCCGGAGAAAGTGATGGCGAGAGAGGATGATACCATTACGTTCGATTTCACCGCGGCCGACGATTACGGCATTGCCCGCGTGCAGCTCATGCAAGCCGTGGAAGAAGAAGGCGAAGCCGAAAACGTGACCGAGCGCGTGGTGAAGTCTTGGGAGCCCGAGGGCAAGCTCACCAAGGAATTCGCGGGGCGATACGAGCTGCCGGTCAAGGACCTCAAAACGAAGCCCGGCGATACGGCGCTGGTATTCCTGCGAGTCGAAGATTGGAACGACGTCTCGGGCCCGGGCACAGGCGAGTCGCTCACGATCTCGATCAGCGTCGCCTCAAAGCAGACCGCCCGAAAAGAAGAGGATGAAAAAATCAAGGCGGCCACGCGCAATCTCGCCGAGATAATTCAGCTTCAGGAGCGCAACCTCCGCGATTCAAAGGCGCTCAGCCGCCGGAAAGTCCCCACACGCGGCTACTCGGTCGGCACTGCCCCCCTCAAAACGCTCGTCGAAGTGCAGGAACAGATAAGAAAACTCGCCGGAGTGGTCATCGGCGCGCTCAAGATGGAAAACCCCATCCGCGGCACGCTCGAAAGCCTTTACAACATGGAGATGGTGATGGCCGTCAAGCAACTGCGGGCGGTCGAGCAAGACATTGCCAACATAGAAGACGCCGTCCGGACCGAAAGCGATATCCTCGCCCGGCTCACCGCCCGGAAGCAGACCCTGGCCGATAGCATAAACCGGAAAAACATGCAGGATATTTTTACGGAGCTGGACGCGATAATCGCCGCGGAAAAGGGAATTCGCAAGGCAACCAAGAGGTGCATCGACGGTAAGATGTGGAACAGTGCTGTCCAGGCCAATAAGCAGGACGCGCTCTCCGACCGGCTTGCGCAGTTCAAACAGAAACTGCTCGCCCATGCCTCGGACGTGGCGCGGTCGGACATGGCACTGGCGAAGAGCTTCGAAGCCACAGCCGCAGAGATGGACGCCAAGCAAATACGCCAGAATATGATCAGAGCCGCAGCTACCATCGAGAAAGAAGATGCCCCGGCGGCGCTCGAAATCGAGGACAAGATCATCGCAGACCTCATCGAGATAAAGAAGCTGATCCGGCAAAGCGTTGCAGAGCGCGCCGAGGAGCGCCTCGCAAAGCTCAAGAAGCTCATCTCGAAAAGCAAGAAGAAGGCCGACAGGCTCAACAGCATCGAGAGGAAAGTAAAGCAAATTTCCGAGGAGCTCAAGGCGGCCAAAGACCTTTCCGAGGACGACAACGAAGAGATGAAGAAGAAGGTCGAAGAGATGGACGAGATACAAGACTCAATGGCGGAGGTCGTCGAAAAAATGGCCAAGGACCTCCACCTCTTCCCCGACATCCCCGCGTGCAACGAGCTTGTGCAGAAGATGCGCGAGGTATACGAAGACATTACCCAGAAGCCCGGCAGCGAAAGCGCCCCGGCGGTGGAGGTCGCCGTGGAACGCGGCGACAGCAAAGGCGAAAAAGCCGCCAAGGATGCCATGAAAGGCATGACCGAGCGAATAGCCGACATGGAAATGTGGCTGGAGGAGGCGCCGGAAAACATCGCCTGGAAGCAGGAATCGCTCGATAGAGACGAAATCCCCGACATCCCGCTCGTGGACCTTCCCGAGGAGCTTGAAGACCTCGTGGGCGATCTGCTGGAGCAGGAGCAGGAGATCGAAGACGAAGCGCAGGATTCCGCCAGCAACCTGGGCGCCCACGATCTCCCCGCCGGCTGGGGCGTGGCGGACGGCCCCCAGCCCAGCTTCGGTGCAAAGGGCAAAAGCGGCAACACGAAGCCCAACAAGATGGAGCAGATCGGCCGAGCCGGCGGCGGCCGGCAGGGAATGTCGAATGGCGAAATGGTCGAAGGCCTTGCCAAGGACCTCGAGGGCAGCGATGTTGAGGTACGCAGGACGAATGACCCCTTCCAGAAGGGTGAGGTCGAAGAAGAAAACCCCAACTCCGAAGCTAAGGCCACCGGCGGCGGAAAGCAGTCGGGCCAGAGCGACGGAACCGGCCTCACCGGAGCGGGCCCGCCACGCAACGAGTTGGGAATGCGCGAACTCGAGCGCAAGCAGCGAGATCTTACCCGTAACACGGAAAAAATCTACAGCAAGGCAGTAATGATGTACTTGCCCACGGGCGAACTCGACAACGCCCTTCTCCTGATGCAGCAGGCCGCGCAGAGGCTGCAAGAGGGAGACATGGCCGGCTTCACGTCGCTCCAGCGCCGGATCGTACGTGCGCTCGACAACACACAACGCGAGCTTCGCGGCGAGGCAATGGTCCAGCTCGAACCATGGATGAAAGTCCCCGCCGAAATGCAGGAAGAAATGCTGCAGGCTCGTAACGAGATAATCCCCGACGAATACAAAGACCTTGTTTCCGAATACTACAAGGCTATTGCAGGAGCGCTCTCACATTGAGCCTTTTCAGAAACGCAGCCGTCACGGCCCTTGTCTTTGCAGTTGCTTCCGGCACGAATACGCTCGCCGGAGAAGCCACGGTAAAGGGCTTCTCGCATGAGGCCGATATCGGCGGCGGCGGCAGTGTGGTCGCCATCGATTTTTACCCGGGGGTGAAGATCACCAGTTCACCAGTGGTCACCGATCGTACCGGCAAGGCGGTTGCGTCGAAGGTGCTGCTCAACCAGGAGTACGGGCAGTTGGTGATGATCTTCGACGGCTCCGGCGGCGGAAGTTTTAAGCTGCACTACGGTGGCGGCGGATCGGCCAAGCGCTCGCACAAGCCATGGGACCCCAGGCCCAGCCTGCTCATGGAGGTGCGCAGCAAGCGCAGGGGTAGAGTCGGCGACTGGAATAGCATGAAAAATTTGGCCGAATCCGGCGACGTCCAGGGCATGAGGTTCGTGTCGAATATCTGGCACGGTTTCAACCCATTCGGGCCGAGCGACAGTTTTGTGGCTGTTTTCCGCGGCGAACTCGTGATCCCGAAGGACGGCGCCTACCGCTTCTTCACGGCTTCGAGCGACGACTCGTATGTTTTTATAGACGACAAGCTCGCCTTTTCCTGGCCGGGCGTACACGGCCCCTGGCGCGGGGCCCACGGCGAGCGCGGGGCAGACATGTACCTCGCCAAAGGCAAACACAAGTTCGAGTACTACTACGCCCAGGTCAAAGGGGAAGCGGTCATGTGCCTTGGATGGCGCCACAAGGACGAAAAAGCCGCGCGAGTCGTCCCCGCCGGGTTCTTCGCTCATACACCGGTCGCCCCCGTGAGAAACATGAGAAGGAAAGACGGCGGCCCGATGCCGTACTTCAACTGGACCCAGGGGCAGTTGATGCTCTCCGACAAGATCCAGTACGTTCGCTTCGCGCTTCACAACCGCTCGCGCGGGGCGAAGTCGATCGAGTGGAATTTCGGCGACGGCGTCACGTCCACGCAGGGCAGCCCGGCGCACATTTTCACCGGCGCGGCCCCCTACAAGGTAAGGCTCACGGCAAAAAACGGCGACAAGACAAACACGTGCCGCATGCACATCCCCGTGATGACCCCGATGAACAATGTAACGATAAACGATCGGCGCGTCGCCAGAGATTTCGCCAATGTCATCAAGACGTATCCTTTCAACAAAATACCCGGCCCGACGCTTCTCCGGTTCTTTGAGCTGGTCGACACGCTGGAAGATCCCACGATGCTTGCACCCATGGCAAGGGCGCTCAGAAAAAAGGCCTCCGGGTCGACATCATTGATG
>Ga0180432_10009999_pt1 | contig 11450 bp, 12 predicted proteins | sample SS_ome_10_FD_132414 | JGI IMG/M metagenome (GOLD analysis project Ga0180432, IMG submission 132414) | Hypersaline lake sediment archaeal communities from the Salton Sea, California, USA - SS_1_MS_2 metaG | ecosystem: Environmental > Aquatic > Non-marine Saline and Alkaline > Hypersaline >... | reverse complement strand
TTACGAGGAGCACTAACCTCGAGGGCGCTAACTTATGAATAGACACACTGATGTTCGTCTTTCGTTGCCCAGCAAAGGCCGCCTGGCTCAAGCCACACTGGATTTCTTGGCTGCCTGTGACCTGGAGATAGAAAAGCCCAACCCCCGCCAATACGCCGCCCGCATCTCGGCCCTGCCGGGGCTGACCGTCCTCTTTCAACGGCCCGGCGACATCGTAGTTAGCGTGCGAGATGGCAGTGTGGATTTCGGCATCACCGGGATGGACGTGGTGGCCGAGCGTCAGGGAGACAACGGCGCGGTGTTGGTGCTCCACGACGCGCTCAACTTTGGTCACTGCCGTCTGGCCCTGGCCGTGCCCGAAGCGTGGGAGACGGTGCACACCATGACCGACCTGACCACCTGCGCGCGATCCTTGGGCCGGCCACTGCGGATGGCGACCAAGTTCCCCCACCTCACCGGTGACTTTGTAGCGCGCCACAATGTCCCATTCACCCTCATCCACGCCGAAGGGACGCTGGAGGTTGCCCCGGCCATTGGCTACGCCGACCTCATCGCCGACCTGGTATCTTCTGGGCAGACGCTGCGCGACAACCGGCTGCGCCCCCTGGACGACGGTACAATCTTGCACTCTCAGGCCGCCCTGATCGCCAATCGGGCGGCCCTCAAGACACGCTCAGAAGTGCTCGCCGTGGCCCGCCAATTGATCGAGTACGTCGAAGCACACTTGCGCGCCATAGATCACTTGGCCATAGTCGCCAATATGCGGGGCGTGTCACCCCAGGCCATCGCTCAACAGATGTTTACCCAAGAGACCCTCAGTGGACTGCAAGGCCCGACCGTCTCGCGGGTGGTTGTACGAGACGGGAATCCTAACTGGTACGCCGTCCACATCATCGTGCGCCGGGAGCAACTCTTCCGGGCGGTGACCGAACTGCGGGCCATCGGTGGCAGCGGGGTGGTCGTGACACCGGTGACGTATATTTTTGAGGAAGAACCTGCCCGCTACCGGGCGATGATGAAGGCAATTCAATGACGTTGAAAATCTACGACGACCTGGAACAAGCCCGCCAGACGGTGCTCCGCCGCCGGAACATGACCATTCTCGACGAGATGCCGGAATCGGTGCGTGCGAGCATTCGCCACGTCTTTGGTGAAGAACTGACCCCCGAGGCGGCGGTGGCCCGCATCCTGGCCGACGTGCGCCAGCGCGGTGACGAGGCGCTGCGTGACTGGACGGCCCGCATTGACGGCCTCCCCCGAGGGCGGCTTGATGATATCGAGGTGCCAGCAGAGGCCCTGGCAGCCGCCTACGCGTCCCTGCCAACTGACCTGGCCGACGCGCTGGACTTGGCCGCCGAGCGCATCCGCGCCTTCCACGCCCGCCAACCCATCCCCTCATGGACGACGACGGAGATGGGCGGGACCCTGGGCCAGCGTGCCGTACCGATGCAGCGGGTGGGGGTTTACGTGCCGGGCGGCACCGCCCCGCTGCCCTCGTCGCTGCTGATGGCCGTGATCCCGGCCCGCGTGGCCGGGGTGGATGAAGTCATCGTCTGCACGCCGGGGCGCGACGACGTTACCCTGGCCGCCGCCCACGTCGCCGGCGTGGACCGGGTCTTCCAGCTGGGCGGCGCGCAGGCCATTGGTGCGCTCGCCTACGGCACAGCCACAATGCCCCGGGTGGACAAGATTGTGGGTGCCGGGGGGCTATTCACCACGCTGGCCAAGCGACAGGTCTACGGCCAGGTGGGGCTGGACGGGCTGTATGGTCCGACAGAGACGGTGGTCGTGGCCGACGACTCGGCCCATCCGGCCTGGGTGGCCGCCGACCTGCTGGCCCAGGCGGAGCACGACGTGCTGGCCACCGCTATCCTGCTCACCCCCTCCCGCCAACTGGCGCAGGCGGTGCAGGTCGAGGTTGCCCAGCAGATGGAAAACCTCAGCCGGGCAGACGTCGTCGCAACGTCGCTGGCCGGGCAGGGCGGTATCGTCCTCACCCCCGACCTGGAAACTGCCGTGCGCCTGGCCGACGAGTTCGCCCCGGAGCATCTCTGCCTGGCCGTCCGGGAGCCAGAGGTGTGGGCCGAACGGATCCGCAACGCTGGCGGGCTGTTCCTGGGCGAGCACTCGTTCGAGGTGCTGGGGGATTACGTGGCCGGGCCGAGCCACATCATGCCCACCGGCGGAACGGCTCGCTTTAACTCGCCGGTGAACGTGCTCGACTTTGTCAAAATCGTCAACATCATCGGGCTGGACGCCGGGACCGCAGCCCGACTCTGTCCGGTGGCCACCCGCTTCGCCAACGCTGAATCGCTCACCGCCCACGCTGCTGCGGCAGAGCAGAGAATCGACGCATAAAACGGACAGAACGGATGAGATCAGTGGGACGAACGCATTTGCATACTTGGGGAGGTGGACCATGAGGCACGTCAAGACGGGTTACAATGATCTTTCGTATGCAGTGATTGGGGCTGACCTCGTGCGCCCTGACATCGCCACGATGGAGCCTTACACCCCCGTTTTCCCCTTGGAGGTCCTCGCCGCTCGCCTGGGACGCGCCCCCGACGATATCATCAAACTGGACGCCAACGAGAACCCCTACGGGCCTCCACCACAGGTGCAGGAGGCCCTGTCCGGCCTGCGCGACGTACACATCTACCCCGACCCAGAGAGCCGCGCCTTGCGAGCTGCCCTGGCCGATTGGACCGGCGTTCCCGCCGACTTGCTGATGGCCGGAGCTGGCGTCGACGAACTGATTGACCTGACGCTGCGTCTCTTCTTAGGACCGGGAGACGTCGTCCTCAACTGCCCGCCCACTTTTGGGATGTACACCTTTGACGCTGCGATCTCTGGCGCGCAGGTCGTCTCGTCCCCCCGCCGCGCTGACTTTTCCCTGGACCTGGACGCCATAGAAAAAGCCGTCGGCCAGCACCGCCCCAGACTCTTCTTCGTCGCCTCCCCCAACAACCCGGACGGCAGTTGGCTGCCCGACGGCGACCTGGAACGGTTGCTGGCCCTGCCGATGATCGTCGTCCTCGACGAGGCTTACGTCGAGTTCGCCGGGGGGGAACGGAGCCGCATCCGACATGTTCCCCACCACGACAACTTGATCGTTCTGCGCACCTTCAGCAAATGGGCCGGCTTGGCCGGTCTACGCGTCGGCTTTGGCGCCTTTCCCGCCGCGCTGATGCCCCACCTTTGGAAAATCAAGCAGCCTTACAACGTCTCGGTCGCCGCCTCCGCCGCCGTCATCGCCGTGCTGCAGGATCCCATTTACCTGGAAGAACACGTCGCTCGCATGACGGCGGAACGGGAGCGGTTGACGCGGCTGTTGATACAGATTCCCTATCTGCACCCCTACCCCTCTCAGTCTAACTTTGTGCTCTGCCAGGTGGTGGGGCGCGATGCCCGCGCACTCAAGCTAGCCTTGGAGCAGGAGGGCATCCTGATACGCTACTTTGAAAAGCCGAGGCTGTACGACCACGTCCGCATCAGCGTCGGCAGGCCGGAGCAGACCAACGCGCTCATCGCCGTTCTGAGGAGACTGTGACGATGCGCAAAACCACCGTCCATCGTGAGACCAGGGAGACGACCATCCTGGTCACCCTCGACCTGGATGGCACCGGCCAGTACGAGGTGGAGACCGGCATCGGCTTTCTCGACCACATGCTGGCCCACGTCGCCGTCCACGGTCTGTTCGACCTGACGGTGCAGGCCAGCGGCGACCTGCACGTTGACCCCCACCACACGGTGGAGGACGTGGCCTTGACCCTGGGCCAGGCCTTCGACCAGGCCCTGGGCGACCGGGCGGGTATCGTCCGCATCGCGTCGGCCTATGTGCCGATGGACGAATCGCTGGCCTTTGTCGGCGTGGACCTCTCCGGCCGCCCCTACGCCGTGACTGAGATGGCCTGGGCCGGGCCAACCGTCGGTATGCTGCCGGTGACACTGATCCCCCATTTTTTCGAGTCCTTTGCCGTCACCGCCCGCGCCAACGTCCATGCTCGCATTCTCTACGGGCGAGATGACCACCACAAGACCGAGGCGCTGTTCAAGGCACTGGGTCGCGCTCTGGACACCGCCACCAGCCTCGATTCACGCCGGAGCGAAGCGATTCCTTCGACAAAGGGCAAGCTATGATTGCACTGATTGACTATGGAGCCGGAAACGTGCGTTCAGTACAAAAGGCGCTGGAGGCCGTCGGCGCCGAGGTACGGCTGACCCGCGCCCCCCAGACCATCCTGGCCGCCGCAAAGATCGTATTACCGGGCGTGGGGGCTTTTGGCGATTGTATGGCCGGTCTACGCCGTGCTGGACTGGTGGACGTGTTGCATCGGGTGGTCGAACTGGGGAAACCGCTGCTGGGTATCTGTGTGGGCATGCAGGTGTTGTTCGAACAAGGCGAGGAGATGGGCCGCCACGCTGGGCTGGGTCTCCTGCCGGGCCGGGTGGTCCGCTTCCCTGACGCCATCGTCACCGTGGGTTTCAAAATTCCCCACACCGGATGGAACCAAATCGAGCCGGTCTGCGAAGCAAAGAGCCCCTTGTTCTACGACCTGCCGGACGGTGCGTGGGCCTACTTTAACCACGCCTATTACTGCCAGGGACGGCCGGAGCACGCCCTGGCCGTTACCGACTATGGGGGGCCTTTTCCTTCGGCTGTTGGTCGGGGGAAGATCTATGGCATCCAGTTTCACCCGGAGAAGAGCCAGCAGGTGGGGCTGCACATCTTGGAGAATTTTGTGGAGCGCGTAAAATGAGCCCTTGGACAATTTATCCAGCGATCGACTTACGACGCGGCCGGGTCGTCCGTCTGAAGCAGGGAGACCCGGATCAGGAGACCCGGTACGCCGACGACCCGCTGAGCGTGGCTCAGCGCTGGAGGGCGGCCGGCGCCGCATGGCTGCACGTCATTAACCTGGATGGGGCCTTTGGCGAACACAGCCAGGGGAACCAGGCCGCCTTGGAACGCATCCTGACCACCGGTCTGCGGGTGCAGTTCGGCGGCGGTCTGCGCGACCTGCCGGGGATTCGCCGGGCGCTAGACATGGGCGTGAGCCGGGTAGCGGTCGGCACAGCGGCGGTGAAAAACCCAACGCTGGTCGAGGCGGCGTTGGAGACCTTTGGGCCAGAACGAGTCGCTGTGGCGATTGACGCCCGCGAGGGCAAGGTGCACACCCACGGATGGCAAGAGGCATCGACGCTCACGGCGGTGGAACTGGCCCAGCGGTGGGCTGCCCGGGGGGTGCGTTGGGTCATCTTTACCGACGTAGGTCGCGACGGGACGGGCAACGGCCTCAACGTCGAAGCGACGGCACACCTTTTGACCAGCTCAGGACACCGTTTGAGCGTCATCGCCTCCGGCGGCGTCGCCAGTCTGGAGGACGTGCGACGTGCCCATCAGGCGGGATTGAGTGGCGTCATCATCGGGCGCGCCCTCTATGAAGGGCAGGTGTTATTGGAGGACGCGCTGTCTGGGGGGCACCATGCTGGCTAAACGTATTATCCCTTGCCTGGACGTCAAGGATGGGCGGGTGGTCAAGGGAGTCAACTTTGTCGGGCTGCGCGACGCGGGCGACCCGGTGGAGAATGCCCGTCTCTACAACGCCGAGGGCGCCGACGAACTGGTCTTCTTGGACATTTCGGCCACGCCGGAGGGTCAGGCCACGACGGTGGAAATGGTGCGCCAGGTGGCCGTCGAGGTGTTTATGCCCTTCACCGTCGGCGGAGGGGTACGCACCGTCGAGGATGCGCGGGCCTTGCTCCTGGCTGGCGCCGACAAGGTTAGCATCAACACAGCCGCCATCCGCACCCCAGAGCTTCTCAGCGCCGCTGCAGAACGCTTTGGTAGCCAGTGCGTCGTCGTCGCCATTGACGCCAAGCAGGTCGCCGGGGACCCGCCTCGCTGGGAGGTCTACGTCAGAGGCGGGCGCACGCCCACGGGGCTGGATGTGCTGGAATGGGTGGTGCGGGCGGTCGAGATGGGAGCCGGGGAGATATTGTTGACCAGCATGGACGCCGACGGCACCCTGGCTGGCTACGACCTGGCGTTGACGTGCGCGGTGGCCGAGGCTGTACCAGTACCCGTCATCGCCAGCGGCGGGGCCGGTTCCGTGGAACATTTCGCCCAGGCGGTCACCAAAGGCAAGGCCGACGCCGCGCTGGCGGCCTCGCTTTTCCACGACCGCGTGCTGAGCATCGGTGAGGTAAAAGCGCACCTGGCATCGCAAGGCATTCCGGTGCGGATATAGGTTAGCATCAATGACGAACGAAACAATGAAAATCCGCTTTGACGAACGGGGGCTGATAGCGACGGTGGTGCAGGACGCTGCGACCGGCCAGGTGTTGATGGTGGCCTGGATGAACCAGGAGGCGCTGCGGCGCACTCGAGGGACGGGCCAGGCCCACTTTTGGAGTCGCAGCAGGCAGGAGTTATGGCATAAAGGAGCGACCTCTGGCAACTTTATGAACGTGCGCGAAATCTGGGTGGACTGTGACGCCGACACGTTACTGCTCAAGGTGGACCCCGACGGGCCGGCGTGCCACACCGGCGAGCAGAGTTGTTTCTATCGGAGGTTAGCGTGATGAGCGACGTTCTGGACACTTTGTTCGACACCATCCTCGACCGCTACACGAATCCCCGGCCCGGTTCCTACACCGTCCGGTTGCTGAACGCGGGCGAAGACGAAATCCTCAAAAAGGTTGGCGAGGAGGCCATGGAGGTCATCCTGGCCGCCAAGGGGCAAGGAGACGAACGGCTCGTCTCCGAGGTGGCTGACCTTTTTTACCATCTACTGGTGCTGCTGGCGGCGCGCGGGCTGACCCTGACCGACGTCGAAGCAGAACTGGTACGGAGGCGGCGGCGTGAGCCCGTCGAACGGCGACGATGATCCACCTTTTCCTGTTCGACGTAGATGGCGTGCTGGTGGACGCGCGGGCTTACCTGAAGGCGCTACAAGATACAGTGGCCCACTTTGCCCGGCAGATGGGGCTGGGGCGCGTATGTGATCCCCCGACGGAAGAGGAAGTGAGAGTCTTTGAAGCCAACGGCCTGACGAGCGAGTGGGACTCGGGGCCAACCTGCGTGGCGGCGCTGCTGCTGGAGCGGCTGCGCGTATGCAACCAGCCCTCTCTTGTACTGCCTTCCCACTGGCCGGACGCCCTCGCGACGCTGGCCGCACAGCCCCCTCCAGGGGGCTCGATCTCCCGCCCCGGCTATGTGGCTCTGGCAAGAAAAGTGGGCCAACGCCTGGCAGATGGGGCTAGCCCGGCACAGGCAGCCCGCGCCGTCTTGTTGGAAGAGGCGCTAGCGATACCTGGCCTGGAACACGCCCAACCCGCCCTGGTCGCGTTGCTGGATACGCTGCTGGGCCACGTCCACGATTTCTACCGCGCGCCGGTGACGCGACACTTTCAGCACCTGGCGATTGGAAGCCAGGCGGTGGCCCAGACCTATGGCGTCTCCCCAGACTTTGAGAGCCCGGCCTACCTCCTGCGCTACGACCGCCCGCTTCTCACGCCCGCCACTCGCACTCGACTGCACGACAGTCAAGTCCGCGCTGCCCTCTACACCACCCGCCCCAGCCTGCCCCCGGCTGAGGCAGGCGAACCGGCAAAGCGTCCCTCGGGGACTGCGAACGGCTACTCTCCGGAGGCAGAGATGGCCCGTTCACTGGTGGGTCTGGAAGCCTGGCCCCTCGTCGGTCGGGGACGGATGCGCTGGTTGGCCCAGCGGACCGGGGAAGATCTCGATGGTCTGATCAAGCCCTTCCCGGTCCAGGCCCTGGCTGCTATCGGCGCGGCCTCGTCGGGCCGGGAGGCGGACGCGCTGGAAGCGGCACTGGCCCTGCATCGCCAGGATCAACTCCGGCCCCCGCTGGCTGACCTGGGAGCGGTGACTCTGCACGTCTTTGAGGATAACGCCAGCGGGCTAGTGGCAACGGAGCGCGGCGTCGAGGCATTGAGGAGGGCAGGCACAACCGTTACGTGGCGACCCTATGGCATCGCTCCTGCAAACAGTCCCAAAGCAACGGCACTGACGGCACGGGGCGCGCCAGTCTATCCGTCAGTTAACGAGGCCGTTCTGGATGCGCTAAAGGATGTATTGAAGGAGAGATAGCAATGACCACACTAACTATGAAATTTGGCGGCACCTCAGTCGGCAGCGCCGAAGCGATCAGCCAGGCTGCCGACATTGTGCTGGAGCAGGCTCAAGAGTGGGATCGCCTGGCCGTGGTTGTCTCGGCGATGAGCGGCGTGACCGACGCGCTGACCCGAGGTGCGCTGAGTGCCGAGTCCGGCGACGACCAAACCTACCGCGCCATCGTCGCCGACCTGCGAGTTCGCCACTACCGCGTCGTGGATGAACTGCTCCGTCCTGATGGTTCGACAAGCTCACCACAAAGGCCTGTCGAAGGGCTCCGTCCTGATGGTTCGACAAGCTCACCACGAAGGCCTGTCGAAGGGCTCCGTCCTGATGGTTCGACAAGCTCACCACGAAGGCTTGTCGAAGGAGCCCGTCCTGAGCTTGTCGAAGGACTGTCTCCAGAGAGCGAGCGCGCCCAACTGCTGGCCACGGTGGACAAGTACCTGGACGAGTTCGACACCTTTTGCCGCAGCGTCCACGTCTTGGGTGAAGTCACCCCGCGCGCGATGGATGCGATCACGTCACTGGGGGAGCGAATCAACGCCCGCATCCTGGCCGGGTTACTCCGCCAGCGGGGCGCCCGCAGCGAGGCGGTAGACGCCACCGAACTGATCGTCACAGACACCACTTTTCAGAACGCCGTGCCGTTGATGGACGCCACATGTAAACAAGTCTCCACCCGCCTGGCCCCGTTGCTGGACGAGGGCGTCATCGCCATCGTGACCGGCTTTATGGGAGCCACCGAGGACGGCATCACGACGACGCTGGGGCGAGGCGGCAGCGACTATAGCGCGACCATCCTGGGCAATTGCCTGAATGCCGACGAGGTCTGGACCTGGACCGACGTGGACGGCGTGATGACGGCCGACCCACGCACCATACCTGAGGCACGTACCATCCCCAGTCTTTCGGCCAGTGAAGTGAGCGAGCTGGCCTACTTTGGGGCCAAGGTGTTGCATCCCCGGACCATCTGGCCCGTGGTCGAACGCGACATCCCGCTGTGGGTCAAGAACACCTTCAACCCGGCCTGCCCAGGGACCCGCATCGTCCGCGAGGCGGAAAGCACGCACGGCACCATAAAGGCGGTCACGGCGATCAAAGGGTTGAGCCAGGTGACGGTCGAAGGGCGCGGGATGATGGGCGTGCCCGGCATCGCCGCCCGCACCTTCGCCGCCGTCGCCAGCCAGGGAGCCAGCGTATTGATGATTTCCCAGGCCTCCTCGGAGCAGTCGATCTGCTTCGTCATCCCCGCGGAGACCGTGTCGCCGGTCATCCGCGCTATCGAGGAGGAGATGGCGCTGGAACTGGCGCGGGGAGACGTAAATCGGGTTTGGTCGTTGGATGACGTGGTGATCGTGACCGCCGTGGGGACGGGTATGCGTGGCACTCCGGGCGTCGCCGCGCGCATCTTTGGCGCGCTGGGGCAGGCGGACATCAACATCATCGCCATCGCTCAAGGCTCCTCCGAATGCAGTGTTTCGCTCGTCGTCGCGGCCAAAGACGCCGCCGACGCCGTAAGACAAATCCACAATGAGGTGATCAGCCATGGCTAAGATACCTGTCGCCATCCTGGGTGCAACCGGCGCAGTCGGGCAGCGCTTCGTCCAACTGCTGGCCGGCCATCCCTGGTTCGAGATTGCGGCGCTGGCTGCGTCAGAACGGAGCGCCGGTCGCCCTTACGCCGATGCCTGCAACTGGGTCATCCCCGGTGATCCGCCGCCTGTGGTCGGCGAGATGACCGTCAGCCCACTAGAGCCGACGCTCCCGGCCCGGATCGTCTTCTCTGCGCTGCCGGCCTCCGTCGCCCGCGAGGTCGAGCCGCGCTTCGCCCAGGCCGGCTACGCCGTCTGCTCCAACGCCTCTGCCTTCCGCCAGGAACCGGGCGTCCCACTGCTCATCCCGGAGGTCAACGCTGGCCACGTAGCGCTCATCGAGCGGCAACGAACCGCGCGCGGCTGGACAGGCTTTATCGTCACCAGCCCCAACTGCACCACCACCGGCATCGTCATCCCCCTCAAGCCGTTGGACGACGCCTTTGGGCTGCAGCGGGTCTTTGCCGCCACCCTGCAAGCCATATCCGGGGCCGGCTATCCCGGCGTAGCGTCCCTGGATATCCTGGGCAACGTGTTGCCTTACATCGGCGGCGAGGAGGAAAAAATCGCGGGGGAAACGCGGCTGCTACTGGGGCGCATCGTGGATGGCCGGCGGGTCGCGGCCGACGTCGTCGTCAGCGCCCAGGCCAACCGCGTGCCGGTGCTGGACGGCCACACCATCTGCCTTTCGCTGGGTTTCGCCAGGCGCCCGACCGTCGAGCAAGCCATCGCTGCGTTGACCGGTTTTCGCGGCCCGGCCGTGATGCGCGAGCTGCCCAGCGCGCCAGAGCGCCCCATCCTCGTCCGCCGCGAGCCGGACCGTCCTCAGCCACGCCGGGACCGAGACGCCGGGGGAGGCATGGCGGTAACGGTCGGTCGCGTCAGGGAGTGCCCGCTGCTGGATTTGCGCATGGTCAGTGTCTCTCACAACACGCTGCGCGGCGCGGCCAGTGGCGCCATCCTCAACGCCGAGCTGCTCGTCGCCGAGGGTTACGTGACGCGTGATGCGTGAGACACCCGCTTTATGGAGTGCTTGAATGAGAAACTATGGACTTGTATCCGTCTATGAGTTTTTAGGCGACCTGATCGTTTATCGCAACCTGGCGCCGATGGACCGCAGGCTGCCGCCGTTGGAGGAGGTCCGCCCCCAGGTGGGTCTGCCCGAGGATCTTATCCCGCGCAAGAGTGAGCCAGCGTACGCCCGCGTCATCGTTCACCTGCTGCGGCAAGCGCGGGCGCTAGACGCGCCTGGGACCCCCATCGAGCGCTTGATTTACGTGGGCGACACGCGCTTGAACGACGGCACCGCTTTCGCCAACCTCTGCCGCGCTGGGGGGTGGCCCGGCCTGGCCTTTATCGCGGCCGAGCGGGACGGTCCGGCGCGCGTGGAGATCGACGAGCAGGCGGAGGGGACACTTTACCTGGCCAATCGCTGGGGGGCGCTGGTGGATTTCGACCGCTTTTGCCGCGAGCGGGGATTCCCCGTGGGCGAGCGAACGGCGGTTATCGTGGACCTGGACAAGACGGCGTTGGGCGCGCGGGGACGCAACGATCACGTCATCGATCAGGCGCGGGTGGAAGCGGTGCGCCGCACCGTGGGCGACTTGTTAGGGGATGATTTCAACTCAGAGGACTTTCAGACGGCGTACGATCGCCTCAACCAGCCCGAGTTCCACCCCTTCACCGCCGACAACCAGGACTACCTGGCCTAC
>Ga0180432_10009998_pt1 | contig 11451 bp, 12 predicted proteins | sample SS_ome_10_FD_132414 | JGI IMG/M metagenome (GOLD analysis project Ga0180432, IMG submission 132414) | Hypersaline lake sediment archaeal communities from the Salton Sea, California, USA - SS_1_MS_2 metaG | ecosystem: Environmental > Aquatic > Non-marine Saline and Alkaline > Hypersaline >... | reverse complement strand
CTTGCCGCTCGAAGCCTCCCTGCCCTCCTGGGTATCAGCCGCCGGGCCTTGGCGTTCAATCCAATGGTACATCACCGCCGCCAGAGCCAATGGTGTCAACAACTGGGCTGTTGATACGCCGTGTGTGAGCCATAAATTGACCGAATATTCAGCCTGAGTGCCCCGCAATGCGATGCTCTCAATGACATCGGTGCAGATCAGACCGATAAACGGAGGCAGGATTAGCCCCAAGACCCGGCCATGTGTCGAGCGAGAACGAAGTACCCAGACAGGCGTGACGACGAGGAAGAACAGGGCCGGTAAGTAGGATAACACGACCTTTGCTTGCTCCAGTTCTCTGCTCGGTGTCCAATACGCCCAGAAGCCTACTGAGTAAGTTGGATCGAGAATCTCGTCCACTAGGACAAACTCAAAGGCAGCGACAATAAGCCCTGCGAGGATGCCGTCGCGCCGGGCCAGCGGCAAGCCGATCACTATGGGCACCAAGAGCAGGCCGGTCCACCAGAGTTCGAGCGGCAGATGAGCCACAAAGGCCATCCACTTATCCGGGCTGCGGTCGGTGGCGGCCCCAATGATAGCACCACCCACACCAACCAGGATCACCAGGCCGAGGAGCACCCACCCTGACCCGGGGATGCGGAAGCCGTGCTGTTTGAAAACCCGATATGCAGCAAGGGCAGCGATTGCAGCAAGCGCGGCCAACATCAAGTAGGGAGGAGCAACTTGCCAAAATGGCCTGCGCGAGTCCACAAAACGTGCAAATAGAGCAAGCAACCACCCCGGTGCACTGAAGGGAAGCAATCCCAGTGCAGAAAAGCTCCAAACAGCAGGCCGGCGCTCGATGATAAGCCCTGCAACGACGATGCCCAGCGTGATATACATAGGAATAAGGTCATGCTGGCCGAGAGCCAGCCAATTCTCCAATCGGAAAACCCTTCTGAAAAGATCACTGCGCGTGCCGACGATAAACAACCCAGGCAAGATGGGGCAAGATGGCCAATCCGACCTTTACCCAAGACGTAGGGACAGATGAACGGTTCTGCATTTCAAACCTCCTCGTGATATTGGCTTTCGTGTGTTCGCTCAATCAGTCGGGCAAAGTGGAGCGAATTGCCAATTTGCCCTACGGCGTCAATTGTGCGATATGACGAGCAGATCTTCCGGCCCGTAGATGTGTTCTGCGGTGAAGGCGATCCAGCGGCCATCGGGTGAGACGAGTGCGTCCTCACGTTGGCCCGGGTAGTAGCCCTGTTCGAACGGCTCTCTCTTGGCGAGCGCCGGCAAGACGCAAAGCGATGGTAGACAGGTCTCGCGTGAGAGCGTGTCCAGGTCTCCGTCGTAGGGCGAGACCTCATCCGCGTCCAGGTGGTAGGCCTGGGGTGGCTGGGAGTCGCCAGGGTGCCAAACGCCTATCTCGTCGTAATGGCCGCCGCACCATTTGCGGTAGACGAGCGTCCGCGCGTCCGCCCATCCCAGGGGCTCGTATTGGCACCCCCGCACCTCGGCCGCGGCCTGGCAACTCCTGACCGCTCCCTCCATCAGGCCCGGTCGCTCTACGAGGCGTAGTTCAACACCGGGTGCGGCCCGCGCGACCGGCCGGTAGCGCGTCAGCAGCGGGAAGGCCAGCACGCCCACGAAAGCGACAAGGAGTGCGCAGAAGTGTTCGCGTCGCCAGAACCGGCGCTGTTCTTGCATTACCAGCCAGAGTAACGCCGCCGAACTCAAGACAAGCGCGACCAGGCTGATGGTTACGTAGCGAGTCATGTCGCTCAAGAGCCACGCGGAGAGAAAAGGATACACCTCGACTCCAAGAAACCACCACGGCGTGGAGGATATGGAGGGGAATAGCCGGTGAGATAGCCGCACCAGCAGTGCCAGAGGCCAAAAGGACAGGAAGGGCATGGCCAATGGGACCGCCACAGCGGTAAGTAGGGGCTGGATTACCCCGCCCTGCCATCGTTCGCTCCGCCTCCATCGGCGCACCAGAAGCCCCGTCAGCCCCGCCGAGAGCAGAACGTGCGCGCCCAGGACGGTGACTGCGTACCCCTCGATTCCCAGCCAGGCCAGGAACGACGCGGGAGGGAATAGCCGATAGAGCAACCAGGACAGCATCTGCATCGCTCCCACGACCAGGAAGGGCGGGGCGAACAAGATGGCCAGCACGGTGAGCCAGCGCTTCAGAGTTGTGTTTCGCTCCATTTGGAAAACCCCCTTGATGTGTTGTGTGCCTCGGCCTGAAGAGCCGAGGCCGGGAACCTTCCTGCGCCGCCTGTTCGCGGCGGCGGACAGGCTACTCGTCGTATATGCCCATCTCGACGTAGTGCCACATCCCGTCCTTGAGGGCGTAGTCCAACCCTTCGGCTGCCAGCCGGTAGGCGAGGGAAACCTGTTTCTCGTTCACTGCGCCTATAGTAACACACAGTCTCGATTTGTGCTGGACGCATTCTTGACGCTCGCCAGCCGAATGAGCTACGGGGTCTCCTGCAATGGGACCTGCCCCGTCTCCAGGTTTAGCCACAGGTTGTCCAGCCCTTCAGGGGGGCTGGGGAGTGATTTGTAACAGGGAGACGTGGTTGGAAGCAGCCAGAGGCAGGGGCCGCGCATCTCAGGTGACCGGCACTTGTGCACTGATTTTGGTGTAATGGCACCGGGTTGCTATCAGAAGGATCGTTCTTGAGGGCAACTATGGAAGTGCCGGTCACCTTGATGCCTTTATCAGTTATTGACCTCCCGGTTTCCAGGTAAGTGTCCATGGCCCTTGCACGGCCACGACGATGCCGTCCAGTTCGACGTGGTAGCGGCCCGGCTGCACGGTACAGGTCTCCGGGTCTCCTACGTCGAAGGCCAACATGGCCCGGTACGCGGCGCCGCCTTCTTCCTCGGGGCCAGCACTGTTGTGGGCAGTCTCCAGGTCGACGTTCCGCCCGTCGGGAGCCGTCACCGAGGCCAGCCGCAGGCCAGACAGCCGGCGGGCACCCTGCTGGGATTCGTATGGATCTGAGATTAGCGTCAGCAGCGTAGTACCATTCAGGTCCTCCAGGCGGGCCTCGGTGAAGTGCAACCGATAACCCGCTATCTCCAACGGAACGTCCACGTTCCACGGCGCGCTGGCCAACCAGGGCGAGTCAGGCCCGCCCAACGTCATCGTCAACCCACTCGGCACGGTGACGTCGAAAGCCGCCGTACCGGGCAGCGTCGCCTCCACTGCCGGTGCGCGCAGCGTCAATCGGCGGGCCAATGGTTGCACTGGCTGGAAGGTGAGGGTTTCGGCATCATGCCCTGTTTCACCGGGCGGCTGCCAATACACGTCCCGGGTGAGTTCGTATCGGCGACCGCGATCGTCCTCCAGGGCCAGTTCGTGGCGACTCGTCGCCGGGTTCCACGATAGGATCCGGCTGAACGTCACACCGGGTGGCGGATCGTCCAGATCGACTGACACGGCTGTCAACCGGTCGGTCAACACAACCTCGTCCACGCGGACGGTGAGACCGTCCTGGGTCTGGCTCGCGTCTGCTGGGTGTAGCTTGACGGGGGGGAGGGTTTCTTGGCTATCTTCATCAACTCCGGGTACTGTCCAGGTAATATGCCACGGGCCACGGATGAACAGGTTGGCGCTCCAGACTCGCACTTGGATGGGGCCGGTGGGAATGGGCTGCCCTTCTCGCAGTTCCAGGCTGGTGCGCACGATGCGCGTGCGGAAGTTATAGCCGCCGGAGCCACTTTCGAAAGCCGCTGCCTCACTGTCCAGATAGACGCCCTGCAGCGCGCGGCCCGCTTGCTCCGGCACGGGGTCAACGTCAAACTGCAGCAGCGTGCGCTGAACAGGGCCATCTTGCAGGCGCATCTGCTCCTCGATCAGCCGCGCCCCGCTGATATGCACGGGGAATCCCGCTACGTCCAGAGCGATATCCAGCGGCCAGTGGTCGCCCACCTGCGGATCGTCGCCCAGGTCCACGATAAAACCTGCCTCAGCCTGGACATCGAAGCTCATTTCGTCCACCACCAGGGTCAGTCGTCGGGCCGACAGGGAGACGGGGGCGAAAGACAAGGTTCGCTCGTGTGTGGGGATGGTGGGGGTGGGGGATGGCGTAGCCTCGCCATCCGGCTGCACGCCCACGATCACGGTTTGGCTTGAGGAACCACTGCCCGGCCCGATGCGGCGTTGGTACACGTGGCCCAGGTCGTCGTGGAGCGTGGGCAACTGGTGAGGGCCGGTGTGGGGGAACAGCCAGTCGGGATCCGGCCATTGCACCTGTAGCCGCACTGCCGTCTCCCCTGGGCTATGAGCGACTGCCAACACACGGAGAGCGATGCCCTTGTGAGTGTCGCTGGCATCGGATGGAGCGTAGGGCTGCGGGAATAGTTCTGTCACCAATTCGCCGGTGGCGGGACGGAGAGTCAGCGGGACCTCCCACGCCTCGGGGGCCGCGTCGGCAGGAACCAGTGGCAGGCGTGGCAGCTCTAGCGTGACGCGGTAGACGTCGCCGGGGAGGGGGGGGAACTCTAAGGTGCTGGTTTCCAGGCGCAGGGTGCAACCCTTCAGAGGCAGTTGCCGGGTGTCCGGCAAGCGCAGGCCGGGATCGAAGTCATCATCAACGGTCGCGCCATTGGGCCACAACTGGTCCTCCAGCGGCAGGCCTTCGGTGCGGATGACGACCGTCGTGCCGTCCGGCTGGGCCAGCACCTGCTCCACGCGCAGGGTCACGCTATCCCGGGTGACCTCCGCCGGGACCGTCAGCACCCGGGTTTCCTCCAGGTCCACGAAGCCGATCCCTGGCACGTAGCCCAGCAGCCGTTGTACCTCGGCCCAGACGCGCTGGGGGCCCACAATAACCAGCGCCACAGCCACGGCGAGCAGCAGGCCAAGGGCTATCGTCGCCCAGCGGCGTTGGCCTGAAGGCTGTGCCCATCGAGCCCACCAGCGACGGAGAGGCGACGCTCCAGCAGCGTGCTGGTCGATCGGGATGGTCCCCTGGGCCAGGAGTTGACGCTCCAGGTTGGCGACGAAGGCCGCGTCTGGAGTGGCGGCGCTGAACAGCGTTGTGAGGGACCCTTCGATGCGGGGCGAATGCTCGAAACCCATGCGCTTACTCATCACTTTCCTCCCACTCGGCTTCCAGCCGGCGCAATAGCCGGTGCACGGCCATCTTGATGGCGGCCTCACTGCGGCCTACAATCCTGCCGATCTCGCCGTAGGTCAGGCCACCGGCGAAGCGGAGTCGCAGCAATTCTTGCTGTTCCTCACCCAGTTGTGCCACGAGCGCCGCCAGGCGTCGCAGCGTCTCCGCCTGCACCATGTGGGCCAGGGGGTCCGTGCCGTCGGCCGTGCCGTCGAGGGCCTCGTTCAGGGGCAGATTGGGGCGCTGCCGGCGGTAGTAATCGCTCATTTTGTGGCGGGCGATGGTGAAGAGCCAGGCAGCGAAGTTTCCCTGCTCGCGGTAGCGATGCAGCCCTTCCAGCGCCTCGGTGAAGACCTGAGCGGTCATGTCTTCGGAGTCGGCGACGTTGCCCAGCCGGCTGTAGACGTAGCGGTAGATGGCTGTCACGTAGCGCCGGTACAGAGTGGCGAAGGCGGCCGGATTACGCCGGGCGGCCTTCACCAGTGACGCATCCTTATCAGCGCTCATCGGTGCCCTGAGCTTCGCCAGCGACAGGTTATGCATAGATTCACCTTGGTCATGACCGTGGCCCAGAACCTGCTCCGTGTCCATATAGTATATCGCAGATGGGAGGGAAAGGTAACACTCAGTTTTTGCGCAAAATTCGATGGGTAGCAAACCACATCCGGTTTACGAATCTGTACAAACAGTGTATGATGTAAACTGATACGCGGGCTGGATGGCGTCCGTCTGGGTGGTCCTGCTTGAGGGCCGACCCGGTGACGGCGTAGCGGGGGGTGCTGTGACGAGTATAGGCGAACGGTTGAAAGTCGCGCGGTATGCGGCCGGCCTCAGCCAGCGGGATCTGGCAGAGGCAGCCGGGGTAAGCGCGATGGCAGTCTCGAAGTACGAGCGCGATCTGGATACGCCGAGTTCCGGCGTGCTGATCCGCCTGGCGCAGGCGCTGGACGTCAGGACCGGGTACTTCCTGCGTGCCGTCACCATCACGGTCAGCGCACCGGCTTACCGCCGCCGGCGTTCGTTGCCGCGTAAACAGGAACGCGCCATCATCGCCCAGATCCAGGAATGGCTGGAGCGGTATCTGGACGGCGAGAGCTTGTTCGGTGGACCGCCAGAGTTCGAGTTGCCTTCAACCCTCGATCGCCGTGCAACCTCCCTGGACACGGCAGAGCGGGTCGCTATCGATCTGCGCCAGGGGTGGAACCTGGGGCTGGCTCCCATTGAGAGCCTGATGGAGGTGCTGGAGGATCGCGGGATCAAGGTCGGGTTGATAGAAGGCCGCGAGGATTTCGATTCCCTCGCCTTCTGGGTGGACGACGCCATACCGGTCATCGTCGTGAAACGCGACGTGCCTGGAGATCGCCAGCGTTTCAACCTGGCCCACGAGCTGGGGCACCTGGTATTGGAGATCACCGGGGGTGCGGATGGGGAGGCCGCGGCCTATCGTTTCGCCGGAGCTTTCCTGGTGCCGGAGCCGGTGGCCCGCTTCGAGCTGGGCGACCGGCGGCGGACGCTGGGCCTCCACGAACTGCACCTGCTCAAGCATAAGTATGGTTTGAGCATGCAGGCGTGGGTCTACCGGGCCAAGGACCTGGGGATCCTCTCCGAGCCGGCCGCCGCGCGGCTCTTCCGCGAATTCCGCCAGCAGGGCTGGCGCCGCGAGGAGCCGGGGGACCAGATTCCGCCGGAGGAGCCGGGGCGCTTGAAGCGGCTGGTGCTGCGCGCCATGGCCGAGGATCTGGTCTCCAGGTCCCGGGTGGCCGAGCTGCTGAACATGCCCCTGGCGCAGTTCTACGAGAAGGAGGCCGAGCGGCATGGCGGATTCCCCGCCGCTGTGCATCGTTGACGCCAACATCCTCACAGACCTGACAGGTTTCCGAGGTAGCCTTTGGGGTAAAGGGCATTAGCGTTTGGAAAAACACCTACGACAAAAACCAGTATCCAAAACCTGTCAGGTCTTGAGTCACACCAGTGGCTGAGCAGTAACGAGAAAGCTTCAAATCACCGGCGAGCCAGGAGCTATGGATATGTCATTGAAAGTCTATCACGTCGAGGGTGTCCGCCATGATGCGGTGATCTTCGCCACCTCACCCGAGGAAGCCGCCGCGCAGGCAGTCGAGCGTGGCCTGGTAGGCAGTTGGGAGGCACCCTGCGCCGTCGAGGTGCCCCTGCCGCCCGGCTACTACCTGGCGTACGATCCGCTACTGGCGGCGGAGCAACCGGAGCTGCCATTGTCAATTGCCGCGCCGGAACCGGAAAAGCCCCACACCATCACGTCGTCCGGCGTCAAGGTCTACGACGACTGGCGAGATAACATCGTCGTGGACCCTGACGCGCCTCCCCTGGCCTGGAGAGCCGGACGGGGTGTCTTCGGGACGCACACGTCCGTCCCCGGCCGTCCTTACCTGGCCAGCGAGAACAGCGAGGATGCGCTCTCCTGGAACCTGTTTCGCACCCTGGAACGGACCGGACACCTGGACGTGGTCACCCGTGCGCTTGGGCTGGAGGACAAGTTGCAGGTGCTCTACTGGCACCGCCCTTGGGGCTCCGCCGAACCCCTGCCGGAGATCAGGGTTGCTCTCAAGCAGACGGAGCTGTGGAGAGGCTACCACGCGGAGGTCGGCGTCATCCTCAAAGGACAGCACTACCTGGTGATGGTGGAGTGCAAGCTGGGCAGGCCGGGCGCCCACGTGCGCACCTGGGAACGAGGTGGCAGCGGCCGTATCCCGCCGACCTACGAGAGGTTTCTGCGCGCTCTGCTGGCAGACGTGCAGGACTGGGAAACGACGATGCGCCGCTTCTACCAACTGCTGCGTCACCTGACCCTGGCAAACGAGTTGTGCCGGCTCGATGGGTGGCCGTTGGAGCCGCACCTGCTGGCGGTCGTGAACGCGCTCAACGTTAACCAGGACGGGACACCCCACGCCGTAGAGTTCGAGGCGTTTCGAAGCGTGCTGCGGTTGCTGCCGGAGCGGACGCACCTGCTGACGTGGCAGGAGTTGCTGACCCGCGCTGAGGCCACATTTGATCCCGGCGTCCGCCCCCTGCTGGCCCACGCCCGGCGGCTGCGATATCTGCAGCCGCCGGAGGGCCAGATCGGATAGGACCGGCGAGGAAGGGCTCAGGAGGCAACACGATGGACAAGGATAGGCTGGAAACCCTGCTTGGCGAGGCGACCGTGGATTGCTACGACGCGTACGAGGGGTTCGCGGACGTGACGTGCGCGCTGGGACAGCAACTACAGTGGTGGGCGAGCCGGTGGAGTTCGTCGGGCTTGACGAGGGGAGCAGCGACCTCTGGTGCGGTATCGTGGACGGGGACAGGCGTACCGGGTCGGCCTGGCGGAGCTGGAGTTCGTGGACCCGGAACCGGCCAGCGCGGAGTGGCTGCAAGCTTGCTGGTACTGGTTGAGTCCCGGGTGATGGCGGTGGCCTGCGAGGGAATCCGCACGCTCTTTGGAGAGACCCTGATTCGGGGCAGTCCCGATGCAAGTCTTTATTACGGGGTCTGCATAAACTTCTGGTGCAGGACCTGTGCCGGCACGCAGTGATTTGCCTACCTGCGTGCATTGTGCTACAATCTCTCTGAAGCAAGAGTCCCTCGCAGCTTATAGGAACCCGAGACTTGGCCGGGACGTGGGCGCGCCCTGGGAACAGAATCAGGCCCGCCCACCGTCAAAGCAGGGCGGGCTGTTTGTTATTTGCAATCTGGATTACCAGGGCAAGTGGACAATGGGACTACAAGTGGGGCAATTGATCACCTTCGACGATGGTACGGACGCCTACGCCGTCTTTGGCGACTCCAAGGGGCAGCGGAGGGTGTCTTCTGGTTTGTGGAGGGAGATGTGACCGACGCCGCTGACCAGCCGGCTGGCAAGCGCGTCTTCTGCCTGTACCAGGCTCTGGGCGGGATGATCCAGCAGGTCAACCCGGCCATTTTGTGGGACCACCAGCCGTTGAGTGGGACCACTGCGCCGTTTGAGATGGCCGACATTTTGCGCCGGCGAGACGCCATCGAGGACTACGTCGTTACCCAGGTGCTTCTCCCCTTCCGGGAGGAGATTGCGGCCCGGCGAGAGCACGAGACGCGGGTCAAGGAGAAGTACGGTCTGCGCTCGCTGGATTACCTGATCCAGGAATCGAACCAGAAGATCCTGGACTACCAGATGCGCCAGGCCGTAGGCCAGCAGGTGGAGCCGGAGGGAATCATCTACGAGCCGCACACGCCGGGAATCGTATCCCACTATGAAGAGCGAGCTGGCTACAAGGCCAGCCCGGGCATGCGGCGCGACGAGGAAATCGAGGCCGTGGGCATGCAGGTGACGATGGACTATGAACGCGAACACGGCTGGCACCCGGAGGACGTGTCGGGCGAGAACCATGGCTTCGACGTGCGCTCCACGCTGTACAACCCCGAGGATGCCTTTGCCGACATCCGCTACATCGAGGTCAAGGCCCGCGCCCGCTCCGGGGCGATCCGGCTTTCGGCCAACGAGTGGAAGAAGGCGCGGCATTTTGGAGAGAAATTCTGGCTTTACGTGGTGACAAATGCAGGGACCGATGTGCCGCAGCTACATCTCGTCCAGAATCCAGTGGCTCATTTCCGAATGGGGGAAGGGATCTTTGCTACAGGATTCATCATACCTCTGGAAAACTGGCTTGAGCACACCGAAAAGGAGAACTAGGATCTACGATGCTTGAGCATTGGTTGGCAATCCATAACAGAGAGAATTGCGAATATGCTTTTGCTGTCGTGGAGGTATCCGAGTCATGTGTACCCGATGATGATCTTTTGAGTTTCCTAGCGCACGAACTCCTGATTGCCCATGCTAATCCTGCAATGATAAAACATGAGTGTGAAAGCTTGCTACAGGATGCTCGTGAGCTAAACCTAGATGTAATCGAGCGCTATGTGTGTGAGCAAATCCTTGAGCTGGACTGGGCAGAGATTAAACAGAAGTTGCTAGATAGCTATCTGAGCAAAGAAATATTCCCGGATCTGCATAAAGGCGGTCTAGTTCTCAGTACACGGATTGGTAATTGGGGCGAGGCTTTGGCAGCTAAGTATTTGGTGACATTCGAGGGCTTTTGGTTTCCAATTTACAAGCTCAGATTACGCGAGAAAAAAGACTGGGCGGCAAAACTGACCGATTTGTGCCTGCTCAAGACAGATGGCCTTGATAAGCCACTGGTCTGTTACAGTGAAGTTAAAACACATTCATCTCGCTGTGACGAAAATCTTGGTATAGAGGGACATAACAGTCTGGTTGGCGACGACGCGCTTGATGACCCGGAGATACTGAGGCTAATAAAGGCGTGGCTATATGAGAATGGCGAAATCGACAAAGCGAAATTCTTCTCAGATCTGAAAGCTGGGAGAATTGAATGTGATACACGGCATGATTTGTACATCATGCACGACACAAACACTTGGAAAGAGGATATTCTAACGAATCTCGATAACAATGGCATAGATGAAAGGTTAGTGGATTTCTCTGTTCGAGTTTTCTTGATCAACAACTTGAGAGATATTATTGACAAAACTTACGGGCGCACCTGGCTAGCCGTTATAGAAGTCATAAATGAATAAATTGGAATATCTCCAAAGCCTATATCAAGACGTATCTGAACTGGTAAGCGATCCTCTGCTAGAGAACCTGTTTTCTCAAGTTAGGGCCAAAGCTATCCAGAGCGAGTTATTGCTGGAACTCCCAGAGGTCGGGTTCACCTTCGATCCTCAGCATGTATGGGATAGCTATGAGCAGATCTTTATTGACAGTGCACTTTTGCTTCGAGAGGATATAGTAGAAGCAGAACATCTAAGTAAATGGATTAGGCAATCCGCACAAGCGTTCGAGTTTTTGTCCGGATTTCTGCCTGATGAACAAAGAGAGATTCTGCTCATAAACTCGGCCCTATGTTATCAGATGGCCGGCTATCGGGCAAATGCACAATGCCTTGCTAGACAAGTGAAAGCCGGATACTTGAGCGAGACCGAAGAAGACAGCTATGATCAACAGCTAATAAGACTCCTCCTTGCTACTGTTGTTAATTTCTTGATAGGTGATATCCCCAAGTTGCAGGAGGTAGCTGATCAGGCTTTGTCCAGAATTCAAGACGCCCAAAGTATTGTATTGGAGAGTCTAGAGAACGATACTTCTGCAGTTGAGGTGTATGGTCTATTTGCGTTTGCCTATTTTCAGGACGCCATCCCTATGTGCTAATATGAGTGAGACAACTCTCCTTGAGAATTTAGGGTATAATGGAGGACATAAGGAGAGTGAACGATGTCTCGAAACGAAACAAGCATACCAGACCCCGAAGTGGTGCCT
>Ga0180432_10009997_pt1 | contig 11452 bp, 12 predicted proteins | sample SS_ome_10_FD_132414 | JGI IMG/M metagenome (GOLD analysis project Ga0180432, IMG submission 132414) | Hypersaline lake sediment archaeal communities from the Salton Sea, California, USA - SS_1_MS_2 metaG | ecosystem: Environmental > Aquatic > Non-marine Saline and Alkaline > Hypersaline >... | reverse complement strand
CGAATGCAGTACTAAGAAGGTATCTTTCGGACAGGTGTACATTATTTTCAGGATATCCTATAGCAGCCATTCTTAAAAAGCCCAAAAGGATATGGGATGCAAATAAATAAACAAAGCTTAAACCTTGAGATGAATCTTTTAAAATAATCTATAAGATCTATAAATATGTAATAAAAAAAACTTAACCTTAGGCCCACCTTCTGCCTCCGGATCCAGATCTTAACATATTTATAGGCCTATTATGGTGGTAAATAATAAATCCCCATTATTTGGCCATTCATGTTATAATATATCAAGATCGATAAGATATGGATGTATGATGTATAAATGAGGCTGCTTTCGGGTTAACCTTCCAAATTATACTCAGGATAATAATACTGTATTTCTTATCGTGTTAAATTATAATTATTATTGAAAGGATAAAGAATTGAATAAAAGACTTCATATAGGTAATCTTGAATACACTACAACCAATGAAGAGCTGCAGAAACTGTTTGCCAGCGAAGGCAATGTAGTATCTGCCAAAGTCATAAGAAGACTGGATGGAAAATCCAAGGGTTTTGGCTATGTAGAGATGGAAACCGAAGATGAAGCAATAAAGGCTATTGAGAAATTGAACCAAACAGAATTCAAGAACAGGACTATATATGTAAATGAAGCCAAACCTATGTCAAACAGGCATGATTTTGACAGGGGTGACAGGCGCGGCGGATACAAGTCCAGGAACAGGGATGACCTGAATTCAAAGCTCAGACGGCTGAGGAAGAGATTTTAGTAGGGGACGGTTAAGGATTAATGAAGACAAAGAATTTGAAAAAGGTAAATGATAAGCCGGAATACAAGCTTAGTGAAGTAAAGTCACTGATTGCCAAGGGAAGGGCAGAAGGCCACATCTCTATTGAAGAGATAAGTGAGAATATCTCAGAGCTGGATCTGACAAAAGAGCAGGTTGAAAATATATTTAAGGTTTTCGATAAGCTGGACATTGATGTAGTGGATGAAAAAGAAGAAGACTTGATAGAAAACCTGGAGAAAAAATCAGATAAGGCTAAAGCGAAAAAAGATAAACTCGGGATTAATATAAAGTCATCTGTAAATGATCCGGTCAGGATGTACCTTAAGGAAATAGGCAAAGTCAGGCTTCTAACTGCAGCTGAAGAGGTAAGGCTGGCTAAAAGGGTAGAGGCAGGGGAAAATGAAGCCAAACAGATATTGGTAGAATCAAATTTAAGGCTCGTTGTAAGCATAGCCAAGAAATATGTTGGAAGAGGCATGCTTTTTTTAGACCTAATACAGGAAGGCAATCTGGGGCTTATGAAAGCTGTAGAGAAATTTGATTATAGGAAAGGCTTTAAATTCTCCACCTATGCTACCTGGTGGATCAGGCAGGGAATCACCAGGGCCATATCAGACCAGGCCAGGACCATAAGGGTGCCTGTACATATGGTGGAAAATATAAATAAGATCATAAGAGTGCAGAGAAGGCTATTGCAGCAGCTGGGCCGCGACCCTTCTATTGATGAGATCGCAAAAAAATCCGGTTTTTCACCAGAAAAGGTCAGGGAGATAATCAAGATAAGCCAGCACCCGGTATCATTCGAGACTCCCATAGGCGATGAAGGCGATAGCCAGCTGGGTGATTTTATAGAAGATTCAGAAGTAGAAAAGCCGGTTGATGCAGTATCATTTTCCATGCTGCAGGACCAGCTGCAAAAGATCCTGGATACGCTGACTGATAGGGAAAAAAGAATTATCCAGCTAAGGTTTGGATTAAAGGACGGCCATCCCAGGACATTGGAAGAAGTAGGCAGGGAATTTAAAGTCACCAGGGAGAGAATAAGGCAGATAGAGTTTAAGACCCTGAGCAAGCTAAGAAATTCAAAGGTGAGCAAGAAGCTCAAGAATTTCCTGGAAGTCTAGAAAGCCTGGACCAGCACAACTATAACCGGTCACGGTTAAATAAATACAAAAAAAATGCGTACCCTTCTTTTGAGGGGTACGCATTTGCTTGTAACTATTATGTCTTAGCGGATCTTAGTATCTTGGCTTCTTTGGCCTAGCTTCATCCACCCTGAGAGTCCTTCCCTGGATCTCAGTTCCGTCAAGAGCTTCTTTGGCTGCCTCAGCTTCTTCGCTGCTGGACATCTCTACAAAACCAAAGCCCTTGTTTCCGATTATGTTTACTTCCACGACTTCACCGTATTCGGCGAATAGCTCTTTCAGCTGATCGTCGGTTGTAGCATAAACGAAGTTTCCGACATAGAGTTTGCTACCTTGCATTCAAACCTCCAAAAAAAATAATAAAACTCCTTAAAGCCTCACAATATTTTTCTAGAGGAAAACTCTAAGCGAAAATATCATTAAGCAAAAAAGAATCTTGAGTATATTAATAAAAAATACATATGTCAAATCGGATTTTATTAGAGATGGCTGCATTCGCCTGGCTTAAGTAAATAATATGCTGTATCTCCGAGCTCATCGAAAGCCATAAATTAAAAGAAATAACCAGGTCTGGAAAATAATGTCCAGATATATTATGTATTTAACGGAATTTATATATTTTTAAAAAATACATTAATATATAAATATATTAAATATATATTTTATAAATAAATTTATACATTTATAGACGTAATAAATTAGTGAAGGAGATCTATCGGTAGAAATAGTATATGAACAGGAAGAAAATGTATTCCTGTCATATAGCTTCTATGTCGGTGAAGAGGGTGATGTGATCGAGCCTGAAGACTATGATGAAACATCCAGGCAATATGTCCTGGGGGTATTCGGCGGAGAAGATACTTTTACACTGATCGATGAGAACTCTGGCGAATATATGACTACAAATGATGTTTTATTCTATGATAATAGTTATCTCCTTGAAGATCCTGATGGCAATGAGTTGACTATAATAATTAACTACTTCCAGGGGAATAACCGGACCTATATAATGCTTACCATGGCTATGGCTGATTTTTATAAGATGGGGGAGCCTGTCTACCAGGGCATACTTAATTCATTTGGATTTATTGAATTATAGACCAGGATAATTGAAAAAATAAATTGACGGCAGATTATAACTTTCTTATTTAAAAATATCCCGGAGGGGATCCCAGCAGTTGTCATACCATCCCTTGAAGAAATTATCATGGCATTCTTCAGGCATATCCTCCTGTGTAAGATCAAGCCTGGTCCTGTCACCTTCTTCTTTAAGCATTATGGTTATAGTATAATAATGACCCTGAGGCCAGCACTTTTCTTCACCTCTCCAGCCCTGGACAATTTTCGTATCAGGAATCAGTTCAATATTTTTCCCCTCGATATAGCCATCCCATATCTGGAAGCTGCCCCCGATCTCCCGGCTTATTTTTGCATTTGAGCCGGTAAGCTGGGAGTGTTTTTCCGAGTCCATAAGAACTTCACAAACATCATGTGGAGAGGCATTAACCATAATAGTCTGCTTTATAGTCTTTGTATTTATTTCAGGCATGACAGCGTTCCTTTCAAAACCTTGCCGAAAATCTCCCTTTGGACCCTGTTAATTACAATGAGGAAAAACTATAATACTTAGAATATATTCTATCAACTTAGAAATGCTGATGAAAGTTTGTGGGTTGCATTGAATAAAAAAAAGAAAGAATCATGGCTTAACAGTGAAGAGTTCACTAACCAAAATTTTTGCAATATAGATCATTCTGGAAAAAATATTGATGGGATTTCCTTCTATAATTGCACCTTCACACAGTGCAGCTTTTCAAATTCAGTCATTGCTAGCTCTATATTTGAGGGATGCAATTATATAGATTCAGATCTTTCAATGGCCAGATTTTCTGATTCCAGTATTCCAGAATGTAGTTTTAATAAATGCCGACTGAACGGCATAGACTGGTCACAGCTTAAAAGCAAAATCGGCATCAAGCTTAGCATGAGGGATTGCGATCTTAGTTATTCTACTTTCATAGATATGGATCTATCAGAGAGTAAATTACTGGAATGCAGGATACATGAAGCCGATTTTACCGGGACCATACTAAAGAAATCAAGATTTACTGGTTCCGACCTTTTAAGGACAGTTTTCAGCGGAACAGATCTCAGGGAAGCGGACTTGAGGCGGGCATATAATTATTTTTTTGACCCAGGGAAAAACAAGTGTAAAGGTGTTAGGCTTAGTCATATAGAAGCTATAGATCTGTTAGAAGCATATGGGATCAGAATTGAATAAATGGTCTTGGGTTGGAAAAAGTATTAAAATACAGCTTTGTGAATAAAGCGGGATATGTGGGAGTATGTCAGAAAAAGTAGATATAACCATTATAGGGGCAGGAGTAATAGGATGCGCGCTGGCCTATGAATTATCCAGGGAAAATGGAAAATCCACTGATATCGCGGTTATTGAGAGGAACCAACAGGTAAATGGAGAGAACCAGTCTTCCAGGAACTCAGGAGTGATCCATGCAGGCGTATATTATCCAAAGACTATGGGACCTCTTAAAGCCGGGCTTTGCATTGAGGGCAATAGGATGCTTTATGAATTCTGCACAAATTATGATATCCCCCATAAGAAATGCGGCAAGCTTATAGTAGCTACAGACGAGCTGGAAAAAGAATATCTTTCAGATGTCTATAATATTGCAAAGGACAATGGCGTGCCTGGACTAAAAATAATAGATAAAAGTAAGATAAAAGACCTTGAGCCAAATGTTGATGGAATATCGGCCCTGCATGTCCCAACATCAGGCATAATCGAGTCTACTTCACTGGTAAACCGGCTCCAGGGCCTGGCAGAAGAATCCGAAGTGATGTTTTTGACTGGCAATACTGTTACTTCCATAAAGCCAAAAGATAATATGTTTGAAGTGAAAATATCATCAGGAACAGGTATCGAGACTTTTCATACCAATATCCTTATTAATTCCGCCGGCCTGTTTTCCGATGAGATTGCCAGGATGGTCAACCCATCCAGCACATACAGGATGGACCCGGTTAAGGGAGAATCTGCAAAGTTTTACTCGGATTCCAGGCAAAACCTGGAAATGAATGGCCATAATGTATACCCGGTTCCTTTCGGATATCTGCCAGACGGCAATAAGCTAAGGGTAAATTTTGCTGATTTTAAAAAAAGATTTGAAAAAGGCGAGATCACTAAATCAGTGGGAGTACATCTGACCCCTGCATTTGATTATGAAGGAGGAAAGCCAGTTGTAGGAAACACTATAACCATGGGCCCGGCTTATTCTGCCCCAGGAGATAAAGATGATTATTCACATAGCCGGGATACAGGATATTATTATTCAATGGTAAAGCCATTCTTTCCCAATATCAGGGAAGATGACATATCCCTTCACCAGACAGGTATAAGGGCAAAGCTTTCAGACTATTATGATTTTGTTATCGAAAGGGACCCTGTCTATAAAAATATGATAAACCTTATAGGAATTGATTCCCCCGGCCTGACTTCCTCACTTGCCATTGCCCGGTACACATCAAAATTAATCCATTAAAAAATTCTGCATTTATGATAATATATTGGCTGTTATTTTATTAAATTTTTTCAAAGAGGTATTAATGGCAGAATTAGAAAAATGCATTGAATGCGGCAAGGTCATAAAGGATGAGTCCCATGCGCCCTACTGTAAGAAATGCGATGAAAAACTGGATAAGCATTTTGACACCATAGAAGATAATATACTTATCTTCAGGGAACTCTTAGATTCAGAGATAGAGACATTAAAAAAATTTGAATCAGAAGATATCAATGACCTGTTCAAGAGGGTTCATAAAAAGTTCAAGGACGATAATAAGCTTGACAATCAAAGCCTTATAATCCTTAATAAACTCAAGGATGCCTTTAAGATAGATGAGAAGAAGCTCGGTCTTTCACCAATACCGGTTGTAAAAGAGACCAGGGAAGATAGGCTTCTAAAGAATAATCAATGCCCTGATTGCGAAAAGGAAATACAAAAAGATTTTAGCCTCTGTCCCTATTGCGGATTTAAGCTGAAAAAAGACAAATAAAAAGTCAGGGAATCTTTTTTATAATTTTATAATACTTTATTTGTATTTATTTTGGGTTTTAAGTATAATCTCTCATTATCAATCAAATATAAATATTAATTAATAATATTTATTAATCCAAATATACCATCATTATATGAAATCACAAAGGGAACAGATATTAAGCGGCAATCTCAGAATGCTGCTGTTTAAGTTCTCCATTCCTTCCATAATAGGAATGATCATAAGTTCCCTTTATAATCTTATAGATACCATATTCGTAGGCAATGGAGTAGGCTCCATTGCCATAGCCGCCCTTACTATTGTATTTCCCATACAGATAATAATGCTGGCAATAGGAGTCATGGTGGGTGTGGGAGCAGCATCGATCATCTCCAGGGGGCTGGGACAGGGGGATGAAAGGCTTGCTGCCAGGGCTTCAGGGAATGCTATTATTGCAAATGTGGCCATAAACCTGGTGCTCATGCTTATCTCATTCCTTTTCATCGATGATATATTAAAGTTTTTTGGCGCCTCGGCCAATGTACTGCCATATGCCAGGGATTATCTTTCAGTAATACTATTTGGCTTTGTTTTCTTTTCATTTTCAGTAGCAGCCAATCATATGATCAGGGCTGAGGGCAGGCCGCGTGCTGCTATATATCCCATGGTCCTGGGAGCAGTGCTGAATATAATACTGGATCCCATCTTTATCTTTGGGCTGGATCTGGGCGTAAGGGGAGCAGCATATGCAACAATAATAAGCCAGGCCGCAACAGTAACCTATATCATGCTTTATTTCTATTTCGGCGATAGTATATTGAGACCTGGAAAGAAGATGTTCAGGTTGGATTTTAAGCTGATGAGGGATATCCTGACTATTGGTTTTCCCTCATTCCTGACAGCTATTATTGATAGCGTGATATTTTTAGTATTTAACCGGGCGATATTATATTATGGCAATGATACCTATATAGCCATTGCAGGTATTACTATAAGGATAATGGACCTTATAGCTAAACCCATCGTGGGCATATCGTATGGGTTTTCAACTATTGCCGGATTTAATTATGGAGCAAAGCTTTTTGAGAGGGTTAAAATAATATTGAAGGAAGCAGTCCTTTGGACCACAGTAATCGCCCTAACAGGTTTTATCGCCACCATGTTCTTTCCAGGCTGGCTTTTCAGGATATTCACTGATAATACCCAGGTTATAAATAATGGAATTGTCCCTATGAGGATAATAGTGACGCTGCTCCCGGTCCTAGGGTTCCTGGTGGTGGGAGGCATGCTCTTTCAGGCAATCGGTAAGCCCCTGCCTGCACTCATAATAAATGTCTCAAGGCAGCTTATCTTCCTGCTTCCTGCCATCTTTATACTGCCGCTTTTCTTTGACCTAAATGGGGTATTTCTTTCCTGGCCGGTTTCTGATTTCCTCTCATTTATAGTAACACTTTTCCTCATCGTCATAGAGCTTAAGGCAATAAACAGGATTGCAGGGACTAAGGAAGAAAAAGCCTCTCTTTAAATGCCGGTTCCAGTGTCATTCCAGGTCCATACATTATTTTCTTGACTTTAAAAAATTAAAAGACTAATATCATTTTTTGTTGCATTTTTTGCCTGAAAAAGGCTGCGTCAAATTATGGAAGAACAGAAAAAACAGATACTAAACGAAAATTTAAGGAAACTATTATTCAAATTCTCGATACCGGCAGTTACAGGTATGCTGGTCGCTGCCCTTTACAATTTTGCTGATACTATTTTTGTAGGGAATGGAGTGGGTCCAGATGCCATAGCCGGACTTACAGTGGTTCTTCCTATACTTATATTTATAATAGCCATCGCCTTGCTTACAGGCATAGGTGCTTCATCAATAATATCCCGTTCCCTGGGTAAGGGCGACAATGAGCGGGCCCTGGTTGCGGCAGGAAACAGCTTTATACTAAATATAATATTCAATATTATATTTATAATGGTCTTTTACTTTTTCATGGAAGATATCCTTGTATTCCTGGGTGCTTCAGAGAATATATTACCATATGCAAGGGAATATCTTTCCATAATGCTTTTTGGATTTATATTTTTCTCGCTTTCCATAAACAGCAATAATCTTATAAGGGCCGAAGGCAAGCCCAGGGCGTCTATGTATGTAATGCTGGTGGGGGCTGTGATGAATATAATCCTTGACCCCATCTTTATCTTCGTCCTGGATATGGGCGTAAGGGGGGCAGCTATTGCTACGGTTATCAGCCAGGCTTTCAGCATGGCATTTGTCATATTATATTTCAGGTCAAGCGGAAGCATTTATCACTTTAACAGGAAACTTTTCCGGCCGGATTTTGGAATAATGAGAGAGATACTGTCAATAGGTTTTCCTTCATTTTTGCTGGAAATAATCGGCAGCATCCTTTTTATGGTATTTATAAAAGTGGTAAGGGTCTATGGCGGGGACCAGTATATAACCATAACCGGAATTGGCATAAGGATAATCGACCTAATATTTATGCCCATTATCGGAATCAGCCATGGATTCTCGCCCCTAGTCGGCTTTAATTATGGTGCAGAACAATACCGCAGGGTAAAGGAAGTCCTGAAGGAAGGCCTTATATGGACAACTGCCATAGCATTTTTGGGCTTTATATTCATGGTAGCATTTCCCCAGGTATTAATAGATATATTCACTGATGATCCAGAGATCATAAAAAACGGGGCTATACCTTTAAGGCTTATAGCCCTCCTGGCGCCATTATGGGGTTTTCCCATACTGGGCGGGGCGTTTTTCCAGGCGATCGGGAGAGCCAGGCCAGCCCTTGTGCTTAATCTGGCAAGGCAGCTGGTGCTTTTCATTCCAGCAGTAATACTACTGCCCATGTATTTTGGTCTTCTGGGAGTATGGATATCCTGGCCCCTGACTGATTTCCTGTCAGTACTGCTGGTAATAGGATTCCTGGTAAGGGAGCTCAGGATAATCAATAAGAAGATAAGCCTAAAGGAAAGAGCTGTTTAAGGACCTGCTTATATAAAAGGCTCCTTATTACTTTATCTCATTTCTTATAAGGTCTTCGAAAGTCTCCCTTTTCCTTATAAGCCTGGCTTTGCCGTCCTCTACAAGTACCTCAGCCGGCCTGGGCCTGGAATTATAGTTTGAGGACATGGTAAAACCATATGAGCCTGCATTGGTTATTGCCAGTATATCCCCGATCCTTACTTCAGGTATCTTCCTGGGCTGGGGTCCGTCAGGGCCAATAGTAAAAAGGTCTCCGGACTCGCAGATATTTCCTGCAATAAGGACGTCCTCAGGCTCTCCTTCAGGATTGGTGCAGTTCAATATATGATGATAGCTGCCGTAAAGGATGGGCCTTATCAAGTGATTAAATCCGCTGTCAGTTCCCACAAAACGGTATGAAGGCGTTTCTTTTTTATTTGTTGCCTTGACCAGGAGATAGCCCGCTTCGGCCGTAAGGTATTTTCCCGGCTCAAAATTAAATTCAAGCTGGCTGCCGTATTTACCGGAAAAGTCCTCCATAAAGCCAGAAGCCTTTTTGCCGAAAGCCTTAAGGTCAAAAGCATGTTCATCAGGGCTATAGGGAACACCTATGCCGCCGCCGAAATCAACAAAATCGAGGCCAGCTATTCTGCCGGCACTTTTTAGCACCATATCCATAGCCTCGATAAACTGGTCTACTTTTAATATTCCAGAGCCTATATGGGCATGAATCCCCTTGATCTTTAGGCCAAGGCCGGCAGACAGAGATATGGCTTCATCCATCTGGTCAAAATATATGCCGAACTTTGACCCTGGACCTCCGGTTATGCAGTGTCCGTGATGGCCAAAGCCTATATCAGGATTCACCCTGACGCAAATATCTTTTCTTCCATTCAGCCTGGCATATTGCTTCATGACCTCAAGGGAACCTATGGTTACCATGACATTCCTGTCACAGGCATATTTTAACTCATCCAGAGCGGGATTATTGGGCGTATAAAGAAGGTCCTCGGGACCAAATCCTGCCTTAAGGGATATAAATATCTCCCCGGGGGAGACAGTGTCAATCTTGCTGCCAAGTTCCCTGAAGATCTTCATCACATTTATATTTGTATTGGATTTGCATGCATAATAGATTTTAACCCTGGGATAAGCAAAGGCATTTTTTAGCAGGTTGAATTTTTTCCGGAAGATGTCCCCATTATATACATAGAGGGGGCTCCCGAATTCCTTTACCAGGTCCTCACAGGAAATACCTGACATATTAAAACTGGTTACTGCCTCATTTGCCATCATTATCTCCAATAAATCTATAGAATAATGCAAAATATTGAGAAACTATATTTATAGCAATAAAAACAAATATTTTCCAGAGATTTATTCTCTAATATTTTAGCCTTCTTATGCTATAATACTATCCTGCCGGAGAGATGGCTGAGTGGTTTAAGGCGCACGCTTGGAAAGCGTGTAAGTGGCGCGAGCTGCTTCGAGGGTTCGAATCCCTCTCTCTCCGCCAGCAAATCATCTATTTTAAATCAAATAAGATAGAGTTTATCGGGGAAACGTGGTGGATCCACGTTTTCTGGATTCGAAAAGACGGACTGAGGCGGAGCCGAGGGAGTCTGCGTCTCTGCAGCGACCGCAAGGGAGACGAAAGAACGAATCCCTCTCTCTCCGCCAGCAAGTCATCTATATTAAATCAAATAAGATAGAGCAAATCATCTATTTTGTTAAGAAATCGGTGTATCCCTATAATAAAAATAATTGGTAAGCACTCTGGATAAATGTTTTAATAACCATTAAGGAAATAATAAATGAGATCTACCCTTGAGAAATAATATATGGGAGGGGATCATATGAGTTTAAAAGATAGGGCTTCAGACAATTTCAAAAAGGGACTTAATTGTTCCCAGTCAGTTATAGAAGCGTATAGCAAGACCTCAGGCCTGGACCCTGAAACTGCAAAAGCTGTCTCTGCCGGATTTGGCGGAGGAATGGGACGGGCCCAGAAGACCTGCGGTGCAGCAACCGGGGCAATAATGGCCATAGGCTGCAAATATCATGACAGCAAAGATCCTTCCGGTTCCAAAGAAATAGCTTATAAAAAGACAAGTGAATTCCTTAAAAGATTTGAGGAAATAAACGGCAGTACTGAATGCCATGAACTTCTGGGAGTCGACATTAAAACTGATGAGGGAAAAGCAAAGTACAAGAAAAAAAATATGTCGGAAACAAAATGCCTTAAATATGTACAGGATGCATGCGATATCCTGGAAAAAATGATGTAAATCAGATTATAGGAAAATTGCCGGAGACATTAATGGAATATATCAAAGAGAGGGAGAGCTTTAAAGATTATTTAAGGGAAATACCCAATTTCCTTACTGTATTTATTGTTCCTACCTACTTTCTGACCATAAGCCCAATGCTTATAGAGATGAGCCAAAGCACAGGAATAAGTGCTGCAGACCT
>Ga0180432_10009995_pt1 | contig 11454 bp, 6 predicted proteins | sample SS_ome_10_FD_132414 | JGI IMG/M metagenome (GOLD analysis project Ga0180432, IMG submission 132414) | Hypersaline lake sediment archaeal communities from the Salton Sea, California, USA - SS_1_MS_2 metaG | ecosystem: Environmental > Aquatic > Non-marine Saline and Alkaline > Hypersaline >... | reverse complement strand
TAGAACGCGCCGGTCACGGGCCGTTTGCCCCGGCGGTCCTTGTGGGTCCAGGAGTGCAGTTCATAGGAACCATGGGTGCTCGACTCATACCCGGGAGCCTTCTTCACCTTCTTGGTGAGCAGCTCACGGTCGGCGTCGGCAAACACTATCAGCACGCCCTCATGCTTGCCGATTTGGCTGCCATAGAGCGTGACGCCTTGGAGGTCCTTTCTCGGGTCCATGCCGATCAGAGTGCGGGAGTTGTCGAGCATCGGCAGGGCGATCTTTGCGATCGGACATTTCTCGACGAACTCTTGGTAGGCCTTTTTGACCACGGCGGACGACCGCATCGAGTCGACATCCAGGTGAACTACCCATTTGGCGTCGGCCGCCACCACTCCAGGGTCGAAGGGGGCCGCATTCACCAGGGTCGCAAGACCCAACAGAATCGCGGCCGCGAGTGCTCCAATTCTCATGCTTCACCTCACCTTACCAGAGTAACATTGTAGTAACCGGGACTTACCCACGTATACACACGGCCGGGCCGATCGGTTACCGAAAACGGCCATTTTTCTGAAATCGATGCCCCAGCCTGTTCGAAGACCTTGACCCCACCACTGCGAACTCTTGCGGCAAGCCCGCCGTTTTCCAGGTTTTCGTGGCGCAAGTTTGGGCCGCGAGTCGTCAGCAGGGTAGCGACAGTTCGCGCCGGCGCCCGGTCAGCAGCATCGCGGTTGAGATTAGAATGCCCAGAGCGGCGATCGGCAAAAACCTCAGGTCGTGGTGATACACTGTGACAAGGTCGACCGTCCAGCCCAGAAGCGGAGCGATGATTGCGATGAAAAGGCTCTTGGCCTGTGATTCGATGCTGAGCACCGTGGCGGTTTGAGCGGAATCGGCGTGGGATGCCACGCGGCCGACGAGGATCGGGCGCCAGAAGTTCTGGCATATCGCCAACAGCACAAACGCCGCGATGGTCAGTGGAGAAACGCCTGCCAGGATTCCCGTTAACATGAGCGCGAAAACGGCCAGGTTGAGTATCCACAGCACTCGGGCGGAACGGTCCTCGCCGCCGAACTTCCCGGCAAAACCACCCGCCCCGCGCGAAGCCAGGCTGCTGAGCAGGTGGAGCGCGAAGTAGACGGCGCCCACGCCGATCGCCACTCGCTGTCGCTGGTCGAGGCCGAACCGGTCGCCGAGGAACAACATCAGCGGCAGCGAGAGACAGGCGGCCTGGATCACCGGCTGGACGTAGTCACGGCTCGTCTGAAACAAGCCCTCGTACCCCATCGACTCGACCAGCAGTCTTCGCAGCCGGCGGTGCCGAAAGCTCTGCGAGATTGCCGCGAACAGAGTCGAGAGAACGCCGGCCGGTTTGTCGGCGTCTTGGCGCGGGCCGTCGAGATACGCCGGGTAGCCCAGGAAGTTGATGATGTTGACCATGTAGGGAATGATGCAGAAGAGGAAGACCAACGAGTATTGCCGAGTGGAGAAAACCAATCCGGCGGCGATGATAACACTGGCGGCCGAGCCAAGCTTGCTCCACGATCTCGTGCGGCCGTAGACGGCGGTCCTCTCCGCGAGCCGGTCCTGGCGTGCCAGCCAGTCGAAGATCATGGCCTTGTGCGTTCCGGTTCTGAAGGCCTCGCCGATAGAGAACAGCAGCATGGCCGCGAACAGGGCCCAGAGCTGATCGCAGAGGCCGAAAATGGTGAAGGAGCCGATGTAGGCGAGAAAAGAGGTGATCATCGACCGCCGCCGGCCCATCACGTCGGCAACCGCTCCGGTGGGGACTTCCATCAGGTTGATGCAGATCGCCCGAAACCCGATCAATGCCCCGATCATCCCGAACGAGAGCCCCTTCTGACGAAACGCCAGGATCAAGAACGGATCGTAGTACTGCTGGTTCTTCAGAAACCCGTAGAGACAGAAACGGAACAGCATCACGCCCTGTTTCCTTGTGCTGCGTTGACTAAGGAATGGTTCAAGAATAACTTCGGCATTTGGGTGGCTGGGGTCGAGCCACGAGGGACGAGTGGCGAGCCCCCAGACGCGGCCTGTCTGGGGGCTCGTGGCTCGTAAACTTCGCCAATCGACCCCAGCCACCCCAACTGAAAACGGTAGTTGTTTTCGAGCCATCCCTAACGGTGCGGGAGACGCCCGTCGTGGGGTTCAACGATCAGGATTAATCCATGGGCCGGTATACCCTGAGCATGGCGGGATAGGCGGTACTGATGCAGATAAGGGTGTTGACAAACGTGTATATGGCCCGGTGGTCAATGCCGTGAGCGAAAACAGGTCGATCGGGCAACGCGGGCTGCTCATTATGCCTGAGCACCACCGGCAAGTGCAAGCTGCGCCTCACCTGGCCACCCCAAAAGATGGTGAACACATCTGCTGTTTGAGTAACACTTCGGCCGTCTGAGGTAAATCGGCATTGCGTGATAAGGGAATAGAAAAGAGGGGGAAAGTGGCATGCCATGAAGTCTGCCAAGTCACTTACAAAGCGCCTAGCATTCACAACAGTCCCATTCCAGATAAACGTTAAAGTCTTCCATGACCTGCAACCGACCAGACACACTGGAATTGCGCGCCCTTAGTCAAGGGCGTCAATCACCTGGGAATGCACGGATGCGCCCTTTCCTGGAAAAGACGATCCTCTGCACATCTTGTGTATACCTGTGCGCGGTCCTTTGCTTTTCCGCGGGTTGTTCGTTGGACCGTTATGTGGGTCGGGCGGATCGAGAAGTTGACGGCATCGTGACCGACACATCAAGTGATCCTCGCTGGGCACTGCCGGATTTCACGGTGGTGCAGGATCCCCGAAGTCGTTACTTCGACCCGTACGACGAAATCCACCCTCCAATGCCTCCGGACGATCCGGCAGCCCATCAATACATGCGTTGTGTAGATGGGAAAAAGGGCTGGCGGCGATGGTACGAGAACGGTTGCCGTGAGGAGCTCGAGAACCCCGATTGGCGGGACAGATTGGCGGAGTATGTCGAACTGACCGAGGAAGGTCAGGTTGAGCTATCGCTGGATTCGGCAATGCAGGTGGCCCTGGTCAATTCACCCGATCTCCAGCGGCAGTTGGAAGAGATTTATCTTTCCGCATTGGACGTGAGCACGGAGCGGTTTCGTTTTGACGTGCAGTTCTTTGGTGGCAACCTGACGCGATTCACGCATCTTGGCGAAGACCGCGCCGGGGGCGATGCCGACCGTGTCGTGGCCGGTGAAAACAACACGTTGCGGACCGACACCGACTTTCAGTTGCGACGTCAATTCGCCACGGCCGGGGAGCTGGTTGTCGGGTTTGCCAACTCGTTTGTGTGGCAATTCGCCGGCCCGAACTCGGAGAGCGCGCTGTCGATCATCGACTTCACACTGGCGCAGCCCCTGTTGCGCGGCGCGGGCCGGGACGTGGCCCTGGAGCAGCTCACGCTCGTCGAGCGATCGTTGCTGGCCAACCTCCGCGCGTATCGACAATACCAACAGGGGTTCTACACGCGGGTCGCCGTCGGCGAACTCGGCGTGAGCGGGCCGGAGCGGGCAGGAGGATTCTTCGGCGGCACGGGGCTGACCGGTTTTACGGGCACGGGCTCCGGTGGTTTCGGCGGCGTGGGTGAGGCCACCAATTTCGGTAGAATCGTTACCGGAGCGGGTGAAGGAGGGGCGACGGGCGCCGGTTTTGCCGGCGGGGGAGCGGGAGCTGTCAGCGGCTTCGTCGGATTGCTCCAGTCGCTGCAAGAGATCCGAAACAGCCAGGAAAGCCTCAATTCGTACCTCCGCGCCCTGCGGCTGCTGGAAGCTCACTTGGAAGCCGGCACGATCGACTTGCAGCAGGTCGACCAGTTTCGTCAGAGCATCGAGACCGAGCGAGCCACGCTGCTGCAGGCCACGAACTCGCTGGAGGACAGTCTCGACTCGTTCAAGACGGGAACCCTCGGCGTCCCACCCGATCTGCCGGTCGTGCTGGACGATTCGCTCATCCGGCAGTTTCAGTTCATCGATCCCAGTACGGGTGAGCTGCAAGGAAAGCTCTCTGATTTCCGGGAGGCCTTCGGCGAACTTCCCATGGAGCCGGATGCCGAGAAGCTGCAAGACGCGGTGGAGGAGTTGGCCCGACTGCACGTCGACGCAAAAGGGCAGCTTGACGCCGTTGATCGCGATCTGGAGACACTGCGAAACAACACCGCAAAGCGAACCCGAACAATGACCGCGAGCGAGGCGAAATCATTCCAGGGCGAACAGGATCGTCTCGAGCAATCTCTCGACGAACTGAAAACACGGCTGACCGCCACCGGGACGTCGCTGGAGAAGCTGCGCGGGTCCCTGGCCGCCGCTCCACGCCGCAACTCCGCCGACCAACTGGCCGTGGTTGCCACCGAGATGGCGCAAGTGATTGACGAGGCCTCCCTGGTTCAGGCAAGGGCGAGGCTCGAACTCGTGACGGTCGACCCGGTGCACCTTGATCCAAAAGAGGCGCTTTCCATCGCCCGGGCGAACCGGCTCGACTGGATGAACAACCGGGCAGCCCTGGTCGATACCTGGCGGCTAATCGCTTTCAACGCCAACGCGCTTCGGTCTGATCTGGACCTGGTTTTCTCCGGCGACGTCCAAACGACGGGTGACCACCCGTTCAAGTTCAACGGGCAGACCGGACGGCTCAGCGTGGGGCTCGAATTCGACGGGCCGTTCAACCGCCGTCAGGAGCGCAACACTTTCCGCTCCGTGTTGATCGACTACCAGCGCGACCGCCGCCAACTCATCCAGTACGAAGACGGGGTCTATCAAACTCTCAGGGCTTCACTGCGGCAGTTGGAAGAGCTCCGGTTGAACCTGGAAATCCAGCGTCGGGCCGTGACGATCGCCATTCGCCGCGTCGATCAAACCCGTGAAGTGCTCAATCAGCCACCCGAAGGGGGCGACACCGAGCTCGGCCCCACGGCGTCGTTGAACCTGATCTCGGCCCTGTCGGATCTCCGCAGCGCCCAGGACAATTTCATGAGTGTGTGGTTGAATTACCTGGCCAACCGAATGACGCTGATGCGGGACCTGGGCATCATGATCATCGACGCGCGGGGGATGTGGGTCGATCAGCCTCTGGACGAGATCCTGGCCGAACAGCCCGAGCCGGAAGAAATGCCCTTGCCTCCACCCGTGCCAAACGACTTGTTGCTCGAATTAGAAGTCGTGGCTCCCGAGGCGCCCCTCCCCGAACCGGCGCCGGCGGAGCCGCCGGGCTGAGCGAGCCGGTTATCCCTGCCGGTTGTTGTCGTGGCGTCAAATCCGTCCGGGTCGCGCACCTTTGCTCAGGACGGTCGTGAGTCGTGCCACGTGCAAGGCCCTTTCTTGTGGCCTCATGCTTCCGGCAGGTTACGCCATTCCCTCTTATGGGCCGTTTGCAGTCCAATCCAAGTTCCCAGACTGCCCGGAATCACATTCAGTAGTTCCAAATACCCCAACTTGGGCCTTGGGGTGGCTGGGGTCGAGCGCAGCGAGCCCCCAGAAATCCAGCAACCTGGGGGCTCACTTCGTTCGACTCCAGCCACCCTTCCTCCGGTATTTGGAACTACTGACATTTCATTTGGCTTTGGGCGTTCTGATTTCGAGATGATTATAATAATAGATGGAGGGAGCGCGTGTTGTTGCGCACCCGGAAACGCGCTTCGCGCTACCCCGCACAAAGTCCCGAGAGCTTAACGATGCCGGATACACCTTCGTTAGAGACAGCCGACACGGATTTGCTGGGGGCTCTGCAGCCCGAGGACCAAGGCGACATGGACGCGCCCGTGACGGAAGATCGCTGGCGGCGGTGGTTGGTTCGTGGGGCCGTCGCCGTGGTGGTGATCGGGATCGGTGCCGTCAGCTTTGGCATGCTTTTCCGGGGCAGTGACGGCGGCGAGTACACCCAGATGCTGACGCATTGCGTCGAGCGAGGAGACCTGCTGGTCACCGTCACGGAGGACGGTACTGTTGAGAGCGCCGAAAACCTGCAAATCAAGTGCGAGATTTCCGGTGGGACCACGATCCTCTGGCTGATCGAGGACGGCCTCGAGGTCAAGAAAGGGGCCGTGCTGGCGCGGCTCGACTCCTCCAAGCTTGATGAAGATATCAGTCAGCAGAAGATTACGGTGGAAAAAGCCCGCGCTTCGTACGTCCAGGCGGAAAAGGATTTCAACGTGGCGAAGATCGCCGTCCGCGAGTACCTCGAAGGGACGTACAAGCAGGAACTTCAGAATCTGGAGGCGAACATCACGATCGCCAAAGAGGATCTGAGTTCGGCGGAGAACACGCTGCAATACACACAGAGGATGTTTCGCAAGGGCTACGCGACGGTTTTGCAGCGCGACGCGAAGGAATTCGCTGTTCAACGGGCCAAGCTGGAACTCGAGTCTGCGCTGACAGCCAAAACGGTGCTCACCGAATTCACCCGCGCGAAAATGCTCGAAGACCTGTGCAGCCAGCGCGACACGGCCGAGGCGAAAATGAAGTCCGAAAAGGCGGCCCTCGAACTGGAAGAGACGCGTCTTAAGCGTTTGGAGATGGAAAAGGAGAGATGTGTGGTCCGGGCGCCCAAGGCCGGCATGGTGGTGTACGCCAACGACATGTCGCGGCACGGTCCCCCCGGTAGCCGAGACGTCCAAATCGAGGAAGGCGCCGCGGTTCGCGAGCAGCAGGATATCTTTCGCTTACCCGACCTTACCCGGATGCAGGTCAAGACAGCCGTGCATGAGACTAAGGTGGAGCACTTGCGGCCGAACATGAGAGCGGTGATCCGCCTTCTGAACCGGGAGTTCCACGGCAAGGTGGTGTCGGTGGCCAGCCAGCCGGAGCCCACCAGCTTTTTTTCCGCCAACGTCAAGGAGTACGCTACCATCGTCGAGATCGAGGGGGAGCACAAAGAGTTGCGGCCCGGCATGACCGCAGAGGTGGAAATCCTCGTGGCGCATCGCAAAAACGTGCTGACGGTTCCCGTCGCCGCGCTGGTCGAACAGCGGGGAGAATTCTTCTGTTGGGTGGCAGCGGGGGATCGGGTGGAGCGGCGTCAGATGAAACTCGGCCCTACGAATAACAAGTTCGTCGAGATCGAGGATGGCGTGACCGAAGGGGAGATGGTTGTGCTGAACCCCCGCGCCGTCGTTGAAGAGGCCCGCAAGGAAGGATTCTCCGCGAAGGATGAGGGCACATCGCATCGCTTCGATTCCGCGGAAGGCGACCGTGTCGGCGCGCCGCCGGGCTCCGGGGCAATGCCGTCGCCTGCAGGACCGGGTGGGGAGGGGGGCTCGGATCGACCGGGCGGGAGCGGCTCTCCGTCGCCGTCCAGCGGCGGAGCACCGGCAGCACCGCCCGACAGCCGCCGCTCAGGCCGGCCGGCTCCACCCGACTTCTCCAAATTGGACAAAAACGGCGATGGACGGCTCAGCCGCGAGGAAGCGCCGGGACCGATGGCCAATTCTTTTGATTCCATCGATACCAACGGTGACGGCTTCGTCGAGCGAAAAGAGCTTGATGCCTTGCGATCCCGCTTCGGCAAACGGGGCGAGCCACCCGAGGGCGGACCGCCGTCCGGAGCGGCCGGGCAAGACTTTCGTCCACCGGGTGGCAATCCCGATCCTGCCCGCTGATTCGGCCACTTCACGTCCCGCACGGCGAGGTCGGCAAGACCGATGAGAGGACTACTGAACAAGTTGCGTTTGGGTTTCAACAGCCTGCTGCTTCACAAGCTGCGGGCCGCGCTGGCCGTGCTGGGTATTCTAATCGGTGTGACGGCCGTCATTTGGCTGGTGGCGATGGGCGAAGGCGTCAGCTATCAGGCCCAGCAACAGATCAAGGACCTGGGCGCCACGAATATCATTGTCCGAAGCGTCAAGCCGCCACAGCAGTCGTCCCGCTCCGGGGGAAGCTTTTTCATCGCCTACGGTTTGCTGCGAGAAGATTTCGAGCGAATCGTTTCCAACGTGCCCACCCTCCAGCAGGCGATTCCCATGCGGGAGATCCGCTACGAGATACGAAACGGAGATCACGTGGCGGATTGTAAGCTGATCGGATGCACGCCGGAGTACCTTACGCTGAATCACTTGACGGTCGATCGTGGACGTTTTCTCTCCGACGCCGACCTGAAACATAATCAAAACGTGGCGGTGGTGGCCCACGAGGCGGCCAAAACCCTATTCCCCCTCGGCAATCCGGTGGGGCGGTCGATTCAAATTGGTGCGGATTTCTACGTGGTGGTGGGCGAAACGACGCCGCGGACCGCAGCGGCAGCCATCGGTGGCAGCCTCGAGGCCCGCCAGTACAACCAGGACGTCTACATCCCGCTCTCCACCCTGCGCTCGCGAATCGGCGACCAGGTGCACACAGCGCGTTCCGGCAGCCATGAAGGGGAAATCGTCGAACTGAGTCAAATCACCCTCTCTGTAGGAGATTTGCACGAAGTCGACACGGCCGCCGACGTCGTCTCGCACCTGTTGGAACAGAACCACGACCAGCCCGACTACGCCGTAGTCGTCCCCAAGGAATTGCTCCAGCAGGCCGAGATGATGCAGATGATGTTCAACATTCTGCTGGTGGTGATCGCCGGCATCTCGCTGCTGGTAGGCGGCATCGGCATCATGAACATCATGCTGGCCACCGTCACCGAACGTACCCGCGAAATCGGTGTTCGCCGGGCGCTGGGGGCGAACCAGGGCGACATCATCCAACAATTCCTCATCGAAACCGTGGTGCTTTCGGCTACGGGCGGGTTGTTGGGTGTAGCCTGCGGATTCCTGTGTGGGCCGGCGATCGATGGTTTGCGGGCACTATTGGTGGAGTTCTTTCCCGATATGATGGCTGCGATTCCCGCCAATCTGTTGGAGCTCGAACCCCGGATCGCACTCTGGTCGATCGTCGTTGCCTTTGGCATTTCCGTTGGTGTGGGTGTGGTGTTCGGCCTGTATCCGGCCCGCCGCGCGGCACTCATGGACCCCATCGAGGCGTTGCGACATGAATGAACAGGCGTTCGTCCCCGCAACCGCAGTCAAACCGCTTGCCGCGCAAGTTGTCGACCTTCAGAAGGTTTACTTCATGGGCAATGATGTTCGGGTGCCGGCGCTGCGCGGCGTGAGCATCGATTTTGCCCGGGGCGACTTCGTGGCCATCATGGGTGCTTCGGGGTCGGGCAAGAGCACCTTGCTGAATCTGTTGGGATGCCTGGACCGCCCGACCTCCGGCCGCTACATCCTGGCCGGCAACGACGTATCTCGGCTGGGTGACAAGGCCCTTTCGCGTATCCGCAGCCGCTACATCGGGTTTATATTTCAGTCGTACAACCTTATTTCGCAACTCAACGTGTTGCAGAATATCGAGTTGCCACTCTCGTACCTGCGTTCCGAACTCCCTCGTGCCCGAGAGCGGTGTGTGCGGCTTGCCCGCCTCGTGGGGTTGGGCGATCGTCTCGATCACCGCCCCACCGAGCTTTCCGGCGGTCAGCAGCAGCGGGTTGCCATTGCACGAGCGCTGGTCAACAATCCGAATGTCATCCTTGCCGACGAGCCCACCGGTAATCTGGACACGTCGACCGGCGAAGAGATCATGGAACTGCTCGTGAAGCTCAATGAGATGGGCCGTACCATCATTATGGTCACGCATGAACCCGATATTGCCGCGCGCGCCCACCGGACAATCGTTCTCCGCGACGGCCTCGTGGAGTCGATGCATTCGCACCCGCCAGAATCCGTCCCCGCGGAACCATGAACGAAAAAGGGGACATCACTGATATTCGCTGAGGGAAACGCGGAAAATCAGTGATGGCCCCTCTTCTAGTTCGGCGATCTCCCCGCTTGCACCTTGGGCTTCGGCCACATCCTGTACGGAAGCGTGAACTGGTGTTGGCTGGAAGCCGGGCAGATGCTCGTTTCCCGGCACAGTTCGCCACGCATCGGATTGTACGTGCTAACCTGGATGAGATTCTCCTTCGGTCGGAAGTTGTAGATTCTCAGTCCGTGGGCGCCGTAGTCGGACAACACGGCGTGGACCGGATTGCCCTGTTCGCCCCGCAACGTCCGGTGCATGGCCTGGGTGCGGCTCTGATCGCCGCAACAGATCATCAACAGGTTGGCGTGCTTCGCCAGGCACTTCTCCCACATCTGGGGCGCCGAGTTTCCCCTTTTCCCGTGCCGCTTGGTCCACTCCATGAGGCCCTTGGGAGCGCCGAAGTAGTCGCGCCCGGTTTTCGGTTTTTTGGCCGGTCCGAGAAACATGTGTGTGGTGACGATGGCCCGGCGGTCGGCGTGCCGGCGCAGCACGTTGCCGGCCCAATCGAGCACGTCCTCCGGCGCGTTGCACTCCAGGTGGAGAAAGACGAAATCAAGCCCTTCCGCCGAGAAGAGCTGGAAGCTATTGGCGTTGTTCCCGGAGATCGTGCGGCCGTCCTTGTTCTCGAACGACCCCCCGTACCACGCGAACTCTTCAAACCGGGACCGGGGGAAGTGCTTCTGAAACAGCCGGCTGTCGCCGCCCGACGTCATGTCGTGATTCCCGACCGAGATGCCGTACGGCACCCGGCCGTGCAGCCGGTCCATCGCGCGTCGGGCAACCTTCCACTGATCGGGCGTGTTCCTGTCTACGATGTCGCCCACGTGACTGACAAACACAATCCGTTGCCGCGACAGATTCTCGGCGGTCCACCCGGTGTAGGCCTCGAACACCGGGTTCGTCACCTCGGCGTCGCTTTTCGGCTCCGCCTTGGTGCCGCGCCCCCGGTAGTGCTGTGTATCGGGGATCACCACGACGCTGAAAGACCCCTCCGGCGCCGGCGGCAACTCGGCCCGGCTGTTTGCGCAGAGAATCGCCGCCAGAACACACGCCCCGGCCCACGCCCGGAAAATTCGCCGCCCGGCGGTCGACCTGAGTTGATGTCTGCTCATGGCATCAATGTCCTTTCGGTATTCATGGAAAGTGTAACGTAATGGAATTACGAAGCAAATCGGGGACACAATCAGGGAGACTCGCCCATTTCCTTGTTCTTTGCACTCGTTTTAGAAACAGGTGACTCTCCGCTGTTTTCCCGTCCCCTGTTGTCTGCTGCCGGACTGCGGAACAGCGATAATCCACTCCGGGCTGACCGTTCGCTGACGCGTCAAAAAGGTGTCAGAACTGTTTTTCTGGAAGATCTGGGCTCAGGCCGGCAGTAGGTGGTAAGCAGTTTCTTCTCCAGGCGTTTGATGGTCCGGCGCAAGGCGGCCGTGTGCTGGTCGACGCGATTGACCGCTTGCCCAAGGCCGCCATGGTCGCGATTGGAAGCATGCCGAGCGGCGGCTGGGCCGCGTGACGGCATGCCACCCAACGCCACGACTCGAGATGCCACGCTGGCGCAGGATGGCCAACTCTGCGGGTTGACAACCGGCCGGCGATTTTGTACATTTGTTCACCATACCGTGTTGTGCCGTGACACGGCGTTGCTCTTTTTCAAGTCGAAGACCCCTTGCGTTG
>Ga0180432_10009994_pt1 | contig 11455 bp, 26 predicted proteins | sample SS_ome_10_FD_132414 | JGI IMG/M metagenome (GOLD analysis project Ga0180432, IMG submission 132414) | Hypersaline lake sediment archaeal communities from the Salton Sea, California, USA - SS_1_MS_2 metaG | ecosystem: Environmental > Aquatic > Non-marine Saline and Alkaline > Hypersaline >... | reverse complement strand
TCTGACGTAGTTGCATCGCCGTTGTCGGATATCAAACAATACGCCTCCGACGCACATTCCGAAGCCACGTCGGCTACTGGGTATGCCTCGGATGCCCATTCCGAGGCAACATTGGCTACTGGTTACGCCTCCGACGCACACTCCGAAGCCACCGGAATTACGACTATTGTCAGCGATATCCAGAGTGACACAAATAAACTCGTCTCGGACGTAATCGCTACCCCATTGTCAGACATTAAGCAGTATGCTTCTGATGCACAATCAGAGGCTACGCTGGCAACTGGGTATGCCTCTGACGCGCACTCAGAAGCCACTGGCATTACTACCATCGTCAGTGATATTCAAAGCGACACGAACAAACTTGTATCTGACGTAACCGCCACGCCGCTGTCGGATATCAAGCAGTATGCCTCTGATGCTCACTCGGAAGCTACATCTGCAACTGGCTATGCATCCGATGCGCATTCGGAAGCCACGGGAATTACTACTATTGTGAGCGACATTCAGAGCGATACGAATAAGCTAGTGTCAGATGTGACCGCGACCGCGCTATCTGATCTCGCCACCGCTGCGGCGGTTTCTGATGTGAAGTCAGAACTGGTGGTTATTTCCGATGCTATATCTGACGTGAAGTCAGAGTTGGTGGTGGCATCCGACGCGCTGGTTACTGTCGCCTCCGACACAGCCGCCATCGAAGCGGCTGGCGGTGCCCTAACTGACGCCCAGGCGTCTGACTTGGCGGCAATCGAATCGGAACTGATCCTGGTTCACAGCGAAACCACGGTTATTCAGAGCGATGCAGTTGTGATCGAAGGCAAAATCGACACGCTGGATACGCTGGTCGACAACCTGGCCCCCATACTCGTCGGCACAGTGACGGGGGCGGGGACAGGGACTGAAGTCTTCGTGTACGGCGGAATAACCGCAACGGTAACGGTAGACGCTGACGGAAACCGCTCAGAAGTGGCGTTCAGTTAATGAAACAGACATTTGCAGCCAAGACGTTTGCAGCCAAGACATTTGCCAGTGGGGCATGGGCTGGCATCGGCGTTGCGCATTTTTACGACGTGGCCTCTGCGTCGTTGCAGCTAACGGACGCCTCCATCGTGTGCCAGCAAGTAACGGTCGTGGCTATCTCGGTCGGAACGGCTGCCTATGTAATCAATAAACTGCTAATGGAAGATGGTGACGTGCTACTGCTTGAGTCGGGGGACGAAATACTGCTGGAGTCCTCAATGGTGTCTCAAGCTCTCGATGCTTCAATTACCATAACAGGCTGAACTATGGCTGCTACTTACGATATCGGAAATAAGGTCCGCTTCACTGGCACGTTTACGGATCCGCTGAACGATGACGACGCTACGGATCCCTCAAGCGTGTATTGCAGTATACGGACACCATCGAACGTCACAACGACCTATCAATACGGCGTGGACTCGGAAGTCAACAAGAGCAGCACGGGCATCTACTACATCGACGTGGCGCTGAGCAGCGACGGAACGTGGTATGTGCGGTGGTGGGGGAAAGACGCTGCCGGCACGACTTCCGTGGCGGAAGAGGTGGCTATCAAATGCGTGGCGCACCAAGCGGTCTAGTAGTCCCCACCCTTGACTGATATCAGCGGGTACGCCTCATCGAACGTGGCTCTTGTCCCCTCTAGGACCAGCAGGTCTTTGTTCCCATGGCTGTTTCGGTGCCCGATGGTGATGTTGTAGGGGGCAGAAGTATCCCAGAACATCGCTTCGTGCCCAAGAGCGTGAGACCAGTAGTTGTGGGCACCGTAAATCGGACACGACAAGTACAGGCTTGTTAGTGTTTCCCTGATGTTTCGCATCTCGCCCGAACGGGTGTTGATGTCCCAAACCCTGTCCAGCCGAAAGTGCTGTCTTAGGGCGTCGTACTGGCCCCAAAAGCTGCTGGAGCGGTTGGTGGAGTTGATCGACACATTGGGCCATTCGTCCAACGACAACTCGCCGCCCTGCACGGGCACCAGTCCGTCTTCCATTGCCCCACGCAGCCAGGACTCCAGATAGTTGCCTCGGTTGGCCCAGCCGACCAAGTAGCCCATGCTTACGGGTGCCAAGAACGCTGTCTTGAGCCCCAGCACGGCACGCAGGCACAACAAGCCACCAGTCCCACCCCAGGTCCAGCAATATCCGAGTCCATCCTGATCCCACGCGAACGAACCATCGTTGGGTGCCCAAGTGGCGTAAGACCAGTACACGGGCTGTGACTTAATGCGGTGGCTCTCCTCGATGGCCGCCTTGATGTCGTCCTCCGAAATGATAACGTCTAGCGACTCCATGATCGGCCCAGCAGCGGGGATGCCCCCTAGGCTCCCGACCGGCTTGGCATCGAAGTCACGCGGAAGCACTTGCCGCATGGTGGGCGGAACCTTTGACCGCTCGTAGAGCTTGGCGAGGTCCATTTCGTTGTCGGTGTTGTAGACTTGGACGCGACCGACGTTTGGGTATTCAGCGACTCGCATCACTCCACCTCCTCAAGCAGCTTCGCTAGTGCCTCGAAAGAATCTGGAAGCGGGAACCACTGGTACTCATCGCCACCAGCCAGAGTAGTAATAACGAGTCCTGGCAGGGACTTGCCTGTAGCGCACTTCGCAACCTCCTGTAATGCAAGCGGCGGGTTGGACAGTAGGTTGTTGCTGACGACGCGCTGGAACTGGTGCCCGAGATTTTCCAACCGACCCCGATACTCCAGACTGGTCAGCAGGTTTGCTTGTGGACGTGGCAGGTTGTCCCGCTGTTCTGGGTTCTCTAGGAACCACACCTTGTACGGCCCCCCCGGATTCGGGTCCGGGGGATCTGGAGGGTCCGGGACTTCGCCCTCCACAGTAAATTCGGTCTCGTAGTACACCAAGCCGAAGTCACTCCAAGCGTCTTCCACTGTTGGGTGCTTGACGCCCCACATGGCCGTGACGCTCACCGTGTACTCGCCAGGCGTGCCCCAGACGCCGATCTGGTAGCCAGGGAACGAGTGGATCGAGTTGTTCTCGGCGTTGGTAATTACCTTGGGAATCACGTCGCCTTTGACAATGGCTCCCTCGGGCACGTTTTCCAACTCCACCTTCAACACAATCTTGTCGCCCAGTTGGTACGTTTTGTCGTCGTCCGACTGCGTGATGCCCGCCCAGCAGGGCGAAGCAAACAACAGGGCAAGCGGCCAGATGATCCGGCGCATGACTTGGCTCCTTAAAACAGGCTGATAATCGCTATCACGAACTCCAGAATCGCAGGCAGGTTGTCAATGAGGATCTGCAAGAAATCCACCCAGTCGCCCACGAGGCACCCGCCAGAGTCCACTTCCGCCGTGGGCGGGATGTGCCCGTTTGCTACTGCCCACTCCGTAAGAACGAACTCCAGCTTCCTGTGCCACGCTGGTATGGCAAGACACAGGTTGACTCGACAACGGTCCACGAACGAGGCGCGGTTTTCACGCAACGCCTTGCGAAGTGCGGGTCCAAGGGTTTTGTTCATAGTCTTTCTCCTTCTGGTTTAAGTGTCCACCAAATAGCTATAGTTAGTCAACGTCGAAACCACCTTTTCCACAACTGGTAGTACAGCCGAACGGCGTAGTATAGCACAAGTCGCAGCCGAACGCCGTCCTGCTCCATAACGTGCCGAAACACCGCATCTGCCAGAAACCGGGGGCATTTCGAGCCACAAAGGCGGTCGTGAATCACCGCCGCGCGAGCCCACGGGCCGTTTGGGGGCATCCAGTAGTGTAAAGGCCACGGGATGGAAGCGAAGTCGTGGGCGAAGCCCTTGGGGATGAAAACGTCCAAGTGCAGGGTGTCGTGCTTGCTGGAAGGGCTGGGGACGTGGTAGACGTAGTAAACCATCCCTAACGTCCTGTAAACGGGCCTTCCCCAGCGTCGGCGTCCGATCCGTTGGTGCTGCATGGCAATTCTCCTTCGTCTTGCCCTGTGCCCCCGAAAATCTCTTCGTAGTTCCTGCGGTAAGACTCCCAATCTGCCGTCCTGTTTCTGTCGCCCTTGCCGTTCATGGTGCGCTCTCCCACGCCTCGCGCAACAAGTTGTACCAGTTGTTTTTGGCGTGATACAGCGTGTCGTGATCCTCATAGTCTGTCGTTTCGTCCCAAACGAGATATCGAATGTGCCATAAGCGGCCTAAGTGCCAGAAAAGGATGTGATCCTTGCGCGCCAATTTCCCCAAGTGGTTCCGCACCGGCATACACCCCAGCGACTCCACTCGATAAAAGTCTTCAGCACTAGTTCGGTATGGCACGAACTGGTGCATGACCCCAGGCCACGCTGGAAAAATCTGCGGTAGCGGCTCCAGGTGCTGATACTCAAGATATTCGACTTCCACATAAACCGTTCGCCGCAAGTCCTCGACCACGCCACTGTCAGCCCTCACCTCGTTTGCCAGCACACAAAACGCGATCAACATCCCCAGCAAAACGAACAGTATTCCCAACGCAACCAACAGTCGCACCAACATCCATGCCAGTATTCGGAGGATCATCCATCATCTACCCCCTCTCCCAGTCCCCCGTCGCACCAGCCATAGGGACGCGACAAAACTCCGAAATGTCGCGTCACTTTGGGGGGTGTGGTCCTTAGCGTTTCCGCTCCAATTCCGTTATTCGGGTTTCCAGTGCCACAATTCTTCCGTGCAGGCTATGTATCACAGCGCAGACGTTACAGTGCTCAGAGCACCGCAAATCGGGCCTTATCGGGCATTCCATCTGGTCCCGTTCGTCGGGAACCAGCCACTCTTTCAACTTCTTGTCCCGTTCCATGCCGACGACCTTTGCTACTGGAGACACGCCACACCCCCAGTATAGGCTTTTCGGCTTGTAGGCCATACTGCGATCCATCGCTCACTTCTCCAGCACCGCCCCCGTGAGGCGGTCAAATATCGGCTCCCTTTCAATTCCGCAGCGAGGGCATGGGTCTTCGTAGCCCCAAAGCCCCGTAGCTGAACTGAGCACCACGCGAAACCAGTACACGCACCTCTTGCATGCGCCCGGTGGCAGCATCTGCTTCACTTCCGCTTTGGTGAGCTTCGGGTGGGTTCCGTACCAGCTCATCGCTTCCCCCTCTCCCGGCGCAGGGCTGCCGCCCGCGCCCGCAGTTTCGCACGGTTGTTCGCGCGCATCCGCCTCTTGCGTTCCTTCTTGGCGTCTTTCATAGACTTTGAGGCTGCCGCATAAAGGGCTTGTTGCTTGGCGAAGTACCTCATTTGCGAATCCGAAGGCCCGTAGTAAACGGGTTCGTAGTAACAGTCACTACGCAGGCTCCTTGCGATGTCGTTCAGCGACTCCGCTTGCCAGCGGTCGTAGTAGGCTTTACTAAAGGGGTTGTATGGGTCGTAGGCGTTCGCAACGCTTGCACACAGCAGAATCAGTAGTGGTGACCAACGCATGTCGTTTCTCCTATCCCTTGTACCGAAAGACGTGCCCGTCCCAGGCGTACTTGTGCCCGCCTTCCAGCCGAAGAATTGTTGACCCTGGCGGAACCGAGAACTTCTTGCCGCTGTACTCAGGTGGCCCGCCAATAAACTCTGCCACCTTCCCGGGAAGCGTATCCCAAGTCGGGTCGATGGACAGCGAAACAGGCAAGTCGCCCCCTTTTCCCTTGAAGAAATGCGACAGCAGTTTATGCGCCGCATGGTCGTCGAGGTGAATCTTCACTTGAACGCCGTCTTGAAAGTCTTCCAAGAGCGCCTTCGCAAGCTCCAGTGTGAACTCCGCTTGGCTGGCGACTCCGTGGCCGCGAGCGATCAGAGCATTGATACGTCTAAACACCATCGTCATTCTCCTTTAGTGTATCCATCGGGTCGTCTACCGCACTACCTTCCGCCCAAACAGGCTGAACTGCCTCCCACAGGATGGCAACCTTCCTTTTCAGAAGCCTTAGCATCTCCTTCGACTCCGCTAGGGGGTCTTCTGCCGACACAAACGGAGGCTCGCCGCGTGGCCGTTCTTGCTTCATGGACACGGCAGCCTTGTACTCGGTCAGTTTGTTCTGTAGGTCGAGCACCATCAACCGAAGCCGTTCGATCTCATCCGCGGCTTCCGCAAACAAGGGCCTGTTGCTCGTAATGCACGAATGAGCCGACTCACGCCGCAGCTCGTTGACCAGTTCTTCGCTGTCCATGTCAGCCTCACCTCCAAATGGCAATTGACTCGATCCACTCCGCTTTGAACAGCGGATGGTTCGGCATGAACTGATCCACACAGAACAGCCCGATCCACAACCCTACTGGCGGCCCCGTCACGAACAGGGCGATACCAAGCAGGTTCAGCGTTACGTTCTTCGCGCGGCGGCGTCTGTTCTTCCGTGCAACCCTTCGTGCGTATCCTGCCGTGTAGTAGCGAGTCATCTTACCATCTTCCATACAAATACAACGGGTGCTTTATTCCGTACCCCCTGCTAGGATATATAGAGGGCTTGGTTTAGGCAGCCGAAGCCTTGTTCCGAACGAACCGCGAAGGGATCACTTATCAATGGCAAGCAGGTTGGTACGGCCCAGGTTACTGCTAAGTAGAGCCTGGATTTGAGCCATTGCCCAGTGTCCATTAGCCCCGTTTCCTAATGGTCCCGAATCCCACCGTGCTGTATAAGGCACGTCGTTTCTCCCGATCACGGCTTCATAGGCCGGGCTCTTGGTACACGTCCCGCTCCGTCGTCCGTTCATCTGGTAGCTCCTTCGGTTGCGGCACATTCTCAGCCTGCCGCGCGGCGCAGGTGTTTTATGGATACCGAAACAACCCAGTCGGAAACGGTGAACATCACCGACCCGGCAGTTCGTCTGACTGTATCTGTGATATTCAGGTCAATGCGCGTTCGATGGCGCACCTACTGTTTGCTTGTGCCTCTCTTGGGCTTGACCATGACGGGGGTTCCCGTGGGGATGAAGTAGCAGTCGGTGCAGGAAGACCGTCTTGGCGGCGCACAGGAACCTTGCCGTCTTCGCATTGCTGCGGAACCCGTCCAGTCTGGAACGTGAAGTGTCATGGCAAAAAGAAACCCTGACCGCTCAGTGAACGGCCAGGGCTTTGATCGGTTGCGGTTGTCGGAGAACCATCCGCCAGGAAAGCCCGGTCAACCGGCAACCGTATTTGAATTGTAGCACTTAACATGGCGGATGGTTACTTCCTATGTGCTCTTCAGAGGCTCATAACTCTGGGAATTGTCCATAGTTTCGTTCGTCTGTCAAGGGAATTATTGCTCCCCTTCGTCTTCGATAGCCAAAAGAAGCAGGATTAGCCCGCAAATAAGGTCTTTTATCTCTTCTTCCAGGGCCAATTTTCTGCTGTTTTTGATGCGGGCCAGCACGGCGTCGATGCGAACCCGAAGCAGATCGGAGGCTCTTCCGCGGCAGAAGATCCTGGCTGGGTTCAGCTCCGCAGCCAGTTCGTTCTTGTCCATATCCATAAGCCGCTCCGCGATTCCGACGCATTTAGCTCGGATGCGTTCCTGCACGGTGGTCATCGTGTTTCTCCATGTTGTTGGGCTCTCAGTTCTGCGGCGTGAAGAGCCACGGCCTGCCTGGTGATTCCAAGAGCTTTGCCGATCTGCGAGAACGAGTGCCCTGAGTTTACCATTTCCGCAATGATCCTTCTGCGCTGGTTCGTTGCCCCAAAGCTTCTGCGGGAAGCAAGGCGCGGATTTGCCCGCCGAGATAGCGTAGAAACGTATGTTGGGTGTATCCCCAGTTGTTCGCCCGCCTCCTTGCACGACATCCCGCTTTCTCGTAACTTGGCTGCTTTAATGGCGAGATCGTTGACGCACGTTTTGCTGGCGGCGGGCGAATACTCCAACACTGTGCCCTCCACCTCGGGCGGGGTGCTGATCTTGTGTTTGTGTACCCGGAATTTCATACCCTCAGCACCTCCACCTTCTGCTTGTCCGGGTCGAAGAGGACTAGGTCATAGTCGTACTGCCCCCGGTTGCAGTTGAAAACCAGAAACCCCATGTGAACCAGCCCGCTGCATTGTCGTGCCCCAAACTTGGACCCCATTCCCTGAAGCGCAGGGGTGGTCATGCGCAGGCTTGGGCTGAAAGACGGGTCGAACGTGCTGATGTGGTAGTGGACGTGCGACCGAATGAGGATATCTGACGGTGGGGTGTAACCGGTTCCCGCCCACAGGTTTGACCATAGGGCTTCCCGGTTTATGGCCGTGCTGCGCCCATGTGGAACCTGTGAGCCACCAACCTTGTGCTTGAAGTCGAAAGTAACCCCGCCAGTCTCCACCCACTCGTGCGAACCGATCTTGGCCCCGAAGTCTCGTGCTATGGTGCCCTCGTGGTCTTCTTCCTGCCCGGTGTGGTAGGGGGTGCCGTAGGTCATCACCAGCTTCGTCCCCCTGGATAGGGCGCGCCGGATGCAGACCTTCGCCATATCACACTGTTCTTCTCGGTCGGTGGTGATCTGTTCCGTCCCGCCAGACCGATCGCCCTTGCCGTCGATGGCGTCACCGTTGCAGACCACTAGGTCGAAAGGTTTGTATTTGCGCAGGTTCGCGCAGTACAGTTCCCACATTTCCTTTTGGATCACCGAAAACTTCTGTCGCTTGGTCAGGTTGTCCTGGCTACCTTCGCGGATATGCCACTGGGGTGGCGTAAGTCCGACCAAATGACCGCAATGCAGGTCGGCAATCACTAAGACTCGCTTAGTCATCGTCTTCTCCGTTGCGAGAAAAGCCGCACTTCAGAAGCACCCTGGTGCAGTCATGTGAAAACCCCTCGACCAGCTCTTCGTCGAGATCCCAGCAGGCTGCGTGGAGCATTTCGTGGATCAGCGTTTCCAGCAGGCGGTGATCCGTCTTAAGCGCGGCGGGATAAATGCGGATCTGTTTACGACGCCAGTCTGGAGGGTCGCACTGACCGCGATCATAAGACGGCGTGTTCTTCTTCAGGAAAAGAAGCTGCCACTTTTTACCACGTATGCTGATTTGCATAGGAGTGAGCAAGTAATAAGAGCATCCGGGGAAATGCTCGTGGGTGCGTGTTTAAGCCACCCCCGCATTATGGCGGCTATTGGCTGGTTATACCAGACAAAAGCCACGCAAGTGATAGCATTAAGCGGTGAGCATGAGGGCGTGGAAGTCTTCCATCTCTCGTTCGTACTCGCGGTGCAGGTGGGCTGCGAGGCACTTTTCGCGGCTGTTCCAGACCTCGGCTATCATCAGCCATTCGTTTGGGTCACAGTGGTATCGTTCGCAGGAAACCTCTTCCGCGAGGTTTATGTCCGATAGCGGGATCCCGTCTATGATATCTTTCGGTTCCATCACCAGGCCCCCCGCGGGGTGGTCCCAGTCAATTTCATCGTGGTGGGTGGTTCGATAGACGAGGAAAAAGCAGTATTGTGGTGCGGACATGTTTTCACCCTCGCTAGTTTCAACTCTCCAAAATAAGGCACTTTTGGCGAAGCCGTTATTTCAAGTGACCCACTGCCACACTCGCGTTGCTACCCATCCAACACCAGCAAGCCAATTACAACAAGCCAGATCATTTCAACCTCCAATGTGCAACGACACGATTACTCTAGTGACTCTCAGCCGACATCTCGCTACGTTCGATCGCCTTCAGTACCCACTTCGGCGGAACATGCTTCTTGCCACGCCTTGAGTACCACGCATAAGGCTGACCCAGCCAACCCTGGTCACAATCGCAACACTCCACTCGCACCAGATGTTCCGACTGGCTTTTGACTTCCGCGTTTTGGTGCTTGCATCGTTTCATTTACTACTTATTCCCGCGACGACGCCATAGTTCGACGCGCCGGTAATCTCGTCAGCTAGCGAGCCTGTGTGTGTCCCGCATTTCCGCAATATGACGTTGGATGAGCGGCATAGCTTTCCACAGCCGGTAGCATGCGATCGGCTGCCGAATGATGCCCCACATCAACTTGATGTACTTCACGGTCATGACCTTTCTCCTCTAGTCGTCTTCGAGCCAGGGATATTCTTTGACCCACACTGTCGGGTAGCAGTTAGGTTCACCCCAGATTGTCAGTGCAAACCGCCTCGCCGCCTCGCGGGCCTGCTGCGTGTCAACACATTGTGACTCGTAGGCGTCCATCAGCTTCTTGATCTCGGCGTTGGCCTTATTGGTCACGTCGAGCAACTTGCAGCGAGCGTCCCCCAGGGCCTTGCGAGCATCTGCCTGCACGGTGTCAAGCGCATTACGTTCCTCCTTCAGCCGCTCGATCTCCTTAAGTAACTCCCCCTTTTGCACAGCACGTTCATCGCGGTCTGCGGTGACACTTGCTAGTTCCGCAGTCAGCCGCTCGATCTCGGCCTGCTGCCGACTATAGCACCCTTTGCAGGCCATCTTAGCGCCGTCCGTGAACGGCTCTGCGCCGCATTCAAGACAACGTATGCGGTCTGCCATCTCTTCGTCCTCCCCAAATATCTCATCACTTTCTCGCGTACAACACGATCATTTCGCTCTGCGTATCCTGGTCGTACACCTGAGTCAGATGTACATCCTTCTCGGTAGACGCCAGGGTTTCCCGAATGTGCTTCATAATGAAAAGCACAAAGTCATCGTCGAAGGCCCCGCCTTTTTGTGAGGCGACCTGCTTTCCGTTGACCAACACCGTGTTAGTCGCTTCACCTACATGGGGTTCTTTTTCACACATCGCAATGCTCCTTTTCAAAGAATCGTACTTCCGAACAAAACCACGGATCACTTCCATTGGTTTATGTTCACGAGTTAGGTTATGTCACGGCGCTAGCCGTCGCCGTAGCTGTAGCCGGAGCCGGAGCCGTCGCCGTCGCCGTCGCCGTCGCCGTAGCCGTCGCCGGAGCCGTCGCCGTAGCTGTAGCCGGAGCCGTCGCCGTCGCCGTAGCTGTAGCCGTCGCCGTAGCCGTCGCCGGAGCCGTCGCCGTAGCTGTAGCCGGAGCCGTAGCCGGAGCCGTCGCCGGAGCCGTCGCCGTAGCCGTAGCCGTAGCCGTAGCCGGAGTGCGCTAGTAGCGCCAGTGGAATATCACTGCGCCCAATCGCAGCATCTAATTCATCCGCCAATAGCAATTCCCGCTCATCGCACCACGCAAGATCGCACTGGCCTAAATCATCCAGTGACGCTCCAACAGGAGGTAGATCGCTGCAGGCTCCTAGCAATTTTGCGCGGTCCAGTAGTGCTTGCGTTACGATTAACTCCACGGCGCTGACTCCCATTTTTCCACGGCCTCAGGCGTGACCTCGATCACTGCCGTCACGCCGCGTAGGTCGATCTTGTCAACAGCATTGCCGATCCGGCATCTGTCGCTCGGGCCAGCGCTCGCCAGACCGAGAACGCCGTGCAGGGACTGGTCCCAGTACACGCACATCCTCGCTCGTTTGAGCGTGATCGTGTCGCCGTTGGCGTGGTCAGTGTAGCCGAAAAACACGCCACGATACTTCGTGCATACAACAACTGGTCTTTCTTCCATCTCAATACCTCCGTTAAAATTTCTAAGG
>Ga0180432_10009989_pt1 | contig 11460 bp, 7 predicted proteins | sample SS_ome_10_FD_132414 | JGI IMG/M metagenome (GOLD analysis project Ga0180432, IMG submission 132414) | Hypersaline lake sediment archaeal communities from the Salton Sea, California, USA - SS_1_MS_2 metaG | ecosystem: Environmental > Aquatic > Non-marine Saline and Alkaline > Hypersaline >... | reverse complement strand
TGATTTATATAAAAGCTAATATTTTGTAAAAATGAGTTCAACTCAAGGATTCTTTATAGATCTACTTCCTTTGATACTGTTAATTAAATCTCATTGTTTTTGTTGAGTGTTATTAGATAATTTTATATTTGAACTTCACTTGACCTTAATAAAATATTTTAAAATAGAGATGAATTGTCATTTCAGGAAAGTACGAATATATTATATATGATTTTAACGAGGATTTGGGTATCGGAGCGATTACTTTAAATCGTCCGGATAAATTAAACGCTTTAAATTATCCTTTAATAATGGAAATCGTGGATATTCTCGAAAATATAGGAAGAAATAAAGATGTCAGAGCAATTACCATTGAAGGGAACGGGAGCTGTTTTTCTTCTGGCGATGACTTGAAGAGCATGGGGCCTGAAGGCGTAAAATTCGAGCCTTTAGAGGATGGATCTCAAATACCACATCAAAGAATGCTAAGCTTGATTCGCAAGGTTCCAAAGCCAATAATTGCTTTACTACACGGATTTTGTTTAGGAGCGGGATTTGAACTTGCTTTAGCGTGTGATATCAGGTTAGCATCAGAAAATTCAAAAATAGGAGACCATCGAAGTAATCGAGCTCATTGTGTTTTGTGTGGGGCGAGTTATTTTCTTCCGCGAATCGTGGGTTTTGGACGAGCTACAGAGATTATCTTTTCAGGTCGACATCTAGACGCAAATGAAGCTCTCGAAATAGGATTGGTGAACTATGTGTATCCCGCAGATGAGTTTAAAGAAAAAGCAGCAGAATATGTTCAGCATATAGCCAAGTTGCCCACGAAGTGCCTTGGCTATGATAAGAACATGTTAAATTTTTCCGAACATAACGAATTATTCCCTAGCTTGCAGCACGAATTCAAGCTCTATGTAAAAAATATCAGGACCAAAGATTTTGGAGAAGGCATGAAATCGTTCATAAAGAAGCGCGATCCTGAATACATTGGAAGATAAAATAAAAAAATAGAAATTAAAAATTATGGTTTAAATCAGGCAGCTTCTTTATCATATGTATCTGCCGTGATTCCCTCCTCTTTTAGTTCCCTTTTTAAAATTCGGTGTACTTTACTTTTAGGAAGATCTTCCATAAACCTGACATACCTTGGAACCATAAAATCAGCCATTTTTCCTTTACAGTAGTCTAATAGTTCTTCTGGCGTAAGTGATTCGCCTGGCTTTACAACCACGGCAACCATAACCTCGTCTTCTCCCAATTCTGTTTTAATCCCGTATGCTGCTACTTCGAGAGTTTTTTCATGTTGATTGATTATATTTTCAACACTCCAAGACGCAATATTTTCACCACGCCTTCGTATCGAATCTTTTTTCCGGTCTTCGAAAAAGAACCAACCATCTGCGTCTTTGTGTACTAAATCGCCCGAATGGAACCAAAGTTGCCCGTCAGCGCCCTCTTGAATTAAGCTTTCTGCTGACTTTTCGTCCTTATAATATCCTACTTTTCGATTTTCTTTTTCGCTTTCTCTCACGAGAAAAACTAATTCCCCAATTTTTCCAGGTTCTTCAATGATATTTCCATCATCGTCCATCACTGCTCCGACCGTGCCCGCAAGTGGTTTGCCAAGAGATCCAACAGGTACATCATCGGCACCACCGGCGGTAAGCATGAAACCACCACCATCCGTAGCACCATAGCCTTCTGCGATTTTTACACCAAATCTTTCTTGAAAGGCAACCCATAATTCCTTAGGGCACGCTGCGGTATTAACTACTCTGACTTCATGGTCTTTATCGTTTGGTCTTTCTGGTTGCTTCATTAAAAATGTCACCATTGCTCCGAGAGTATTAAACCGCGTGACACCATATTTTCGACATATATCCCAATGTCTACTTGCGCTAAAGCGTTTTCCAAGAATTAAAGGGGTATTATTCATATAGGCTGCGTGAGATGAAAGAAATAATGCGTTTGAATGAAATAATGGTAAGGGAGTGAATATAACGTCGTCGAGTTGCGCCATCATTTTTACTAAACTCATGAGGGTTTGAACATTGAGTCCACCGAGCAATTTGCCTTGCCAAAACATGATTGCTTTGGGAAGCCCTGTCGTGCCCGCAGTATACATTAACATACAAAGATCATCACGACTAATTTCCACATCGATTTCGTCATCTGGAGCTTTCATCACTTCTTGAAGGGAAATAGCACCCTCAGGGAGTTTGAAATCGTCTGGCGCTTCATTAATATCAACTATAACATGTTTAATTTGAGGCAATTGGTCCTTGATTTCCATTACTCTATCTAAAAGGGACCAATGAACAATTATTGAGGTTGCATCAGAATGCTCCATTATGAATTGTAAGCCGCCACCTTTCAATCCTGTATTAACCAATACGGTGTAAGTCCCTAATTTGTAGGAAGCAAATACTGTAAACAGATATTCGGGAGAATTCATCTCAAATAGAGCGATTCCATCTCCTTTTTTAATCCCTAATTTTAATAACCCATTTGCTAACTGATTGGAGTAGGAATGCATGTCTAAATACGAATATTTTTCGTCAATTCCCTTATCAAAATCTCTGATGAACGTCATAAAGATTTTGTCGCCTAGAGTATCTGCGTAATGCTTTATGAGGTCACGCATGAGCGTTCTCTTATTAATCCGAAATTTCCTTACTTTTTCAGCCATTTTCTCTATCCATTTTATGAATGTTATATATTCAATGTAACTACATAAAAAAGTTACTTTAATTTTCGCGCAAATGTTTGAGCGTCTTTCATTGCTTCTTGGATGTCGCGAGGTCTCTTGGCATCACCGAGGGTTACGATTTTAGCAGAGATCCCTGAAAGTTGTTTCTTTAAAGCCTTAGCTCTTGACACGCGGGAGCCACAATAAACTAATGTATTAGCTTCAATTGAATGTTCTTTTTTATTTTCGTCAAGAAATGTCACGCTATTTTCAGTGACATCTAAGAGTTTTGCTTTTTTCACGATAGGGATGTCGTGTGTCTTCAAATAATCAAGTATCCAAAACCTCCTACCAGTCCCCATTATGACTGCTCCAGCAACAAGCACTCCTGACCCTATCAAAGCTTTCACATTATATCCTTGTTCAATAAGGGTAATTGCCGTTTCAGCACCACCTTTCCAGAACGTGTCCAACCCCCATACAATGACATCCTTTCCCATGGGTTTACTTTTTAAAATTGCCTCGTCTTGGGTCAAGAGATTTGGTCTATCTTCTAGATTTATGGGAACCTTTGCGTCCGAGCCGACCGCAAGCACCACTATATCTGGATTTAACGCTTCAATTTCTTCTTTGGTTAAGTTCTTGTTTAGATGGATTGGCACGTCTAACTTATTCAATTGGGTTTCTAAATAGGTAATGATGTTCATAAAATCCTCCTTCTTGTATTCTGCTGCTAAAAGGGGCATTAATCCGCCTATTTCATTAGAGATCTCGTATATATCGACCTCGTGCCCTCTTAACTTTAACATTCTAGCAGCTTCCATCCCCGCAACTCCTGCCCCTAATATTACGACTTTCTTTAATTCCGTTGAAGGTACGAGTTTTTGATAAAGTCGCCCACTAAAGGCATCGTATATACAAGTTTGGGGGGGAAGATTACATCCTTGCAGACATCCAGTACATTGTTTAATGTCATCAAGTTGTCCGTTAAAATACTTATTTGGAGTATCAGGGTCGCATATTAATTGACGACCCATGTAAATAATGTCAGCCTTACCTTGCTGTATGAACTCATCGGCCATTTTAAGATCGGTTATTCGTCCAACTCCAATAACTGGAACATTAACCACTTTCTTAACTGCTTCTGCCAAGTGAATGAAACTCCCTTGATCGAAATAAGAAGGAATTTGAATTCCTTGCGGACTTCGAATCATATTGCCCATGCTTACATCTATGCAATCTACTCCAGATTTTTCAAGGATTTGAGCAATCTTCTTTCCTTCTTCTATTCGATATCCATCATCTAGCAGTTCATCTGCTGAAATTCGTACAAAAATCGGAGGTTTATCTCCTATGGCTGCTCTTATTTTCTCAATAGTTTCAGTAACAAAGCGCGTTCTGTTTTCTAACGATCCACCATAGTGGTCTGTTCTCATGTTATAATAGGGAGCCAAAAATGACGCGTGTAGCGTACCATGAGCGGAGTGTATTTCAACATAATCGTATCCTGCTTGAATTGCTCTCTTTGCTCCTTTCGCAAATTGATCTTGAAACTTCGGAATCTCTTCAAGCGTCATTTCTCTAATAATCGATCCATCCTTCTTTAATGTTTTTTCCCATGAAGGCATCATTAAATCGTAGGCTGAAGTTGCATGCACCGGATCCACTTGTGATGGGCCAATTACGTCCAATTCTCCTTGTGCAGCAAGTACTTTCCCTAAAAAGTGTATGATTCCATTTTCAGCAAGTTGCATTCCAATTTTTGTTCCATATTTGTGGATCTTATCGGCCATTTTTTTATACGCAGGAATGTTTTCGTCAACACCTAAATAGGCTTGAGCTCCTTCACCAGAATGGGAATGAGGATCGACCGCTGTTGCTTCAGATGTTAATAATCCAATGCCACCACGCGCTTTTTCTTCGTATATCATGTATGTCGCTTCAGAGGGCGCTCCACTTGGTAGGGACGAAAAAGAAAGCATTGGGGGATAACCCAATCTATTTTTTACTTCCATGTCTCTTATTGTTATTGGATCTGTTAATCTTGGCATTAGTTTTTACCTCGTTTTAATCATATGATATAAATTAATCTAAAAATAATAAAAAAAAAGTTAATTTAATGCTTGATATATTAATTCTAATAAATCAACCATCTTAATATTTGAATCTAACGCTTTAATTGCGTCAGATAGGTTCCTATAGCAAAATGGACAAATGCTTACAAGGTTTTCTGCGCCTGTTTCTTCTGCTTCCTGTACTCGGCTTTTTGCCATTTCTAAAGATAACTCTGGAAATCCCTTTTTCAAACCTCCTCCCGCTCCACAACACATCGCTGCTTCTTTAATAGTCTTCATTTCGGTTATATTTGCAATTTTTCTTAAGAGTTCTCTCGGTTCTTCGTAAAGCCCTGCGTGTCTTCCGGTATGGCAAGGATCGTGATACGTTGTATTAATTCCTAGATTCTTCAATTGGATATTCTTTTCTTTTAATAATTCAAGCAAGAATTCAACGGTGTGAAGCACTTCAATGTTTAAATCTTCGAGAATATCAGCATAATCGACTTTTAAAGTTCTATAACAACCAGCACAACTCGTGATGATTTTTTTAACTTCCATCTTTTTGAACATTTCGTAATTCTTTTCAGACACTGTGTTAAAAGCTTTTCGATCGCCCGTTCGCATCGCGACGCTTCCACAACACACCTCTCGATCGCCAAAAACAGCATAATCCACGCCTAATTTATTTAGAACTTTGGCGGTATTAACTGCGACTGTTTGAATGTCTGGAGTTAATGCGGCAGTACACCCAACGAAATAAAGAATATCTGCTTTTTCCTTACTTGCATCTTTCACCTTGAAATCAAGTTTTTCTAACCAGCTACTTTTCTCTTTATTGTCCCGCCCGTAAGGATTTAAAAGCTCTACCATTGCTTGATTCATCGGCACGTGTGCCTCTAATCCATAACCTGCATCTACTAACTCAGCTCTTAAAGCTTCGTAATAAGCAACAGTTGGGATTTCGTAAGCACACGCTTCTGAGCAAGCATTACAAGTAGGACATTGAAAAATCACATCGGACATGTCTTTACTCAATTCTAATTTGCCTTGTACTAAAGATCTGATAATTTGCATCTTGCCCCTACCAAAAAAAGGCTCAAAACCCGATGTATGCTCTCTTGCCACGCAAACCCCCCATTTTTGAGGATCGTTAGTATAATCGGTTGTTTCTCTACAATCTCCGCAACTTATGCATTGAAGGATTAAATCGTCCAATTTTTTTAGATGCTGATACTTTTCTTTCCATTTTTCTTCTGATTCTACCATTTTTTTTCACCTATATGGTTCGTCCTCTACTATATGGGTTGATATATCGTCATCATAACTATACATGTGGAACTTTTTAGGGCTGAGAATGAAATTTGGGTCAACACTCTTTTTCATGTCCTTAAAAAATTGGGCAAACTCTGGAGTATAGGCTCCTGCCTCTACTATCGATTGCGAAATTGATTCGCCAAGCCAATAATGAGCACCACCATAGCGAACTTGGGCTCTTAATTTCTTGTGCCATGCGTTCATCGCTTTTTCTCGTTGATCATCCCTATTGAATGCAGTTAAACCTCCTACAAAAACACAGTGGCCGTTAGGGAGCACATAAATGACGGTAGCAAATAATGATACTGCTTTTAGGGGAAATTCGTGCATGAATTTCTTGTCAAACATGGCAGCATGCGATTCACCTTTAGGAATGAAGGAGATTGGCACTTTATGACACGTGGTTAGACTTATCATCCCAGGCATGATTCCAATGTACTTATTGAAGTAATGAAACGTGTTTTTCAAGATAACTTGGTTTTCTTTGGCTTCAACAACGCCCATGTCAAATTCACTAAATTGGAAGGTCCTACACACATCATCTTTCAACATTATTTCATTAAGTATTTCGATATAAACATTTAAGATTCTTTCATCAGGTGCTTCTAACGTGATATTGAACGCAGGACCTTTAATTTTAGGCCTTTTCTTAGGTTTATTTTTTGACAAACCATACATCATCATCACGACCGTAAACGGAAGAATGCCCATGCTGTTGAGTCCATCCCCGAGTTTTGTTTGTACTTCATGGGTTAATTCGGCTACTTTATCCCAATCGTTTTTATTCATGAGAAAATTTAGCGACTTTCTATGAGGTTGAAGAGGAAATAACCTCAAAAACGCTTTTGTCTTAATACCCATCGTGCCTACGTCCCCCATAAATAATCCTGTAAAATCTGGGGCGACGCCGTACCTGCAAAATGGTTTTGCATATTTGTTTGCTGCCGACCCCGTTTTTATGATCGTTCCTTGTGGATTTGGCAAGACAACTTCAACGCCCAAGCAGATATCTGGCACCAAACCATATTTAGTAGAGCCTGCACCTGCCGTGCTATTTGAAAGCCCGCCACCAATCGTTGCCGAATATCCCGAACCGGGTCCAAGAACACCTGTGGTCAATCCCATTGGGTGAAGGGTAGATATTAATTCACCCCAGGTCACCCCGCACTCAACGACGCAGTAAAAATCCTTCTCGTTAATTTCTATGATGTGGTTCATTCGAGTGAGATCCATAAGAATACCGCCCTCAGATACAGATCCTCCTACTAGATCTGCGCCTCCGCCTCTAGGTACGATCGTTATTTTATATTTATTTGCAATCTTGACTATTTCAGAAACTTCCTCCGTAGTTTCGGGTCTCACGATCACATCCGCCCAACGATCTGGAAAAGCGGGATCAACATTTCTCGAATATGCTGCTTTCATGAAGTCCTTATCGGTTACAAATTCCGAACCAACTACATTCTCGATTTCCTTATAAATTTCTTTTATTTTTGACATGTTATTCACCTTAGAAAATGTTAATATTTGTTACAATACCAATCTTTAAATAACTATTGATTATTGATAACTAATATTGTATATTTATAAGGAATAAAATTTGAAATATATAAGAAGATAAATCATATTTCAAAAATTTTTTAGAAAATAAAAAATTATAAAGTTATTGTAGAATAAGGGAATAATCATAGAATAAATTATGAGTGAGAAAATATGAGTGAGAATGTGTATATTTTTAATGTTGGGATGATAAAATTCGGGAAACATGTAGATAAAAGCATAAAGCAATTAGTAGGTTGGGGTCTTGATGAAGTTCTAAAAGATAACAATGGTATCGTTAAAATGGACGATATTGAAGCAGCTTGGTTCTCAATGTCTAGTTGGCAACCACAGCCTTGTATTCGAGGGCAAGTATTTCTTAGTGCAAATGGATTTGATAAAAAACCGATAACCAACGTTGAAAATGCTTGCGCCAGCGGCAGCACTGCTTTCCAAGGAGCATGGATGGCCATTAAAGCGGGAATTTATGACTGTGTTTTAGCTATTGGAGCTGAAAAGATGTATTACGAAGATGCTGAGCGGAAGAAGGAAGGTCTGGCAGGTTTCATAGGAGGAACAGATGTGGAAAGGACAACGGCAATGATTGAACAATTAAAAAAAATTGCTGCGAAGAAAAGAGCGAGAGAGGCAAAAAAACAAGGAATTGACCCATCAAAGCTAAAAAAGAAAGCACATTCTGCATTCATGGATCTTTACGCCTTAGCTGCTCGCAACCACATGAAAAAATATGGAACCACTCAACGGCAATTAGCCGTTATTGCTGCTAAGAATCATAATAACTCAACGATGAATTCATTAGCTCAATATACATTCCCCCAGACCGTAGAACAAGTAATGGAAGATTACGAAGTTGCTTTTCCCCTGACTCGTGCCATGTGTGCCCCCATTGGAGACGGTGTAGCAGCAGCCATTCTTGTTTCAGAAAAATTCTTAGAACAACATCCAATTTCAAGGGAGATTTTAGTGAGAGCATCAGTCTTGAGATCTGGATCTTGGGTTGAAGAAACAATAGCTAAAAGAGCATCAACCGCAGCTTATAAAATGGCGGGCCTTACTCCTCAAGATATAGACGTTGCAGAAGTTCACGATGCGACGGCATTTGGCGAAATTCACCAAACAGAACAAATGGGTTTCTGCCCAATAGGAAAGGGGGGTGAATTGGCAGAAAGTGGTGCCACCGCAATAGGGGGAGAGATTCCTATTAATCCAAGTGGTGGTTTGCTCTCTCGTGGACATCCTATTGGTGCTTCTGGCTTAGCACAGATTTACGAATTAGTAGCTCATTTGCGGAACGAAGCGGGAAAGAGGCAAGTTAAGAACGCAAAAATCGCCTTGGCTGAAAATGGTGGTGGAAACATTGGTGCTGGCGAAGCTGCGATGTGCGTGCATATATTAGAAAAAGTATAGAATACATGATAAGAATTTTTAATTATTTTTACTTATTTTAAATACTAATCCTTAAAATAATAAAACTTGAATATAAATAAGAGAGGATACAAGTGAATAGCGAAGAAAAGTTGGAACTCATGAAGACAATGTTTAATCCTAAGAGGGTAGCAATTTTAGGGGCAACAGATCAACTCATGAAAATCGGTTCAATGGTGTTAATGAGCACTTTAGCCTGTGGATATACGAAAAACGTTTATCCTATCAACCCAAATCCAAAATACAGTGATAAAAAGATACTTGGGCTTGATGTTTATCCTTCTTTAGATAAATGTCCGGAGCAAGTCGACATTGCAGCAGTAGTTGTCCCTCCAAATGCCGTGGTTGATTCGATAAAACAAGCGATTGAAAACAACATCAGGACAGCTGCTATAATCACGGCGGGATTTGGAGAGGTTAAAACAGACGAAAGGCAACAAGAGAATAAGGATTTAGTCAAAATTGCTGATAAAGGAGGGTTGATTTTCGTCGGTCCAAATTCCATGGGTTTATATTCCTCTGAAGATAACACTTCTCCTCTCCATTTAGGATTTGGTTTCATGATGCCAAAACCAGGAAATTACTCCATAGTTTCTCAATCTGGAACAATGGGAACAATCTTTTGCAATGCACTGCAGGGAATAAGGTATTTTGTTTCAAGTGGGAACGAAGCTTCTTTAACTCTAGAGGATTATTTGGAATTTTACGCTCAAGACGAAGGAACAAAGGTTATTGGTTTATTTGCCGAGGGATTACGGGCAGGTTCAAGATTTAAAGAGATTTGTTTAGAAACTACCAAGAAAAAACCCGTTGTATTTCTCAAAACAGGACTAACTAAAAGTGGCGCTAGAGCCGCTAATAGTCATACAGGTTCAATTGCAGGCTCACTAGATATATATAAATCAGTTTTTAAACAAACGGGAGTTATTTTTACGGACCAAATAATGGAGTTTATCTATTTAATGAAAGGAGCTAATTTTTTATTACCATTACCTCACACAAATCCTTTACGAGCGGGAATTATTAGTGGTGGTGGTGGTTTCGTAGTCCACCTTTCTGATCTCTGTGATAGACATGGTCTTGAAGTTGTTGATTTAAACACTGCGCCTAAAGGCCCAAAACTCATCGAGGACATTTCAGAAATTCTACCTTTTTATTGGAGCAAGAATAATCCCGTCGATTTAGTAGCCACGGGCAATCCAGAGGTTTATAGAAAAGTAACTGAGCTGATGCTAAATTCAGGATGTTTTGACGTGCTTATTACAATGACCAATGCGGGACTTGCAGATAGAATAGCAAAAATGGAACCAGATAACGAATTTGGCGTGCGAATGAAACAAATGATGATGGCGTTTACAGGAGATAGGTTTAAAAAAATGGCAAGAGACGAGATAAAAATATCTCTGCACAATCCCGACACAAAAGTTATCTATGTTTCATTTGATCCACGGTACCCTGACGAAGTATACGATCAAAACGAAGTGTTAGTCGTTGGAGGAAATCCTGAAATCGCCACAATTGTATTAAAAAGGCTTCAGGATTACCAGAATTTTGTTGATACTATTCTTCAGAATAAACAATGATAAAATAATTAGGAATAATCATCGAGATTTATCCCGTATTTTAAAAACCTTTCTTTTCTTGTATTTGCAAAATTCTTGTTGAATTTTACTAAAAATTCCTCGTATTTCCGTGGTTCTGTTTTTGATGCCAAAATAGCTATTGCACTAGCTGCTTCAAACACGTATAAATTTTCATCTTTTATCATTTGAATGTATTTCCTCACTGCGCGATTAGGCGATTTAGATTTTATTGTCATTTCTTCGACTAACTCTGAATATATTTGTTCTAACTTTTCCCGACTATAATCTTCCAGGAGTTTTTTAGAGAACTTCACTTTGCTGTCGAGAAAAATATTTGTTTTTATGTAGGAGGGAACAACTACGGACACTCTTATACCTCTATTGTATAGTTGCCCGTATAATGCTTCTGAAAGCCCCACTACCGCAAATTTCGATGTAACATATGGAAGTGGTTCTGAAGTGCCCATTAATCCCGCTGAAGAAGCGACATTGACGACGTGTCCGCTTTTTTTCTCAAGCATTCTTGGGAGAAACACTTTAAGTGAATATATTATGCTCCATAGATTAACATCGAGTACCTCTTTCCAATCTTCTAATTCTAATTCTTCTATGCCCCCACCTATAGCAATACCCGCATTATTTATCAATAGATCCATATCCCCTAATTTAGAATGGAAATCATCAGCGGCATTTTGAAAATCTTCGTATTTCGAAACGTCACACTTGACAGCAATTACTTTAGCACCTATTTTTTCGATTTCTTTTTTAACGTTCGCCAACCTTTCCATGTTTATATCAGAAATATATAAGTTCATTCCCTCTTTCGCTAATGCGAGTGCGAAGGAGCGAC
>Ga0180432_10009987_pt1 | contig 11463 bp, 13 predicted proteins | sample SS_ome_10_FD_132414 | JGI IMG/M metagenome (GOLD analysis project Ga0180432, IMG submission 132414) | Hypersaline lake sediment archaeal communities from the Salton Sea, California, USA - SS_1_MS_2 metaG | ecosystem: Environmental > Aquatic > Non-marine Saline and Alkaline > Hypersaline >... | reverse complement strand
CCCGAACGAAAGTGAGGATTTCTACAGAGCCGGATTTTACAGGTTTTTTACTTATTTTTATCTACCCAATCCTTGATCTTTTCAATCCCTTCTTTTATCTTATCTTGTGAAGTTGCATAGCTTAATCTTATATGTTCTCCTTCATTAGGAACTTTTGGGCCAAAATGTATATCTGCAAGGACTGCTACTTCTGCTTCATAAAGCAGTCTTTTCCTCAGCTCTTCTGAATCTTTACATTTAGTCATGTTGCACAGTTCTGTCACATTCGGCCATACATAAAAAGCCCCTCCAGGTTGTAAGCATTCTATGCCCTCAATCTCATTAAGTTTTTCAACAATGATATCTCTTCTTGTTTTGAATTCTTGATACATGTTGTCTGGTTCATTTTGAGGTCCTGTCAATGCTTCCAGAGCTGCGTATTGGTTAGGGTGCCCTGAACAGCTGTGTATGTTTGTCACCCATTTTTCAAAGGTTTTTGCTAATTTTTTATTGCTCATAAAACCAAGCCGCCAACCAGTCATCGCCCAAGTTTTTGATACACAGTCGACCATTATTGTTCTTTCCTGCATTTCCTCAGATACCGAAGCTATGCTTTGAAATTCTCCATCATAGACCAGTTGGCTGTATACTTCATCAGAAAAGACCCAAAGATTTTCTTTCTCAAGAACAACATCTGCTATTTCTTCCAACTCTTTTTTGCTTAAGACTCCTCCGGTAGGATTTTGTGGTGAATTCAGGATCAACAGTCTTGTATTATCATTCACTTTTTCTTTTAATTCTTCAACATCAAAATTAAATCCTTTTTCTTCTTTTAGATATAAAGGCACTCCTTTGCAGCCTTGTGCTTTGGTCTGTGACTCATATATAGGAAAGCCAGGATTTGGAAAGATGATCTCCTGTTTTTTGCTATAATCTGCAACACTCAGTATAGAATACATGATAAATGGCTTGCCGCCGTCTGTTATGACGATCGAATCAGGCTCAACTTTTATTTTTCTTGTTTTTGAGAACCATTTTGCTGCGGCTTCTCTTAATTTAGGGATGCCTGCTGCACCAGTATAACCTGTACGCCCTTCATCTATCGCTTGCTTTGCTGCATCTTTAATGTTTTGCGGAGTGTCAAAATCAGGCTGCCCTATGCAAAAACTTATGATATCTTTTCCTTGCCCAATTAATTCATTAACTTCTTCTAAAACTACAAATGCGTTTTCTGTGCCAAGATTTTTAGCTCTTTCAGATAGTTTTAGGTCCTTGTTTTTTTCTTTCATTTTTTATTTGTAAATTTTATTTATTTTGTCGACAATGTTTCCTGCTCTTAGTTTAAAGTCTATTGCTAATTCATCTGGACTTCCGCTTTCTCCAAAGCGGTCTTCTACTCCTATCATTCCAAACTTTGGGTTATATCCTGCTTTTAATATCACTGCAGCAATTTGGTTTCCTAATCCTCCTATCTGGTGCTCTTCTGCAGTTATTATGCAATTTGTCTCTTGAGCTGCTTTGATTATGGTCTCTTCGTCAAGAGGTTTTAATGTGTGCATATTGACGACTCTTGTTTCATAGCCAAATTCTTCTTTTAATATCCATGCAGCTCTCATTGCTTCTGCCACTATTGGACCGCATGCAATTATAGCAACTTCATCTTTTTTATTCTCATATTCTGAAGCAAGTTTTGTCTCAAAGGCGTCTTTAAATTCCTGCTGCTCACCGATATATTTTATTATGTTAGCATTTCCAAAAACAAAAGGTGTGTTTTCTTTTGTTACTACAGGAGTTGATTCTCTTGCATAACGCAGATATTTTGAGCCTATCTTCGCAGTCAAGAGGTAAGTTGCTGCTTTTTTTGTTTCTTCATAATCACAAGGCACGACAACATTCATTCCAGGTAAACCGCACATCGCAAATAAATCCTCTAATGCTTGGTGTGTTGCTCCGTCAGGCCCTACTGAAACTCCTGCATGCGCTCCTAACACAAGCACATTTGCGTTATCATAGACAAACATCCTTATCTGGTCTAATGCTCTTCCTGCTGAAAAAACACCATATGTGCCGAAAACAGGCAGTTTTCCTTCGTTCGCTAGTCCTGCAGCGACTCCTGCTATTGATTGTTCTGCTATTCCTAAACTTTTGAATCTTTTTTTTCTTTCTGGATGATCTTTGTAAAAGTCTGCTATACTTATTGAGCCTGAAATGTCCGCGCCTAATGGCACTATAGTCTCATTATCTCCTAATTCTGATAATGCTTTGCCAAATCCTGCTCTTGTTTTCTTTGTTTCAACAAGCATAGATGCTCCTTCTTTGACCCATTTATATTTGTCATTTTCTCCAAATCCTGACGAGCTTTCATTTATCAATACACCAGCAACTTGCTGGTAATCTTCTGCTATTTGCAATAATCCTTCAACATCTAATTCATCTTTGATGCCTAATTCGTCTAAAGCTTGGGACAACTGCTCTTTGTTTGGTGCTTTGCCATGCCAGCCTGCTTCATCTTCCATAAAACTTACACCTTTGCCTTTTATTGTATGTGCTATGACAACTGTCGGTTTTCTGTTTCTTATTGAATATGCTCTTTCTAATGTTGCTATGATATCATCCATACTGTGTCCGTCCATCTGCAGAGCATTCCAGCCAAAAGCCCTGTATTTTTCTTTTAAGGGATTTATATCTGAAACATCCTTGACTCTTCCGTCTATCTGAAGATCATTTTTATCAACTATTGCGATCAGATTAGCTAGATCATGATGCGCTGCTTGTGTTATTGCTTCCCATACTTGGCCTTCTTGCTGTTCTCCGTCTCCCATTATGCAGAATACCTTTGAATCATTGTTATCTTCTTTCAAGGCTAAAGCTTTTCCTACAGCATTGCTCAAACCTTGGCCAAGAGAGCCTGTTGACATCTCTACACCTTTTAATTTAAGTGAGTGTGGGTGCCCTTGAAAGCTGCTTTTGAATTTTCTTAATTTCATTATTTCTCCTACTGGAAAATATCCTGACATCCCTAAAGCAGCATATAATGCTGGTGCCTTATGCCCTGCAGAAAAGATTATCCTGTCTCGTTTTTCCCAGTCAGGATTGTTTGGGTCATGATCTGCTATGTTAAGATAAAGTGCTGCCGCGATATCAGTTATAGATAAGCTTCCTCCAGAATGCCCAGAGCCTGCTGCATACAATGCTATCAGCTGATATGCTCTCATCAGCCTTGCTTTTTCTTCTAATTCTTTAAGCCCGAATTTTTTGACTATCTCTCCTGTTTTAGAATCTTTTATCGCCATTATTTAACCCCCTTTTATTGCTATTTATCCAAAGAATTCTTTATAGCATTTAAATAATTATGAATTTTAAACTAGTTTTTTTAAAATAATGTTCACAGAAAATAATTCTTCTCATCAAACATCGATCATTTCTATCTCTATATTCAGGCCTTCTGGAATAGGCACTCTCATAACTAATCTAAGTGCTCTTTCATCTAATCCTAGATCGATCAGCCTTTTATGCACTCTCATCTCAAATCTTTCAAATGTTTCTGCTCCATCCCCGCATGGAGAGCGTCTTGTTGTCACTTTCAGCTTTTTTGTCGGCAAAGGTATAGGACCTCTCATCTCTACACCTGTTTTTTCAGAAATATCTTTAATAAAGTCACAAGTCTGGTTTAACTTGTGAATGTCTACACTAGCCAACTTGATTCGTGCCTTTTGCATTTTATTTAAAAAAAATAAAAATTTATTTTATATTTCTTTCTTTACTAGGTCGATGCACATTCCTGCAGCGACTGTCTGACCAGAATCCCTTACTGCAAATCTGGCCAGTTGTGGAATTTCAGACTGCTTCTCTATCACAAGAGCAGTTGTAGGTCTTATCCTTACTTCACAGGCATCTCCGTTCTTGACAAAGTCTGGTTTCTCTTCTAAGGTCTCTCCAGTTGCGGGATTCAATTTTCTGATTATCTCTGTTATCTGGCATGCAACCTGTGCTGTGTGGATGTGGAATACAGGAGTATAGCCTACAGTTACAACAGTTGGATGGTTCAAGATTATCATCCTTGCTGTAAATTCAGTTGCGATTGTCGGAACATTGTCTGTTTTTCCTAGAACATCTCCTCTTGCTATGTCTTTTTGCTCGATTCCTCTGACATTGAATCCTACATTATCACCAGGCTCTGCCTTTTGTAGCTGTTCATGGTGCATCTCTACACTCTTAACTTCTCCTGTTACACCTTTACCTTCTCTTGCTGGAACAACTATGATCTTGTCTCCTACCTTCATAACTCCTGTCTCTACTCTTCCTACAGGTACTGTTCCGATTCCTGAGATCTTATATACATCTTGTATCGGCAGTCTCAATGGAAGCTCTGTTGGTTTTTCAGGTTCTTTTAATCCATTGATTGATTCTAACAAAGTGTCTCCTTTATACCATGCAAAGTTCTCTGATTTCTTTACAACATTGTCTCCTTTTAGCGCTGATATTGGGACAACTTTGACTTCTTCTGGATTGTATCCGACTAATTTGAGCAGGTCAAGCACTTGCTTTTTGGCGTCCTCGAATTTTTTCTCTTCATAATTTGCCATGTCCATCTTATTGACAGCAACTATCATCTGCCCTACGCCCAAGGTCTTTGCAAGAAATGCGTGTTCTTTTGTCTGTGCCTGCACTCCTTCATTGCCTGATACGACAAGAACAGCTGCATCTGCCTGTGATGCTCCTGTAATCATGTTCTTGATAAAGTCTCTGTGTCCTGGTGCATCGATGATTGTAAATTCATATTTGTCAGTGTCGAATTTCTTGTGAGCTAGGTCTATAGTGACTCCTCTTTCTCTCTCTTCTTTCAGATTGTCCATGACAAACGCGAATTCAAATCCGCCTTTTCCCAGCTCTTCTGCTTTTTCTTTGAGCTTTCTTAGTGTCTGTTCTTCAATATTTCCTGAATCAAACAACATCCTTCCGACTGTTGTTGATTTTCCATGGTCTACATGACCGATGAATACGAGGTTTACGTGTGGTTTTGCTTTTGCCATAATTTACCCTCCTTATTCTTTTTCGAATAGTATAGTCAGAAGTAAGTCGTTTATTTATAAATATTTTGGTTTAAAGAACTAGTTTTTAGTGTATATGTTCTCTCTCCTTAAACTCTTTCAAGAATTCTCCTGAATCCATCCCCATGCTGTATTCATAATTATCTATATTTTTCGCCAAAAGAAAATCTATAAATTTTTTCTGCGTCTTTTTGTTCCATTTGACAAATTCCTTGAACGCTTCGCAGAAATGATTGATTTTGCAGTTTTTATCTCTGAAATCTTTTCCGTTGTTTTGAAGAGGATGTAATGCACATACTATTCTCCCCTCCTTAAAGATTAAGCTTTTGCATCCTCCTGACCTTGAAAGATGTGCTTCGCTTTCCTTAACAAATTTATCCATTTTGCCTTCTTCCCATCTCTTTGTGTTCTTCATTATTTGTTCTAGAACTTCTTTTTTGTTTTTCCAGTCATGCCCGCAGCAGCCAAAACAGCTGAGATGTTCAAGTTGACATAAGTTTGTTCGCATTTTACAGCAAAAACATAGCAAAATTTTTAAACCTTTATTCTTTAATAGACTTTATGGCAAATAAAGAATTTAATATTACTATTGAAGAAGGTGAAGATGGATATCTTATCTCTGAAGTTATAGAATTACCTGGATGTCATACTCAGGCTAAAAGTTTTGATGAACTTATTAAGAGAACTAAAGAAGCTATTAAATTATATCTTGAATGCGAAAAAACACCAAAAATTTCTGAGAAATTCATAGGCGTGCAGAAGATTATTGTAGAAGAAAATGCCTAAACTTCCATTACTTTCTGCCAGAAAATTGTTTAAAATTCTTGATAAGTTAGGCTTTAAAAAATTAAGACAAGAAGGCAGTCATGCTTTTTTTCGTCATCCAGATGGCAGAACTACTGTTATTCCTGTTCACCCAACTGAAAAGTTAGATAGAGGTTTACTGAATAAAATTATAAAAAAAGATTTAAAAATATCAAGAGATGAATTTTTGAATAATATTTAATCAAAAAGTTCACGCACCAACTTGCGCTTCTGTCAATCCTTTTCTATCACGAATTTGCTGTATTATCTTTGGTTGAAGCTCCATCGGCAGTTTCTCAAACATCTGATCGACAAGGCTTGATATGCCTCTTCCTGCTGTTGCGCTTCTTAAGTCACTGCTCCATCCAAGCATCTCTGCAACAGGTATTTTTGCTTTGATCATTGTCCTTGTTCCTTCTTGGTTCATCTCAAGCATGTGTCCTCTCTTGTTGCTGACTAATTTTGTGATCTCGCCGGTGAATTCCGCAGGCACTTCTATCAGGTGTATCTGTAATGGCTCATATAATACTGGTCCGCCTCCCATCATTGCAGCTCTTATTCCGTCTCTGACTGCTGGGTACATCTGTCCTTGTCCTCTATGGATCGCGTCTTCATGCAGTTTTGCATCTGTCAAGACAACCTTGACTTTGATGCTTGGCTCTTTTGCAATAGGACCTGCATTCATCACATCTTCAAACATGTCAAAGATCATGTCGATCACTTCTGGCAAAGCCACTATTCCTCTTGTCGCGTCGACAAAGACATTTCCGTGGAACACATTTTTAACATTTGTCGCTTCTTTGCTTTGCCATCCGCATGCGACAAACTTGTCTCTTAATGTTGTGTCTTTTTTCTTTATCCTGCCTTCTCTTATCTCGCCTGATTTGATGGCTTTGTAAGTTGGATCATCTAATGGCTCGACCCTAAAATATAATTTATTGTGTTTGTTTGGTGATTTTCCTTCATAGACATCGCTTGGTTTTGTCACAGTCTCTCTATAGACAACTATAGGCGGACTTGTCTTTACTTCTACTCCTTTTTCTGTTTTGATCCTGTTTTCTATGATCTCTAGATGTAATTCTCCCATTCCATGAAGCAGGTGCTCGCCTGTTTCCTCGTTGATCTCAACTTTTAGTGTAGGATCTTCTTTCACAACCACCCTTAGAACTTCAATAAGTTTTGGCAGGTCTGCTGGTTTTGTCGCTTCGATCGCTTTTGTGATAACTGGCTCAAATAAGTGTGTTATCTCTTCAAATGGCTCTGCAGGCTCATATGTTATTGTCTCTCCTGCTGATGTTGCTACTCCCCCTATTCCGACAACATTTCCTGCAGGCACTGCATCCACTATTTCTCTTTTTGCTCCATTCACTATAAATACTTGCTGTATTCTTGCAGGGCTTTTTCGTCTGTTCAGGTAGACCTGAGCTCCTTTGTTCATCGTGCCTGAGAATATTCTTCCTACTGCTATTTCTCCTGCTTGAGGGTCTACAACTATCTTTATCGGACAGTAAAATAACGGTCCTTTTGGATCGCAGTTCAATAATGCTTTTCCGTCTTCGGTTTCTAGATCTCCTGGCCATAGCTTTTTGATCCTGTATTCTTGTGCTGTCTTTGGATCTGGGTGGTGTTTGATGCACATATTCAGCACAATCTCATGTATTGGTGCTTTCTTTGCTAGTTCTCTTCCTGCATCTTCGATTGATGCTGCATTTGCGTAAGCGTCAAGAACATCTTTGAATGATATTCCTTTTTGCTGCATGTATGGCAGGCTTAGTGCCCAATTGTGGAATGCTGAGCCAAATGCTACGCTTCCGTCTTGTACATTGACTTGCCATTTCTCTTTATAATCTTCAGGCGCGATTTCATTGATCAGCTTATTTACTTCTGTGATTATTTTGACAAATTTTTCCTGCATCTTTTCCGGAGTAAGTTGCTGCTGCGTGATTAGCCTGTCGACCTTGTTGATGAACAGCACAGGCTTGACTCTTTCCTTGAGTGCCTGCCTTAACACAGTTTCTGTTTGCGGCATGACTCCTTCTACTGCACAGGTCAGCAGGATAGCTCCGTCAATAGCTCTCATAGCTCTTGTCACATCTCCTCCAAAATCTACATGGCCTGGAGTGTCTATCAGGTTTATCAGGTATTCCTTGTTTTTAAATTCATGCACCATGCTCACTGATGCAGAATCGATCGTGATTCCTCTCGCCTTTTCATCAGCGTGAAAATCTAGTGCTAATTGTTTTCCTGCTAAGGTCTCTGACATCATTCCTGCGCCAAACAGCAGATTATCCGAGAATGTTGTCTTTCCGTGGTCAATGTGAGCGCATGTTGCAATGTTTCTGATTTGCTCAGGGTTGTTTGCTAATCTCTTGATTTTATCTATCGCTTTTTCAGCCATCTTTGATCACCTTTAATCTACTCTTCTGTACAGCAAAGGCTCGTCTATTCTCTCAAATGGATGTAGTTCGTCTTTCTTGAACCACACATTTATTTCTCTTTCTGCTGCTTCTTTGCTGTCTGATGCATGTATCAGGTTTTGCAGCGGTCTGCCGCTTGCATCTGATAATTCATATGAATCAAATGAATAGTCTCCTCTGATTGTTCCTGGTGCTGCCAGCATCGGTGCAGTTGCTCCTGTCAAGACTCTTATCTTTTCTATTGCTCCGTGTCCTTCTATGCATAACGCAACACAAGGGGACATGCTGATAAAGTCCATCAATAACTTTCTTATCCTTTGTCCGACTTCAACAGGTGTCTCTTTCAAAGGCTTTCCTTTCTTCTCATATGCTGCTTTTGTCTTTTCGCCCAGGCTTTGCATCCATGCTTCATCATCAGCATAATGTTTGCCTGCCATCTCTTTGTCAGCCCATATCATTTTCATTCCTATTATCTTAAATCCTGCTTTTTCAAATCTCATTATCAGCTCGCCGATTAATCCTCTTTGGACTGCATCTGGCTTGAGTAAAACTAATGTTTTTTCGATCATTTTTTCTTCACCACCCATTTTTGATTTTGAGGTTTTCTTTTTAGTTTTAAGAGGTTTTTTTCACATTTTGAACTGCAGAAAAATAATGTTTTGCCGTCTTTTTTGACTAGCATGGTTCCTGTACCTTGTGCTAGTTCTTTCTTGCAAAATGAGCATTTTGGCATTTTAGCCACCTCTGCCAGCCTTATTCAAAGGTCTGGCTTCGATCTCTGTCTCTCTCAGCATAAGAAGATCTTCTTTTTGTATTGGGCCTTTGACATTTCTCCTCATGACTTTGTCTTTATCCCTTCCTTCTAAGATCCTGCACCTGACTTGTGTTGCTTCTCCTCTCATCCCTGTTCTTCCAATAAGCTCTTCTACTTTTGCTGGAACAGCTGGTGAAAAATGTACTCCGCTGGATTTGGCTTTTTCTTTGCCCTTTCCTTTTCTCTCTGGTTTATCCTTGGCCATTTTCAGTCTTTCTTCTCCTCTGTTTTTTCTTTTTCTTCTGGCTTCTCTTCTTTAGGTTTTTCTTCTTGCTCTTCTTTTTTATCTGCTTTCTCTTCTTTCTTCTCTTCCTTTACTTCTTCTTTTTTCTCCTCTGTTTTCTCTTCTTTCTTCTCTTTAGGTTTTTCTCCAGCTTTCTCTTCTTCTTTTTTCTCTGCTTTTGGTTTAACACCTTGTGATAATTGTTGGATCAATCTTTTTCCATCTCCTGCATTGATGACCACTACTGCAGTTGTTGAGACAGGAATTCCTGCTGCAGTCCCTAATTCCTCTTTTGATGAGACTTCAATACAAGGCACTTCTTTTTCTTTTGCCAAAACAGGTAAGTGCATGATTATCTCTGCAGGCTGCACATCTTTTGCGTAAACAACAAGTTGTGCTGTTCCTCTTTCCAAAGCTTTTGTAGCTTCATTGATTCCTTTTTTGATTTTTCCAGTATTTTTAGCAACCTCTATTGCTTCTAATGCTATATCTTTGATTTCAGCCATTTTTTCCTCCGGAGAACTATGAGCCCTCCATTTCAGCTCTTTCAAGCTTCATAAATTTCATAGGTTGATTGAAAGAATTCAGGGTTTGTTTATAAAGGTTTCTTATTTCTGGTGCAGTCAACTTAAGTGTGCCAATTTTATCTCTTTCGTTTGCAATGCCGCCGAGCATAGTTTTTGATTAAATATGTAGATAATTCTATTCTCGGAAAAAACAAAAGATAAAGAAGCAGTACGAAGCGCGGTATTACTTTTGCCGCCAAGCGAAGTATATAATTAGCTGTAATGTTTTTTCTTTGGTTAAATGCTTGTGGCCCTTTTTGGGCCATATTAATATTGTCGCAGATAAAAACAGCAATATATCAGTATTGCGTCAAGCAGGTGCACTTTTGTTTTTCCCTGGAGTTTTTGTCTGTTACTAATCACATTTCTCGCGCGGCATTGGCAGAACACATCTGAGTTGACTGCACTCTTATTTTTTTCTAAGCAAAAACAAAGAACTTATTAATCCTGCTAATGATATCAAGAACATGATCATAAACAAAGGTTTAAATCCGAATTCTTGCCCTATAAAACCTCCGATCAATGCTCCTGCTCCTATTGTTATATAATAGAATGACTCCCATAATCCCCATTCTGAAGCAAATTTTCCTTTTTGCAGATGTTTTGAATACAAGTCATCGAATGCAGGGGAACTGACAGCTTCTCCTAATCCAAGAATCACTTGCACTATAAACAGATGTAATGGTGTTTTGATAAATAAATACCCTAAAAAACCAATAGTGCTTAATGCATACCCTATGATGACTAATTTTTCTTTGTGTTTGACATGGTCTTCCCATCTGCTGATGAAAAATATCATAACTCCAGAAGCGATTGCAAATGCAGCATATGCTCCTCCTGCTGTAAGCAAATCTCCTCCAATCTGCTCAACAAAGACTGCATAGATAGGACCGAATAATCCTCCTGCAAGCATCAGTAATGCAGATGCCAAAAGCAAGATTCTCAGTTTACGCTTCATAAAATCTCCTCTTTTTAATTTTCTTTTATTTAATTCTTGTGCGCCTGTTTGGCGCAGATTGATATTGCAGCAGAGTACTCGGCAACTATTAATCCTCTCGCCCAAAGGGCGAGACTAAAATCAAAACCTGAAGTAAGAGTCTTTTATACTCTGGTTTTTTAATACCGTTTTCTGCTTTTATGATCAAGATTTACGGGCCCTAGGGGATTCGAACCCCCGACCCCTCGGTTTCTTCTACCATATATAGTAATAAGAGCCGAGTGCTCTAATTGCCCGCTCAGAGAGTGGGGCTCTCGCAAGCTCCAGGCTGAGCTAAGGGCCCGTTTAAAGAATTGGTTTCAACTTTGTTTTAAAAATCTTTTTATCTTTTCTATGTTCATCTCAGAGAAATCTTCGATTACAAGATCAGCTTTGTTGAGTTCTTCTTTTGGATGTGTTGTTGCCAAAGCAATGACTTTCATCCCAGCTCTTCTTGCTGCTTCAACTCCTGCTAAAGCATCTTCAAATACAATGCATCTGCTTGGCTCAATTCTTAGTTTTTCTGCTGCTTTCAAAAAAACTTCTGGGTCTGGCTTGCTTCTTGAAACTTGTGAGGAATCAACAACTGCATGAAAATAGTCTTTTAATCTCAATTCATCCATGACAAAGCTT
>Ga0180432_10009986_pt1 | contig 11464 bp, 10 predicted proteins | sample SS_ome_10_FD_132414 | JGI IMG/M metagenome (GOLD analysis project Ga0180432, IMG submission 132414) | Hypersaline lake sediment archaeal communities from the Salton Sea, California, USA - SS_1_MS_2 metaG | ecosystem: Environmental > Aquatic > Non-marine Saline and Alkaline > Hypersaline >... | reverse complement strand
TAGCTAGTAAACGCAGGACAAATCGAAGAACGAATAGTCCAATAATAATAGGCTCGCAGTTTAGCACCTCCAAAAGTGTCTGTTTGTAATACTCTCTTAAAAATCCCCCAGATTTCAGACCTCATGTCCATGCGGCCCCTTGAGTTTCAGTAACAAGCACCCCTTTTTGTATTTTTTGTGCTGTATCGCCCCCAAACTTCATGCCTGTGTGTTATTTTTTAACCAAATGAGAAAGGAGACAATATAAAATGCCGGTGATAGACAGACAACTGGCAATTAACATTGATAAACAACAAGTACTAAGCCATTTCGGTTATGGTGATGACTATGAGCCATCGGCTCGAATCACGTCTCTGGTCAATGACTACATAGAAAACTATCATAATCTTGTTGATTCTTCGTGTTCGTACGTTATCAGGGACATAGAATCAGTACAAGAGAACCGTGTTAACATTGAGAATTCGATTACCCTGTCAAGTAAGGTAATCTCCCAATTACTGAAACGATGTGAGAAGGTTGCCATCTTTGTCCTGACCATAGGCAATCACCTTGAGGACATGGTCGCTTATCTAGCCGAGAACGGGCTTGTACTCCAGGCGACTGTACTTGATGCCATAGGGTCGGGCACTGCTGAGCAATTAGCCGTTTTTGTCGAGGATAGAATAAGGGAATCAGTTGCCTCAAAAGGATTTGTTATCAGCCGAAGGTTCAGCCCTGGTTATTGTGACTGGGATGTGAACCAGCAGAAAATGATTTTCAAAGCGATGCAAGGGGATACGGCTGGCGTACGCCTTACCGGGGGATACCTGATGCTCCCCCGCAAGTCAATATCAGGCATTATCGGTATCGGCAGCAAGCACAATAACGTAGATAATTACAATCCGTGCAAATCCTGCCTGGCGGTAGATTGCCTCGGCAGGAGAGTATAGGCATGATACGTAAAGGAATATCTGGTGGAAGCTACAAACCGCTTGATGAAGCGGCGGTAAACAAGGTACACCAGACTGCAATGCAGATAATAGAGGAGGTAGGGTTTGAGGTAAACTCCGAGGAAGCGCTGGATCTCTTTAGAAAAGCCGGGGCGTGGACAGATGAGGAGAATCACCGGGTACGGCTGCCGCAGGAAAAGGCGCTGGAACTGCTCAAGACGGCGCCGTCAGAAATTCTACTTTGCGGGAAAGATAAAAAAAACGACATTCACCTGGGAGGTAACCGGGTCTATGCCGGAACCGGCGGCACCGCCCTCTATATCTACGAACCGGCTACAGACCAGAAACGGCTGGCCACCCTGGAAGACCTGAGACGCATTGCCAAACTGGTGGACAACCTGGATAATATCCACCTCTTCATGCTGCCCACTTATCCCAGTGAGTTACCTGTTGAGCAGGTAGACGTGAACCGCTTTTTTACCGGACTGGACAATACCTCCAAACACGTCATGGGAGGGGTCTATACCATCGAGGGAGTAGAGCAGGTGATTCGTATCGCTGAGATGGCGGCTGGCTCCAGTGAAGCGCTCAGGCAACGCCCCCTCATCTCTATGATAGCCTGCAGCATGAGCCCTCTCAAGCTGGATGGACACTATGGTGACCTGTTGATAACCATTGCCAGGAACGGCATACCGCTGGTATGCCCCGCCGAGCCTCTATGTGGCGCCACCTCACCGGTAACACTTGCCGGCAACCTGGTAATCCAGACGGTTGATTCACTGATGGGCGTAATGCTTGCCCAGATAGTCAATCCCGGAACTCCGACTATCTTTGGCTCGGTAGCCACCAATACCGACCTGAGAAACCTCAGGTACCTTGCCGGCTCGATTGAGATGGGATTAATCAATGCCGCCGGTGCTCAGATGGCACAGTTCTACGGGCTTCCGTTCTATGCTACCGGTGGCATGACTGACTCCAAGGTGCTGGATTCGCAAAGTGGCTATGAATCTTCCCTGACCAACCTGCTGTGCGCCCTGGCTGGCTCTAACTTTATTCATGACGCCGCCGGACTGATGGAATTTGCCATGACAGTCAGCTATGAAAAACTCGTTATTGATAATGAGATACTTGGTATGGTGATGAGGGCAGTTGAGGGTATAAAAGTGGATGATGAAACCCTTGCCTTTGACCTGATTAAGCAGGTGGGGCCGGGGGGTAACTTCGTTACTGCACAGCACACCCGTCACTTCATGCGTAGCGAGCATTACCAGCCATCCCTGAGTGACCGGGGCAGCCGGGAAGAATGGGAATCCAAGGGCAGACCAAGCACCTGGGAGAAGGCTTCGGAAACAGTGAGACAGATTATAGATAATCATAGCTACAGCCTGTCTCCGGAAGTAAGGAGTAAGATAATAACCGAAATAGCAGGAATCGTAAGTTAATATATGATAATAATCGGAGAGCGGATAAACGCTTCAAATAAATCAGCCGGTGAAGCCATTACCAAAAGAGACAGCGCCTTTATAACCAGCCTGGCTCAGGCACAAACCGAAGCCGGAGCTGATTATATAGACGTTAATACGGGCACCGGCCAATACGAATATAAGCAAGAAATAGCGGCTATGAAGTGGCTGGTAACTACAGTACAGGCAGCAAGCGACCAACCGCTTGCTATCGACAGCGAGCACCCTGAGGTTATCAAGGCTGCCATGGAAGAATATCGCGGTGAAGAAATGTTCATCAATTCCGTCACCGCTGAACCGGAAAAGTTAGCTGCCATCGGCCCCCTGGCAGCAGAGCGCAGGGCACGGCTGGTAGCGCTGGCAATGGGCAGTGACGGGGTGCCGAATAGTGTCGAAAAACGTCTTGACGCCTGTGAGACAATAGTAACGCACCTGACCCGGCTGGGCGTTAAGATGGAGCAAATCTTCTTTGACCCGCTGGTTATACCCATTTCTGTAGATTCCAATCAGGGACTGGTTACGCTAAAAACAATCGAGGAAATAAAATCCCGCTACCCTGATGCCAGGACAGTAGTCGGACTGAGCAACATATCTTACGGGCTCCCCAACCGTAAACTGGTCAATCGAAGCTTTCTATTGATGGCTGCCGGCGCCGGTCTGGACGCAGCCATCCTTGACCCTCTCGACACCAGGATAATGAGCGTGGTGAAGGTGGCTGATATGCTGGCCGGTAAAGACGCGTTATGCCGAACCTACATTAGAGCCCACAGAAAAGGCACCATAGTAGACTAGGAGAAAAGATAGTGGCACGACAGGGCATACTGGTAGAGCCATACCAGAGGCTAAATGACGAGCAGATAGCACGGGTACACCGGCTATCAATGGAAATACTAGCCGACCCGGGCATAATATGCTTTAACAGAACTGCCGCGGCAGTCTTTGCTGATAGCGGCGCCGAGGTTATTACCGTCAAAGGGGAAAGACTGCCCCACTGGATACTCAAGATACCGGAAAAGCTTATCCAGGAAACAATAGAAGCGGCACCGAAAGTAGTTAAACTGGGAGCGCGGAATGAGGATAACTGCCTCATCCTTGACGGGCAAGAAACCAGAGTGCGTTTTGCCTCAGGCTCGGAGACCAATAACTGGCTGGAGATGGATATCGAAGCCTTTATCAGTAAAAATGAACCGGGGCAGGAGGTGAATTTCCCGGTATTCCATGTTGAGAAAGGAAACACAGACCGTCTGGCAACAGCAGCCCATCTCTGCGAGCATCTTGATTCATGGGACAGCTTTCTACGTCCGGTTAACATTCAGGATGATGAAATTAATGATAATAACAAGGACGTTAACAAATTTTTTGCCTCTCTGAACAATACTACCAAACACGTAATGGCCGGACTGACACAGCTAAATCAGCTTGATAATGTTATCCGGATGGCGCAACTCATAGCCGGTGGTGAAGACAGATTCAGGGACAACCCGATAATTTCATTCATTACTTCACTGATTAAGAGCCCCCTGCAACTCGTCGACGATACCACTCAGAAGACGATTGAAATAGCCAAAAGAGGTGTGCCTTTAGTTATCTCCAGCGCTCCTCAGGGTGGCTCCACCGCCCCCATAGTGGAAGCAGGCATAGTGGCACAGATAAATGCCGAGATTCTAACCGGCATCTCACTGGCACAGCTGATTAATAAGGGCACTCCCGTGCTCTACGGCAGCGTGCCGGGCAGGGCGAATATGAACGACCTTAATGACTCTTATGGAGTCCCGGAGTTCAGCCAGTACAACGTTGACTGCGTTCAGATGGCACGGCATTACGGTCTGCCCTGCTACTCCTCCGGAGGCGTTTCCGACGCAAGGGTACCCGGGATACAGGCTTCAGTAGAGAGGCTCTTCTCGCACACATTGATAACCCTCGCCGGGCCACAGTATATGCATTATGCCTTCGGTCTCATGGAGCGAACCAGTACCTTCTGCCCGGTACAGGCAGTGCTCGATGACGCTCACATAGGCATAATAAAGGGACTGGCCAGGCAACCTGCATTCACCGATAGCACAATCCCGGAAGTTCTGGAGCAGACACGGCGGGTTATGAATTCTTCAACCAAACTCTTTACCCGATTTGCACGGAGCGCTTTACGCTCCAGAGAGATTGCGCCGCCTTACCAGTTCGAGAGCAGAGATATGGCGGATGAGACATTGTTCCGGGCACAGGAAAGGTTAGATGAGATACTGTCGCTGCCGCCTGACCACATAGAAAAAGTAATAGCCGAAAAGGTATTTCAGCAGATACCGGGCCTGCTGAATAAATTAAAAGACAGCTAAGTCTGGAGGTTAAAAATGACGGAGAACCTGATTGATTCAATCCGAGAAAATGTTATTCAGGGCAGAGTGACCAGGGATGATGAAGGCCTGGAGGAAGGTATGGCCGGGCAGCCGGCAGTAACCGAACTGGTAGCAGAAGCCCTGGCGAAAGACATAGATGTCAAGCTAATCATCAATGAAGGACTCACCAGCGGTATGAACACGGTAGGAGAGAAATTTGAAGCCGGTGAATATTTTATTCCCGATATGCTGGCTTCTGCCGAAGCGGTAGGCGCCGCAATGGAAATGCTGGAACCTCACCTTGCCCAGAGCGGCATCAAGCCCAGGGGCAAGATACTTATTGCCACGGTAAAGGGGGACCTTCATGACATTGGCAAGAATATCGTGTCAATACTGCTCCGCGGAGCAGGCTATACGGTAAAGGACCTGGGAAACGATATTGACACTCAAACAATCGTCGATGCGGTAAAAGAAGAAACCCCGGAATTTCTCGGACTATCGGCATTACTCACCAGCACCATGGCACATATGGAAGGCACCATAAAAGCGCTTGCTGATAGCGGTCTAAGGGATGCAGTAAAGATAATAATCGGCGGCGCTCCGGTATCGGAAGAGTTCGCCCAGCGCATCGGGGCGGACGGCTATGGCGCCGATGGGTTCCAGGCGGTAGCTTTAGTCGAGTCACTCAACACCGCGTAGGTACTTTGGATACAGGATGAATAGTCAAGAAGCCAAAATATGGAGCACAGGTGGTACAACAACAATGACAACCGAAGCAAAAAGCGGCTATGAAATTGACCGCAAATTACTGGAAATAATTGATGGTATTACGCTTAATGAGCGCCTGAAGGGATTAAAAGAGCGATACCTTGATACCACGCCTCAGCTTGCCAGTGAACGGGGCACTTACTATGCCGAATCCTGGAGAGGGACCGAGGGGCAGCCCGTTCAGCTGCGGATTGCCAAGGCTGTTAAAAGATTCCTTGAAAATATACCGACGCCCGTATTCGACAACGAACTGGTGGTCGGCAGCCTCACCAGATATTTCCGCGGCTCCTACGCAATGATTAACTATGACTCAAACCTGATTCTTGACCTGCTGCCGGAGATGCCGAAAGGCGAGATTACCATGGGCGGTCTGAACGTTATCGGCAACCTGGACGGGAAGGATGAAAAGGCACTGCTGGAAAACAGTCTCTTCTTCAAAGGCAAGACCAACCGTGATCTCGAGGAGAAGGTCTGCCAGGCAATCTGGGGAAGCTGGCAGGACGATGTAACCGAAGCCAGAGGCCAGGCGCCCTATCACTATGCTCCGCCGGGCTACGGCATCACCTATTACGATAAGGTGTTTGCCAGAGGACTGCGGGGCATTATGGAAGAGGTGCAGGAGAGGCTTGACCATGCCGGGGAAATGGGAGTAGAAGACCCGGAAAAGATATGGTTCTGGCAGTCCGTACTCACTGTCTCTGAAGGTCTGATAACCTTTGCCCGCCGCTACGCCGAGCAGGCACGCCAGCTGGCAGAAAAGGAAACCGACCCGGTGAGGCGGGCGGAACTGGAAGAAATAGCTGAAGCCTGTTACAACGTCCCCGAGAATCCGCCGGGGAACTTTCACGAGGCGGTCCAAGCAGTATCTTTTATCGAGCTTGCCAAGGTACTGGAAAACGGCCGCATCGGGGACTACTGCGGCAGGTTCGACCAGTGCTTATACCCTTATTTTAAAAAGGATATCGCAGAAGGACGTATTACTCTAGAAAAAGCCGCTGACATTATCGGCGGGTTAATCACCCTGATCGGCAGGAGGGAACAGTGTGCCCAGGTACTGATGAGGGAGGCGGTGCAGACCAACAAGATTTCCAACATAACCCTAGCCGGTTTAATGAGAGATGGCAGTGACGCATCTAATGAATTGACTTATCTATTCCTTCACATGGTGGGTTTGCTGAAGTATGCCGAGCCGCACTTTACTTTTACCTGGCATGACGGCACTCCCCGCTGGTCAATGACGAAGGCAATCGAGACCAACCGGATAACAGGTGCCGGTCATCCCCAGTTCATCAATGGCGATACCACCACCCGGTACTTCGTTGACCGGGGTGTTCCTCTAGAAGACGCCAGAGACCACGCCTACCTGGGCTGCTCATATGCCCACCCAAAAAGCCAAGGTTATCACTGTAAAGCAATATCGTATATAAACCTGGCGCTGCTGGTGGATTTGACCCTTCACAATGGAGTGGCGCCGATGACCGGCAAGAAGATTGGTCTTGAAACCGGTGACCCCAGGAATTTCAATTCTTTTCAGGAGCTCTTTGAAGCTCTGGAAAAGCAAGCGGAACTTGTGGTCAAACGCTTTGTCCACCGTAATCACGTAGCCCACAACACGGAGCTTTCCACCTGGCGCGTGCCCCTGCACTCGACCTTCGCCACCGGCTGCCTTGAGAACGGTTACGATATCATGATGGGAGGGCAGTTCACCAATCCGGCAGACCATCCGGTCTGGGATGTCATCGACCGGGGGCATGTCTCGGCTGCCGATTCCCTGACGGCGATAAAGAAGCTGGTCTTTGATGACAAAAAGCTGACCATGGACGAGCTTATAGCAGCGCTGGACTCCAATTTTGAAGGCGAGCGGGGCGAGGAAATACGTAAGATGTGCCTGGACGCCCCTAAATACGGCAATGATATTGACGAAGCTGATTATATGGTGCGTGATGTCGGTAAAATAATACCCAAACTGCTAAAGTCAGAAGTAACTCCCTTCGGCTCCAAATACACTGTCATCCGGCAGGGGCTGACCTGGCATTACTATGGCGGGAAAGGAGTGGGTGCCCTAGCCAACGGGCGCAAAGCGGGGTTACCACTGGCTGATGCCTCTTTGTCTCCCACACAGGGTGCGGATACAAGCGGGCCAACCGCCGTATGTAATTCGGCGCTGAAGGCCGATTTCTCAGACGCAAAGACGGCGGTACTGAACCAAAAGTTCCCCCTCTCCCTCTTCCAAAACAAAGGGTTTGCCGATAAACTCATCGATTTTACCGAAACCTTTATGAGGAATGGCGGGCTGCATATCCAGTACAACCTGCTGGATGCAGAGACCCTGCGCAAGGCAAAGGAACACCCGGAGCAGTATAAAGACCTGATAGTACGGGTGGCGGGGTACAGCGCGTACTTCGTCCTCCTGGCTCCCGAGGTCCAGGACGAAATTATTGCCCGGACGGAACAAACGCTGTAATTCAGCACTCGCCTGCCACACTCAGAGAGAAATTGAAAAGATTTTCAACGATATGAAGCCGGGAGAAAAAACAGGGACAATATTCAATATTCAAAAATTCTCCGTTCATGACGGCCCGGGCATACGAACTACCGTCTTCATGAAAGGGTGCCCGTTGCAGTGCCGCTGGTGCTCCAATCCTGAATCAATTAATCCCCAACCGGAGCCGGGGATGATCAGGAATAGCTGCGACAACTGTGGAAAGTGCCTCAAGGTATGTCCTGAGGAAGCAATATACATGGACGATGATAGCATTATCCGGTTTGACCGGAGCCGGTGCACCGCCTGCGGGGAGTGCGTTACCGTTTGTTCTCCCGGGGCGCTTACCATCTACGGAAAACAAGTCACGGTAGAAGAAGTATTTAGAGAGGTTATCCGGGATAAGTCATTCTATGAGGGCAGTGGCGGCGGGATAACGGTTTCCGGAGGAGAGCCACTCCGGCAGGCTGATTTTGTGGCTGCCCTTTTTCAAACGTGTCATGACGCAGGTATTAGCACCTGCCTGGATACCTGCGGTTACGCCGCTACCGATAAACTGAAGGAAGTGCTGGCCTTCACAGACTATGTCCTCTATGATATCAAGCACATGGATACTGACTGTCATCATCAGTTTACCGGAGTGCCCAACGACCTGATTTTAAGTAATGCTCAGGCTGTGGCGGCAAGCGGAACCCCGATGCTCTGCCGCATACCATTGATTAAAGATGTAAATGACACAGCGCATAACATAGGGAAGGCGGCGCAGTTTATTAAGAAGCTGGGGGATGGCATAGGCGTGGAGCTTCTCCCCTACCACCGTCTGGGGGTGGGGAAATATCAAACTCTGGATAAACCCTATGCCGGAGAAGCTTTTGTCACCCCCTCACCCGAGGATATAGAGCCGGTGAAACATATATTCGAAGAATATGGCGTGCCATGCACCATTGGCGGCTAGCCAGCCAATATCAATCATTTGAAATGAAAGGAGAGTACGATGGATAAAAGTGAAATGGATAGGACTGAAAGAGTACAGTGGATTTACTCTTCCAGCGATAACAAAGAACTGGAAGAACGGTATGACCAGTGGGCCAAAGATTATGACGCCGACCTCGATGAGGGGTTCGGCTGGCTGGGACCGCAGCGCGCCGTTGAGTTCTTCACCCGCCACGTGCCTAAAGAGGCTAGAATCCTGGATGCCGGAGCCGGCACGGGGCTGGTGGGTGAATTGTTGGCCAAACAGGGCTACAACCACCTGGTAGCTATGGACCTGTCTTCAGGTATGCTGGAGGAAGCACGGAAGAAAAATGTTTACCGGGAATTTCATCAGATGATGATGGGAGAGCCCTTGAACTACGCAACCGATTCCTTCGATGCCGTAATCAGTGTCGGCGTGCTTACCGTAGGGCATGCTCCAGCGAGCTCGTTTGATGAACTGATTCGCATCACCAGACCCGGCGGGCACATTGTATTTTCGCTACGCCCTGACGTATACCGGGACAGCGGCTTTAAGGAAAAGCAAGATGCCCTGGAAGCATCGGGAAAGTGGAAGCTTGTGGAAGTAAGCGAGGAATTCCAGCCTCTACCCAAAGGAGAACCTGATGTATACCACCAGGTCTGGGTATATCAGGTAGTCTCCTCCTGACAAATTCTCCTAAATGCACGTTTATTTAAAGACAGCTGATTAAAAGCTTGTTCTGTTACCCGCGGTGTGTATCCACCTGTCTCTGGTGGAAAGCTTCATACATCGCTAGTGCGGCGGCAACAGATGCATTCAAAGAGCTGATTTTACCGCGCATCGGAATTGAGACCAGGTAATCACATCTCTTTTTGACCAGATCAGAGATTCCCTTTCCCTCCCCACCGATAACGATAGCCGCCGGCGCAGTGAAGTCAGCCCGGCGGTAATCCTCTCTACCGTCAGGGTCAACACCGATTACCCAGATACCATTTTCCCTGAGCCTGACTATTGCCTGGGCAACGTTGGCGACTCGTGCAACAGGTAAATATTCTATTGCCCCGGCCGACGCCCTGGCGACAGCAGTGGTTAGCCCCACCGCGCGCCGCGTTCGGATGATGATGCCGTGAGTGCCACTGGCTTCTGCGGTGCGGATTATCGCCCCTAGGTTCTGAGGGTCTTCCATCCCATCAAGAATGCAATAAAGGGGCGGCTCGCCCTTCTCCTGAGAAATTCTGAATAAATCATCAAGACTATGATATGCCCTGACGGCTGTGTAAGCGATGACACCCTGATGCCTAACCGTATCACTGTGTTCCCGGATAGTTTCGGCGGGTAGGTATTCTACGGGGATTCCCTTGCTCTTTGCCAGGCGCACAATTTCCGCGATGACACTGTGCCTGCCGACGTTGTGGGCGAGCAGGATTTTTTGGATGGGGCGTCCCGCACGAATTGCTTCCAGCACCGGATTACGACTGGTGATAATCTCTGCCACGTCCCAATTTTATTTTAAATCAAGTAGAGAAGTCCAGCCAGGTTAAGTTTTGAGCATTCCCCGGTTTTATTCAACTCGCCACGTCCAACAGAAAGTCAAAAAGGGGCGCTTCAAGAACTGGCACGTTTATCTTCCCCCCTACCAATAGAAAAGGGGATTAAAGAAACTGAGTAGGAATAAAGTGTATTTCTGTAATAGCTGAAAATCAGGATTTTCCCTTAGGTCTATTTTGTTTTCAAGGCAACAAAAACCTGGGAAAATGAGGCTACTTAAGAACCTACACAACACGGGATATTTACTAATTGCGCCTATTTTTTTAATAATCTTGACAAATGCTAAAAAAAATATTAAATTTTAATTCCATGACTGTTATAAGAGAGGAATTCTTGTATGTAATAGCGGAGGTAGACTGTGATGTTGCTACCGGGCTATATAGCGTGTTTCTCTGATATATACAGATCGAGTAATCGAGGCGGACAGTAAAAGATACCAGCCGAATATCGGCTGGTATCTTTTTATTTTGAATATTGGACAATAGGATATTGGCGTTTTAACACAAATAGTTGAAATCGGCAGGGGAGGTGAGCAATGTTTCACACTATCGGCGAGACAGCAGGAGAAATCTGGAGGCTGCTTGAAAAAGAGGGACCATTGAGCGTATCAGCCTTAGCAAACAAGGTTACACAGCCCCAGAGCACAGTTTATATGGGAATTGGGTGGCTTGCTCGGGAAGGTAAATTAGTATTTAACGAGACTAAGCGGGGACTGTCAATATCGGCAAAAAAATAATTAGTGCTGGATTTAGCTGAACATGGGTTACGGGGGTTGAGGATATGGTTATTACTCCCGAAAACACCATATTTATCGCTCTTTGCTTTGAAGGGCCTGACGAATACTCCATGGCTGGTGGACTCGGTGAAAAGATTAACCATCTGACTAATACACTGGTTGATATGGGCTTTATCGTTCATCACATTTTTATCGGCGAACCTGGGATGGACGGAGTAGAATCTCGTAAAGGAGGCAAGCTAATACTCCATCG
>Ga0180432_10009985_pt1 | contig 11464 bp, 10 predicted proteins | sample SS_ome_10_FD_132414 | JGI IMG/M metagenome (GOLD analysis project Ga0180432, IMG submission 132414) | Hypersaline lake sediment archaeal communities from the Salton Sea, California, USA - SS_1_MS_2 metaG | ecosystem: Environmental > Aquatic > Non-marine Saline and Alkaline > Hypersaline >... | reverse complement strand
TTGCAATTGTTTCTGCGGTAATTCTGCTTATTGGAGTTTTGCCATGTTTTGCTGCAGGACCTGCAAAGTCTATTATGGTTTATAGCGGGGCCGGCATGAGAAAGCCTATGAATGAGATCGGCAAGGTGTTTCAAGAGCGGTTCGGAACCGACGTTCATTATAACTATGCCGGCTCAAATGCTTTGCTGAGCCAGATGCAGCTTACCAAACAGGGAGATGCATATATGCCGGGTGCAACCATGTATATCGATATTGCCACCGCAAAGGGATTGATCGGATACAAACAGCCCATCGCGTATCATATCCAGGTCATCACAGTGCCAAAAGGGAATCCCGCTCAAGTAATCTGTTTGAAGGACTTGACGAGGCCGGATGTCAAGGTGGTACTGGGAGACCCCAAAGTTGCTGCATGCGGAAAAATTGCTAATAAAATCCTGGAGAAAAACAAGATTAAGGATGCGGTGTGGGCAAAGGGTGTGGATACCACTGCAACCATGAATGAACTGATCATCTATATAGCTATGGCACAGGCGGATGCAGCCCTCAACTGGTGGGATACGGTAAAATTTGTAGAAAAGATAGAGGTAATAGAGATACCCAGAGACCAGAACATCATTAAGGTCATCCCCATAGGGGTGACCACATTCTCAAAGCAAGAGGCTACAGCTACGAAATTTGTCGATTTCTGCGCCTCCAAAGAGGGGAAGGCAATCTTTGAAAAACATGGCTTCATTACCTACCCAAACCCAAAGTACGAATAGGTGAAGCATTACCATGCCATCTGCATTAGACCGCAATAGCGCCTCAAAGCTGAAGATCGTTACCCTGTGTTTTGGGGTGGTACTTGCCGGGTTTATCCTGTCGTTACTGATATGCGTGGTCACCCATACCACGCTCCAGGCACTGATAAGCAGCCTTGCATCAGATGAAATTCAGTTTGCTATACGGATGAGCCTGATAACCTCGATAATATCGACCATCCTGTGCATCATCGTATCGGTGCCGGCAGCATACGGATTGGCTCGGTACCGGTTTCCGGGAAGTAGCATGTTAAATACCTTGCTGGATATTCCTCTGGCCCTGCCTCCTTTGGTAGCGGGGGTGGCCCTGCTCATCTTCTTCGGTACTACCTCTTTTGGGAAGGGGCTTGCCAGCTTAGGCATTGCCTTTGTATTTACCCCCAAAGGGATCGTTCTGGCTCAGTTCTTTGTGAATGTGCCCTTTATGTTTCGTATTCTGAGATCCACCTTCCAGGGAATCAATCCGCGCTATGAGTATGTTGCTCAGACCCTTGGGGATACTGAAGCCCGGGCCTTCTGGCGGGTAACTCTGCCCATGGCCAGGAACGGTCTAGTTGCTGGCTCGATCATTACCTGGTGCAAAGGAATCGGTGAGTTTGGCGCGGCACTGATGGTGGCCGGGGCCACGAGAATGAAGACTGAGACACTGCCTATTTCGCTGTATTTGAACATGTCATGCGGTGATCTGTCTCTGGCCATAGCAGCAGCAACTATTTTGATCATCATATCTCTTGTCTCTCTGTTTATTTTTGAGAAATATGGAGGATTTGCCAGGGTGTTTTAAGGTAGGAAACATTGATACGCATTGAAAACATATCAAAGGACTTAGGAGAGTTTTTTCTTAAGGATGTCTCTCTTGATATAGATGATGGCGACTATTTTATGGTGCTGGGGCCCACCGGTGCAGGAAAAACCATCCTCCTTGAGACTATTGCAGGCATCTACCGGCCCGATAGGGGAAAGATATTCCTGAAGAGCAGCGAGATAACCGGCCTACCCCCGCGCGAGCGGCACATTGGCATGGTGTATCAGGATTACATGCTGTTTCCGCACCTGACCGTGGAGGAAAACATCACCTTTGGCCTCAAGTCTAAAAAACTTCCTAAGGAAAAAGCCAGGCACAAGGCAGGGGAACTCGCAGAGCTCCTGGGTATATCACAGCTCATGCATCGCTACCCCGGTACCTTGAGCGGCGGTGAGCAGCAGCGGGTAGCCATCGCCCGGGCCCTGATTGTGGAACCGGAAGTGTTGCTGCTAGATGAACCGTTAAGTGCTCTGGACAGCGAAACAAAGGCCAAGTTGCGCGACGAGCTACGCAGGCTCCATTCTCTCACCAATATCACCATCGTGCATGTAACCCACAGTTTTGATGAGGCCTTCATGCTCGGCAATCAGATGGCGATTATGAACAAGGGAAACATTGTGCAGGTGGGTGCGCCGGTAGAGGTATTCAGCAGACCGAATTCCAAGTTTGTGGCGGAGTTTCTGGGTATCCGCAATTTGTACAAGGGCGAAGCAACGACGGAAAACGGCCTTTCGATCATCCGTATAAACAATACGCCGATCGCATCCATCGTACCCAAAATAGGCTCAGTCTATGCCTCGATTCGCTGCGAAAATATCCTTGTTTCGCTACAGCCGATAGAGTCGAGTGCGAGGAATTCCTTTAAGGGCACAATCAAAGATATACGCGATGAGGGCACGCTCGTCAAGATTACCGTGGATGTGGGCATTCCCGTGATAGCTGCGATCACACGACGCTCGTTTAACGATATGGAGCTCAGAAAGGAAATGAATATATATTTGACCTTCAAGGCAGCGGATGTGCACGTATTTTAGGGCTCTGATAAGTAGCCTTACCATCCTGCTGAGACTTATTATCTAACGAGCCGAGATTATTCTAAGGCAATCATCACATTCGATGCCTTGATAACAACGGTGACTTCCTTTCCCTCGATTAGGGCCAGGTTGTCTGCCGATGTCTTGGTAATTACCGAGACGATCTCGATTCCGCCTGTCAGCTCAACGGTCACTTCTGAGCTAACCATTCCGTGTACCAACTTTGTTACTTTGCCTGTAAGGGTGTTACGTGCGCTAATTTTCATGATCGTATCTCCTTTCCCCTCGTTATGTTATACATAATGATACGTTGTTTTAAAACCTTTCGTCAAGATCTACATACAATATTAAAAGGAATGGACTGCTGCAGCCTTAAAGGAAAGAATAACATTAGCTGCTTCTTGGATTTCGAGGTCAATCAGTGAACTCTTTGTGATGAGGGATGTGAAATTCACCTCTCTGCTCCGAGTGTGAACCTCATAGTAGAAGCCCTGATCGATTATTGCGGTAACAACAGCAGGGAATGAATTCCTCATGCTCGATGAGAACTTCCGCCTGCTGATAACGATATCCTCGGGCCTGATGGCGATGTAACCGTGACTGTTTATTGGTGTGACTCTCAACTCGATTTTCAGATCCGAGACAAGGGCCGTCGTCCCTCTGAACTCGGCGTGAAAGAGGTTTTTCATCCCCACAAAGTCGGCCACAAAGGCCGAGTTCGGTCTTTTGAATATATCCTCTATCTCGCCCATCTGCTCTATCATTCCATCATTCATGACTGCGGCACGGCCCGCCAGGGAGAGGGCCTCGGCAAAATCGTGGGTTACCATCACAAAGGTGATGTTCGAGCTTCGATGAAGCCTCTTGAGCGCACCTCTCACTTCCTCCCTAAATCCTGGATCCAGTGCAGAAAGCGGCTCATCCAGAAGGAGCACCTTTGGTTCGACCATGAGGGCTCTCGCCACAGAAACCCGCTGTTTTTCACCGCCGCTCAGATTGGCCGGAAAGCGATGTTGCAAATGAGAAAGGTTCAATACATCCATCAATTGGGTGAGTCTCTCCCGTGCTTCTCCTTTGTTTATTTTGTGAAAGTGCAAGCCGTAAGTTATATTGTCAATGACAGTGAGATGGGGGAATAGGGCATAATCCTGATACACGATGCTGATGTCCCGTTTTTCAGGGGGCAATCCAGTAATGTCTTTTTCTCCAATGAAAATTTTGCCCCTCATTATTGGAGTTAAACCAGCGATTGCCTCCAAAAGAACAGTCTTTCCTGCGCCTGTGGGCCCCATGAGGACGAAGAACTCGTTTTCCGCTACTTCGAGATTGATATTCCGAAGATGGAAATCGCGAAGATCTATGTCCAGTTCTCTGATCGTGATCATTGCTCTTCAACCTTATGAAGTGTCAGGATTCGCAGCAGCAGGAACAGGATGAGGGAGATTGAAACCAGCCAAACAGCCACCGGTTGGGAATATTTCAGGCCGTAGGCCTCGAAACGTTCATAGATCAATACAGGTGCGACCATGGGGTGATAGGCGACGATAACTACCGCCCCGAATTCACTGATGGCCCGTGCAGAGCACATGATAATACCAATGAGCATACTGCGCCAGGCGAGGGGAAAGGTAATGCGGGCGAAGGTGCTGAACGTTGAGGCACCAAGGCTCCGCGATACCTTCTCCAATCGAGGAGAGATAGCCTCAAAACCTGCCTTGGCGGCATTCAGATAGAAGGGAATACCAACAAAGGTCAACACGGTCACAATACCGGTCACACTTCCCATGATCCGTACTCCCAGCTCAGCCAACATCTGGCCGAACCAGTGATTTTTTCCTGCCACACTCAGGATCGCAATGCCTATCACTGGATGGGGGATGGCGATAGGAAGATCGATAATGCCCTCAACAAGCCTCTTTCCGCTGAAATCATAGCGAGCCAAAAGATATGCGAGGGGCGTTCCTAGAACAAAAGAAATCAGTGCAGCCAGTCCCGCCGTATAAATACTCAGCCAGATTGAACGTATGACATCTCTATCGCCGATTGACTCCCTGAGCATCTCCACTGAGGGTGAGGTGAGCAGCTGAATGAGGGGAAGAATGATAAAGGCCATGATAACGATGCCGCAGGTGATAGAGATCCAGAAAAATGGCTCACGCTTCATGGCCCCTCCTTTTTTGCGTTAATCTGTAAGTTCTTTGGGATTTTGTACGTGAAGATTTCATTGCTTCTTTGCACATCACGCCTGAGAGTAGGACAAAAAACTACCATAATGATAGCCAATGTTAAAATATTTCTTACATTTACCTAGATATTTTTTTCTTCTTTGCAGTTTTATATGTGGTTTATAAACCTTCCATCATCTTTTAATGTTTTCAAACTGCCCAGTTTTTTTTCATACCATCCAATGCTGGTTACCTTTCTAATATCAAATTCGGGGATGTAAGGCTTAATATCGAGAAGTGGGGTTCCGTCAATGATGTCTACATCTTGAATGTGGAGTGTATTGTCTTCGACCCCAATAAGATGCACAATCGAGATGCCGATAGGGTTTGGCCTGCTCACGCCCCGTATGGCGAACATTCCATGCTCTTTATCATCCAGAAAAGGCTTCGCTATAAGGGAAGACTTTCGTGACAAATGAAAGTGGTATATCAGAATGATGTGTGAAAAACCATCGATATCACGTAAACCTTCAGTATATTGAGGGAATACCTCAACTGTTCCACGAATGCCTCTGGCTCCTGGTGGTTGTATCGGTGTTCCTTCGGGTTGCCTAAATGGGGAGTGAATGGTCCCGATTGGTCTGTACTTTACTTCATTAATACTATCCATGATGCTTCCTTTTCTGGTTTTTATTGGACTTAGACCTTCAATTTATATATTCAATGACTCATTGATTGCCTAAATAATGGGATGGTGAGCATCTCCACGGATGGTGAGGTGAGCAGCTGTATGAGGGGAAGGATGATAAAGGCCATGATCACGATGCCGCAGGTGACAGAGATCTGGAAAAATGGCTCACGCTTCATGGCCCCTCCTTTTTTTATGTTAGTCCCTGACCTCTACGAGGCTCCGGAGTTGGCTTGGGAGTGAAGACTTCATTGTTTCCGTTGGAACACGACACGGAATAAAGGGAGGCTGTCCCATATCTTTAAGTATCTTCAGACCTCCTTGAGGGTCAAGCATAAACTGCAAAAAGGCAGTTGCCCCATTCACATTGGGGGCATTTTTAACCAAAGTAACACCGTAAGTACAGGACTTTCCCTTCATCGTGAGAAAGGTGCCCGGCTTTTTCCCTGTAACCTTTACCGTCGCCTGCTTATAGAAATTGTCATATTTATAGTTGCCCAGATTGATCTGATCAGGAAGTTCCACAAATTTGAGCTCATGCTGAACCGCTACAGATCGATATTCCCACGCGTAATCCATATTACCTGTCTGAAGAAGAGAGACGAGCTCCACAGACTTTGGGCGAATGTTTTCCTTGGGACGGTTTGCAATCAGGCCTTCATAAAGTCCTGGTATTTTATAATATCTCTCGGCCAATTGCAATACCATGAGCGCCCGATACCCACAGGGATCGAGGTTGGGGTCCGAGTGCCCCCATACCACTCCTTTTCTTCCTAGGATCTCATGCCAGTTCTGTTCATTCACCTCGCTGGCGTACTTGCTCTTATCAGTATAGCACAACACGAGCCTGTTGGTAGCAAATCTGATGTTCCATCCGGCGTATACAGGAATGAGAAGTTTATCTATCACAGTATAATCTGCTGATGCCATAATGTCACAGGGTTTTTTAAGATCGCTTATCTTCCTCGCACATTTCTGACTCCCTGCAGCCTCCCGAAGCACATCTACATCGGGATATTTGGCCTCAAAATCCTTTTCCATCTGGGCAAGGGGAATGGTGAGGCTTCCAGCATTGAAGATTATAATTTTACCTGAAATCTCTGCAGAGGCTGGGCTCTTAGTCATTACAAGCAGTATTGCAACTACTACACACAACATCCATCGAAATAAAATCTTTTCCTTCATATCTTTTTTCTCCTTTATTATTTTATTGCTATCCATCTGTAAAATAGGGTTATATTATTTTATATCAATTTTGATATATGTATTATTTGACATAAATAACATATCCTGTCAATAATATTTTTATGTGTTAGAATTCATAGGCGCAACATTGAAATAATTTCCTATTTACATCGAGAATCATATAGTAGAGACTAAGCAGCAGGTTGAGTTGAGGTGCTTACATGATTAAAAAAACCATGGACTCATTGGAAATATTATTTTTTGAAAACCTATCAGCGTATAAAGAGATTAAACATTTTTTATCGGTGCGAACCGGTGGATTCAGCAAAGCTCCCTACTGCTCGCTCAATCTCGGTTTTCATGTCGGTGATGATCCGGAGAAGGTGCTGAAAAATCGAAGAAGGCTTGCTGCGGCTATTGGTATCCCACTGAATCAGTTTACAATTGCCGAACAGGTTCATTCCGGCAATGTTCGTATTATCTCGGATGAGACAAGGGGCAGGGGCAGCAAAGATTACGAGAATGCCATAAAAGGTGCCGACGCTATGGTAACAAATAAAGCAGGTATTTGCCTGGTAATCCTTGTGGCTGATTGTGTACCCATGTTGTTTTTTGACCCGGTGCAAAGGGCAATCGGGGTCGCTCATGCAGGGTGGAGGGGTACACTTAAATGTATCGCACAAAACACGGTGAAGACATTAGAAACCGCATTTGGTTCCTCGCCTAGAGATATTGTAGTCGGAATCGGCCCATCAATCGGACCATGTTGCTATAGTGTAGGACCGGAGGTCATCAGTCAGTTTGAAAACATCTTTCCTACAAAAAAAGAGATCATAGTAAATAAATCCGATGATGGAACGAGCTATGTAGACCTGTGGCTGGCGAATATAGATCAACTTCTTCAATCGGGTATCGAGAGAAATAATATAGAACTTGTAGAGATATGCACCCGAGACAACTCCGATCGCTTTTTTTCCTACAGACAACGGAACGGAGATACCGGACGATTTGGTGCCGGCATTACATTGGTGCCTTATTAGGATCTCGATAACGCTGTTTTTCAGTAGTCCTCGTAGGCCAATTCCTGCAAGAGTAACTCGTCATAGAGTCTGGCTTCTATATCAACCTCAAAAAAGTCTGCAACGGGTTTGAGAATCTCAGGATTATTTTTCCACACGGTGCGACCCACATCCAAAACGATCTCAATCCCCTTTTTTGTCATTTTTCCAAGGGGCTGACGACATGCCCCTACAGGCATTCCAAGAATCGACATCAGGGTCTTTGTGGCAAGGGGATTTCTGGCACGGCACAGTACTTCTCCATAGGGAGTATCCTCCTGAGTTTTTACCGTAACAATCCCGAAGAGAGGTTTCAGGGCGATCATAAGTTTTTCTGCTTCTGCGTGCTTACCTTCATTTAGGAGCGTGGTCATATTAGTAACTGCCGTGGGAGCTATGTTAGAGGCCACGGATATCACTCCGCTCGCCTTGATTATAGGATCGGTCATCATGGTAAAGGTCTTATCGTCATCACCGGAAAGGATGGAAAAATCCTCCCCACAATATTCCCTGGTGCGTTTCATATTTTCCAGGTCTCCTGTGGCCTCTTTCACAGTGCTCATATTGGGAAATTGACTGTGGAGTATGGCGAGATCTTCAGGGAGAAGCTGTGCACCGGTACGCCCCGGGATAACATACGGGATGATCTGAATTTGGGGAAACATTTTTGCGACCGGCGCGACATACTCTCTGCGAATTTCAAGTGAGCTTGGACCGTTGTAGTAAGGGTCTACTAGGAGAGCTGCATCAACGCCTGCATGCACTGCATGCTGGGTGTTTTCCATGGTTTCCTGGGTATTGTTACTCCCCGTTCCTGCAATAGATTGACATCGTGCCTTAGTTTTTTCAGTTACTACTCCGACTACCTTGTTGTGTTCTTCCCATGTCAATGTCGGGCTTTCACCTGTCGTACCAACAGCGAGTATCCCGCTTACACCGCCTTCTATCTGAAATTCCACCAATTTTTCCAGACCCTCATAATCGACCTCCCTGTTTTTGAAAGGTGTCATCAGGGCCGTGTAGCACCCGCTAAACATTTCAGCACCTCCTTTTTGTTATTCCTTTTTCTAAAAAAAAGCAGCTGGAGCACGCTCCAACTGCACCCAACCGAGAGAGCGCTCCACGAAAAGGGTCGTGACAGTATTGCGAATGTTATCCACAATACCAGCCAGCTTTTGTAACAGGCCATTAGCAAGCTTCGGCGGTACACCCTTTTGCCGTAAGATCAATATACGGGCCCTGCTCCCCTCTCGTACAGTTACTCATGAGCACCGCGCCTCAACTCTGGTTAAGAATTACCCTAAAGCATGAAATATCGTGTGTCAAGAAAAAAGCCTATTATTTTACTCATTAAAGCATGCACTTACTTTTTTTGATCAAGAGGAGTTCTCGATGAATGTATAAAAAGTCAGAGCACTCGGTCCATATTTATGACTGATATTTGTCCGTGACGCGTATTAGATCGAAAAACAACTTGCAATATAACGTGTAAGCACCTATTATCGATGCCTGGAACTAAATATTTTTTTTAAGTAAGAATTGTGATACAATAAATGAGTTTTTATAAAAGATTTACACCCTTTATCCTAACGGAGATTGCGGCATGTATAAGAAAGTAATAATCGGGTTTGGAATTTTTATTATTATTTTGTTGTGGTTAATAATTTCTATAGTTCCTGACTGGCTTTGGTTTGAAAATCTACAATATTCCTCAGTTTTCTGGACAATGCTTTTAAGCAAGTTCGGATTTGGTGCTGCGGTCTGGTTTGTATTTGTTCTTATCTTATTCCTTAACCTCTTCGCAGCGAATCGCTTAAGCCAGGGTAGTGGGCCAAAGATGACCTTCACAGCTGACGGTGGTTATTTAGCAAAACTTGGTCTTTCAGGTAAAAGTTCTAGCCTTCTCTTTATAGCAGTTATGCTGCTTATCAGTTTAGTCATTGCCTCAAAGGGTTCATACCAGTGGGATATGTTTCTCCGTTATGTATTCCAGCAACCTTTTGGAAACACAGATCCTATTTTTTCCAAGGACATTGGTTTTTACGTATTTTCTCTTCCCTTTTATCTCTTCATACAAAATGGGTTGCTGATTTTATTTGTTTTAGTGGGCCTGCTCACTATGGGGTGGTATCTAAAAGAAGGCGCTCTTCAAGTAATAGGTGATTTTGCACAGGCTGATGGAAGGCCAATCTCTGTGCCTAAGGTTACTATTGCGCTCAAGGCCAAAAAACACCTTATTTTCCTTGCGGGTATAGTTGTTCTGCTTCTTGCCTGGGGGTATCATCTCAAGATATATAAACTCCTTTATTCGACACAGGGCCCTGCTTTCGGTGCAAGCTATACCGATGTCCATATCAAAGTTTGGGCTTTTTGGGTTTTGATCATTTTCTCCCTGGGCTTGGCGGTCGTCCTTTTTTATAACGCCTTTAAGCCAAGGGCAAAGGTCCTCATGATAGGGGCAGGAATCTGGATAGGTGCTATCATAGTATTTGCCACTCTTCTGCCTACCCTTGTGCAAAAGTTTGTAGTAAAGCCCAATGAATTGGCAAAAGAATCTCCCTACATAGCCTACAACATTGATTATACCCGCACGGCGTATAATCTGAATAAGATACAAGAAGTAAATTTCCCAGTGAGTGACACACTCACTGCAGATGACATCATTGAGCACGATGTGACGATCAAAAATATAAGGATCTGGGACGAACGCCCCTTACTTCAAACCTATAGGCAAATTCAATCTATACGCCTCTATTATGACTTTAACAATGTAGACGTAGATCGGTACCTCATCGATAACCAATTACGGCAGGTAACACTAGCTGCTCGAGAGTTCGTGGTAAATCAACTTCCCCCTCAGGCAAATACGTGGGTCAACAGGCATCTGATTTATACACATGGCTATGGATTAGCCTTAAGCCCGGTAAATGAAGTGACCAGAGAAGGTCTTCCCAATCTTTTAATCAAGGATCTCCCCCCTTCCTTTGACGCAGACCTAAAGGTAGAGCGGCCGGAGATATATTATGGCGAGAAAACCGATGAGTATGTTCTGGTAAAGACCAAGACAAAGGAATTTGACTACCCCAAGGGGGATAAGAATGTCTATACTACGTATCAGGGAAAAGGGGGAGTCCAAATCAAATCTTTTCCCCGACGACTATTATTTGCCCTCGGGTTTTTGGACCCACAGATACTATTCACAACATATTTGAGCCCGGAAAGCAGAATAATGTACGACCGCCAGATTAATAAGCGAGTGGGTTCGATTGCGCCATTTCTGGATTATGATGGCGATCCCTACCTGGTTGTCTCCGAAGGAAAGCTCTATTGGATTCAAGATGCCTATACGACCTCTAATATGTACCCCTATTCGCGTCGATCGTATAAGTATTTAAAAAATAAGAAGCTCAACTACATCCGAAATTCGGTCAAGGTAACCATCGATGCCTATAATGGGAATGTGAATTTTTATGTTGTTGATGAAACGGACCCTCTTATTAAAACCTATGCAAGGATATTTCATGATCTATTTAAGCCTTTCGATGATATGCCCTCTAGCTTGAAAAAGCATATTCGGTATCCTAAGGACCTTTTTGAAATCCAGGTAGGGGCATACACAACCTATCACATGGAGGATGTCCAGGTCTTTTATAATCAGGAAGACCTCTGGCAAATTCCTGATGAGATATATGGTGATGCTCGACAAGCAATGAAACCGTACTATATTAT
>Ga0180432_10009984_pt1 | contig 11465 bp, 5 predicted proteins | sample SS_ome_10_FD_132414 | JGI IMG/M metagenome (GOLD analysis project Ga0180432, IMG submission 132414) | Hypersaline lake sediment archaeal communities from the Salton Sea, California, USA - SS_1_MS_2 metaG | ecosystem: Environmental > Aquatic > Non-marine Saline and Alkaline > Hypersaline >... | reverse complement strand
CGGTGACCGATCCGGGCGTGCGCTCGCGCCTCGATCCGGCTGCCCGGGGGCACGTCGTCTGGGTCGACCTGCCCGAGGCGGTGCGCGATCCCCTGCCCGGGTTCTCCAATGGCGGTAGTGGATTCCGGGGAAAGCCGGAGTATCCGATCGCGCTGTTCCAGAAGGGAACGCGGCTCCCATTGTCCCGGTGGCCGAACGAGACGTTCGCCAAGATGGGGCCGTGCGTCGGCCATCACCAGAAGCGAGGCCACGTGGGGACGACCTACACGGACGGCGTCTTCGTGTTCGACAACGACCGGCTCCCGCGGTGGATCGGCGAGCCGGACGCCTGGTTCGACGGGCTCTGGTTCCATCATTGGGCCGACCAGAAGATGCAGCTTGAGGAGATCGACCTCCAGGCCCGGACCATCGCCCTCGCGGACCCCGAATCGCACGCCTACGGCTTCAAGGCCGGGCAGCAGTTCGTCGCGCTGAACATGATCGGCGAGATCGATCGGCCGGGCGAGTGGGCCGTGGACCGCCCGTCGCGCAGGGTCTACCTGTGGCCCGACGGCGATCCGCACGAACGGCCGGTCTCCGTGGCCGCCCGAGGCCACCTGGTCACGCTGGCCGATCTGACGGACGTCCGTTTCGAGGGCCTGGTGTTCGAGGGCAGCCGCGAGACGGCCCTCGTGGCCAAGGACTGCCGGAACCTGACGATCGCCGGCTGCACGCTCCGCCACCTCGGGAGCTGGGGCGTCGACATTGGCGGCGGACGCGACTGCACCGTCATCGGCTGCGACCTCTACGATCTGGGCGAAGGCGGGATCAGGGCAAGCGGCGGCGTGCGCGATACGCTGGAGCCGGGCAACCACCTGATCGAGAACAACCACGTCCATCATTTCGGGCGGATCGTGGGCACGTACCGTCCCGGAGCGGCCGTGTACGGGGTGGGGAACCGCATCCGCCACAACCTCATCTACCAGGCCCAGCACCAGGCCGTGTATTTCCGGGGGAACGACCACCTGATCGAGTACAACGTGGTCCACGACGTCTGCCTGCATTCCAGCGACGCGGGGGCCATCTACGCCTGTACGCGCAACTGGAGCCAGCGCGGCACGATCATCCGCCACAACCTCTTCCACGCCCTGGGCGAAGGCCTCGACGGCGTGGGCTGCCGCGCAATCTACCTCGACGACATGACCTCGGGCACGATCGTCCAGAGCAACATCGTCACGATGGGCGACTGCGGGCTGAATTTCGGCGGCGGCCAGGATAACCTCATCACCGACAACGTCGCCGTGAACTGCAAGGTCTCGCTCAATCTCTCCAGCCGCGGCGTCGACAGCTTCGCCCGGGTGAATGCCGAAAAGGGACGCGACAGCAACCAGTTCAGGCTCCTGCTCCGCGACGAGTCGCTCTTCCGAGGCGACCTGTGGCGCACGCGCTATCCCCGGCTGCTCGCTCCGTTGGAGATGGACCCGATCGACGCCCAGAACGCGCACCTCAACACGATCCGGCGCAACGTGAACGTCGGGGGAGGGGCGCTCGTGGTCCGCAACGCGAAGAAGGTGATGCGGACCTGCACGGTGGAGGACAACGTCGACTTCTTCGAGGACCCCGGCTTCGTCGACCTCGCGTCGCTCGATCTTCGCCTTCGGACGGACGCCTCGCTCTACGCGGCCCTGCCCGATTTCCAGGCCCCTGATTTCGCGCGCATGGGGCTCTACGACGATCCGGGCCGGGCGTCGCCGGCCGTGAAGTTCGGCCCCCACGTGTCGCCCCTCTCGCCGATCATGTCGCCCGAGGCGCGTGCCGAGGCGGAGCGCCCCCTGCTGGTCTCCGTGCCGGCCGGCGATCGGGCCATCAGGATCGACGGCGCGGTCGGGGCCTCGGAGTGGGGCACGGCGGATTCCCAAGCGACGGCCGTCCTCTCGGTCGCCCGGAATGGAACGCAGGAGCCGCTTCCCAGCCGCGTGTGGCTTCGCACCGACGAGGCGCACCTGTTCGTGGCCTTCGAGCATGCGATTGCGGCCGGCAAGGCGCCCACGGCCGGCAGCGAGTGGGGCCGCGACGACGGCGTCGAGATCGTGCTCGGGCCGGCTCGCGACGAGCGGCTTCCCAACCGCCTCGAAGCCATCGTGCTGCGGGGGTACGCCAACGGCACGCTCGAGGTGGCCGAGGGCGGTCTGTCCCTCCCCTCGTCGACGAAGGCCCGCGAGGCGATCCGCTACGCGGCCGACGGTTCCCGAAAGGGGCGCTGGACCGCCGAGCTGGCGATTCCGCTGGCGGCCATCGGCCTCTCGCCCGGGGAAACCAACTTCCCCGTGTTCTGCCACGTGACGGTCCGCAAGGCGTCGGCCGATCAGTGGATCACGTGGCGGCGGCGCTGGTCGTTGGATCCGTCCGACGCGAAGTGCGCCTGCGCCCTGTGGCTTGCGCAGTTCGGCCCGTTGCCGTTCATGCCGGGCATTCCCGCTTCGGCCATTCGTATCGACGTTCAGGCCGATCGCAGCGCGGAGAAGTCCAGCATGGCGCCCGGCGAGGGGGCCGACGCGCCCGACTGGGCGGTCAAGTGGAACCGCCTGGTCGCCACCTTCGGCACGGCCCGGGCCGATCGCTGGAAGCCGTGCCGCTTCGAGTTCACGCCGCTGGAAGACGCGACCGTCCAACTGGAGCTGATGGGAACGCAGAGCCCCGCCGGCGGCCTGCTCGCGTGGACCTATTACGACGATTTCCGCGTCGAGGGCGCCGAGCTGGTCAACGGCGACTTCGAGGAGCCCGCGCAGAACGGCCGGAGCCCCGGGTGGAACTGCGTGATGGAGAAGCAGTCCGAGGGCGCCGGGCAAGATCGGGCCGCCGTGGTCGAGCTGGGCGACCAGGCCGCGTCGGGCCGCTACGCCGCCAGGACGTCGCACGATCATCGCATCAACCAACGGATCGCCATTCGCAAGGGGCAAAAGGTCGTCGTCAGCTTCCAAGCCCGGGCGGCGCTGCCGGGGATGTGATTCGAGTGGCCAAATATCGTACAAATGTGATTATCGGTCACTGCACGGCCCGCTCGGCGCACCCCAGACTGGCCGGCACGATGAACCGGCCGTCGGGCAACGGCACCCTCACGGTACGCCTGTCCACTAGAAGACTGGATCCCGTTTCCAAAAGATCTCTTCGGGAGGGTCCTGACCAATGAGCCGCACCTCTTTCTGGTTCACCGTTGTGCTAACGCTGGCCGCGATCACCGGAATGCGCGGAGCCCACGCCGGGGCGCCGGAGCGACCCAACGTCGTGCTGATCCTGGCCGACGACCTCGGGGCCGAGTGCCTGGGCTGCTACGGCGGGAGAAGCTACCAGACGCCGAACCTGGACCGGCTGGCCGGCGAAGGCATGCGGTTCGACCGCTGCTACGCCTTGCCCGTGTGCAGTCCGTCGCGGGCGGAGCTTTTGACCGGGCGTTACAGTTTTCGCACGGGGATCACCTACGTCATCCTGCCGAAGTCGCCGGGGCGGCTCGACGTGGCCCGCGACCGGACCTTTGTGCAACCACTGCGCGAGGCTGGCTACGCGACGTGCATCGCCGGCAAGTGGCACCTCTGTCTCGACTTCCTCGACAACCCGCGCCACGTCGCCGACGCCGGGTTCGACGACCGCTACCTCTGGCGCCTGTTTCGCGACGACGCGGTGCAGCGGCACTTCTGGAACCCGGAGCTGTGGATCGACGACAAGCGGGCCGACGAGTTGGGCCGGGGCAAGTTCGGCGATGACCTGTTCACCGACCACGTGCTGGAGTTCATCCGGGCGCACCGCGACCGGCCCTTCCTGGTCTATTACCCGATGACCCTGATGCATTCGCAGACCGCCACCGGCGGCAACTACCCGGCCTCGCCCGACGTGCTCCGCCCCGGCGACGATCCCGATCGGGGCGTCGAGCCCCGCCAGAAAGGCTTCGCCCAGTTGCTGGCCTATACCGACAAGCTGGTGGGCCGGATCGTGCAGGAGGTCGACCGGCTGGGGCTGGGCGAGCGCACGCTCATCCTGTTCACCGGCGACAATGGGACCGACCGGAGGATCACCTCCCGGCTCGGCAACCGCGACCTCCGCGGCGGCAAGGGCCGTCTGACCGAGGCGGGCACGCGCGTGCCGTTGATCGCCCGATGGCCGGGAACGGTGGCCGCCGGCGAGGTCGCCGAGGAGCTGGTCGACTTCACCGATTTCTGCCCGACCATTCTCGAGGCGGCCGGGCTGAAGCTTCCGGCCGGGTACGAGATCGACGGGCACAGCTTCCTGGCGCGGCTCGAAGGGCGGCCTGGGCCGGCCCGGGAGTGGGTCTACCGGCACTACCTCAACGCGTGGTTCATTCGCGACGCGGCCTGCCGCCTCGATAGCAACGGCAAGCTGTGGGACCTGGCCATCGACCCCTACGCCCCGAAACCGGCCGCCGACGGCCCGGAAGCCGCCCAGGCGCGCGAGCGCCTCGCCGCGGCGGTGGCCGCGCTGCACGGCGACGTCGATCGCCGGAAGGGCGCGGGAGGATCGCGTGATTGATTAGCACTTCCACGCGGTAACAGCAATCACACGCATTCTCAGGAGCCGCCGCGGCGGCATCCCTCCGCGCTTCCGAGCCAGGAGCCGCTTGACGCGCGTCGACGAACTCTGTACGATATTCTATAGAATATTTCATAGACTTTGTCCCGGAGAGTCGCTTCATGGGCGCCCAGGAAAGATCGCTGAGAGAAGTCGTTCGCGAGACGCTGCTCCGGCGGATTGGCGACGGCCACCTGAACCCCGGCGAACGGGTGATGGAAGCGAGCCTGGCTCGCGATCTGGGCGTCAGCTCGATTCCCGTGCGCGAAGCGATCCGCGAGCTCGTGGCCATGGGGGTGCTCGAAGCAGAACGAAATCGCGGCGCGTGGGTCCGAAAGGTGAGTCTCAACGAGACCGTCGAAGCCTTGCAGGCTCGGGCGGCGTTGGAATCGCTCGCCGCGCAAACGGCGGCGGAGCGCCTCAAGGGGCGCGGGGCCCCGTTGCGTCGCGTGGTGCGGCAGATCGTGGCCGCCGCCCGGAAACGCGATTTCGTGGCCTTTCAGCATCACAACCAGCAGTTCCACCGAATGATCGTCGAGGCTTCGGGGAACGGGGTGGTGCTGCGACTCTGGGATTCTCTGGCCTTCGAGGTGCGAACCCGTTTCGTTCTGGAGCACGTCACTTCGGTCGATCCGGTCACGTTGGCCAAAGAGCACGAGCCGATCGCCGATGCCTTGGATCGCGGGGACGCGAAGAAGGCGGCCGCCCTGCTGGAGTCACACTCGCAAGATATGGTCCGCTCGCTCGAGCAGCAAGCCCGCGCTCAAGATCCCTCAGCACGCCGGACCGGGGACGCTCGCAGGAAATCGCGGAGTCGGCGCCCGGCCTCGATTCATTGAACGGTCATCCCTCGAACGGGAGGAGTGTGGCACATGGTCTTTGCTGCAAACTGCTACCGGCGCCGCCCTCCGTCGTGCTTCGCGCGTGTCGTGGTGCTGCTGGCGGTCCTGTTCTGTACAACGGGGCTTCCTCGGCCCGGCGCATCGAGAGCGGGCATGGCCGCCGAGACAACTCCGGACGTTCTCACCGACAAGCGATGCACGGCCGACGAGCTGCGCAAGATTGAGGACGCGATTCCCCAGCGAGCGATCGTTCCTCCCGGCAGGGCGCGACGGCTTCTGATCTTCGACCTCAATGTTGGCTACCCGGGCCCCAAGACCCGGTTTCCGGGGGGCGTTTATCCGGCTCACGTCGACTCGTCGGGCCATCTCTCGATCGCCCACGCCAATGCGGCGTTTACGCTGACGGGCCGCAAGACGGGGGCGTTTGAGGCCGTGGTCAGCCGCGACCCTTCGGTGTTCGCGCCTGAGAGCCTGGGGCAGTTCGACGCCGTCTGCTTCAACAACACGGTGGGCAATCCGTTCGACGACGCCGAGCTGCGGCGGAGCCTGATGGAATTCGTCGAGAGCGGCGGCGGGCTGATGGGGATCCATGGGGCTTCGTTAACCTTCACCGACTGGTTTCACGGCTGCCGCGAAACGTGGCCGGAGTTTGGCGAGATGCTCGGCGCGCGCGGCGCCAACCACCGCGAGTACCGCGAGCGAGTCTTCATCCAGGTCGAGGACCCGGGGCATCCCCTCACGCAGGTCTTCGACGCGGCCGGGTTCGAGTACACGAGCGAGTTCTTCCGCTTCCACGATCCCTACTCGCGGGACAAGGTCCGGGTGCTGTTGAGCATCGACACCGGGAAGACCGACTTGAGCGGGCGCAAGCCCGAGCGCGCCGACGGCGATTACGCCCTGGCCTGGGTGCGGAGTTACGGCCGGGGACGCGTCTTCTACTCGGCGATCGGCCACGGCGCGGAGGTGTTCTGGGATCCGAAGATGCTCGAGTTCTATCTCGGGGCAATCCAGTTTGTCTTGGGCGACCTGCCGGCCCCCACCACGCCAAGCGCCAAGCGGACGCCCGCGGCACAAGCGCGCCAGAAGCACGACCGGCGGCCGACCGAGTGATCGGAACCGGGCAAGGGAGAGACCTATGCGACGAATCGAGCAACGCGGCAGGAGCCGTCGGGCATTTCTGAAAGGCGCCGGTGCGCTGGCGGCGGGGTCGCTGGCCCCGTGGGTCGTTCCGGCGTCGGCGCTCGGCGCCGATGGGGCCACGGCCCCCAGCAATCGCGTCACCCTGGGGTTCATCGGCGTCGGATTCATGGGCCAGAGGCACCACCTGGCGCGGTTCGTCGACTACCCGGAGGCGCAGGTGCTGGCCGTCTGCGACGTGGATCGGTGGCGCCGCGAACACGCCCAGGCTACTGCGCAGGCGGCTTATGCCGCCCGACGAACCGGCGGCACCTACCGGGGCTGCGCCGCCTATCGGGATCTCCGTGAGCTGCTGGCGCGCGACGACGTCGACGCCGTCCTGATCGCCACCGGCGACCGCTGGCATGGCCCGGCCACCGTGATGGCGGCCCAGGCGGAGAAGGATATCTTCGTCGAGAAGCCCATCTCGCCGACGATTGTCGAGGCGCGGGCGATGGTCGAGGCGGTGCGCCGCTACGGGCGCGTCTGCCAGACGGGCCTCTATCAGCGCTCAGCGGCCGAGTTCCAGCTCGCCTGCCGGTTGGTGCGCGAGGGGTCGTTGGGGAAGGTCGGACTGATCTACGTGATCACCCCGGGCGTCAGCGGCGAGGTCGATCTGCCGGCCGAGCCCGTGCCCGACGGACTCGACTGGGACCTCTGGCTCGGCCCGGCCCCGTGGCGGCCGTTCAACCGCCGGTTTCATCAATACGGGGAGTCGAAGGGCGTGGTGCCGTGGAACTTCTGCCGGGATTTCGGCGGCGGACTTCTCACGAGCAACGACGTCCACGCCTTCGACGTGGTGCAGTGGGCCCTCGGCATGGACGAAAGCGGCCCCGTCGAAATCGTGCCGCCCGAAGCGGGCGAGTTCCCGGACTTGACGTTCAAGTACCCGGGCGACGTGCTCGTTCACGTGGTCGACAAGCGGCTCGACGCGAGCAAGCACTTCATCCCCAAGGGCTGGGACGAGCTGACGTCGATCCAGAACTTCGGGGCCCTTTTCGTCGGCGAGCGGGGATGGATCCACGTCGGGCGCAGCGGCTATCTCACGTCGAATCCGCCCGAGCTGGTAGCCGACGGCCCGGGGCGGTACGACCGCTTCGTCGCCCTCAGGCGGCACCAGCGCGGCTGGCTGGAGGCCATCCGTACGCGCCGGCGCCCGGGCTGCGGCGTGGGCGCCGGCTGCCAGTCGACGATCGTCGCCCTGCTGGGCTGCATCGCCTGCTGGACCGGCCGCGCCCTGAAGTGGGACCCGGCCAATGAGCAGTTTCCCGGAGACGACGAGGCCAACCGCATGCGACGCCGGGCGATGCGCCAGCCGTGGCACGTGTGAGGTGCGCCGGCAGCCCTAAGATCCGCCGAAGAATAGCTTCCGCATTTGCGGAGTAGTAGGCACACGCCGTGTGCCGTAACTGGCGGACGGCACACGGCGTGTGCCTGCTACGGAAATCAGCAACTTGTTTCTTGGCTACCCCCAACCTGCATTCTGTCGAGAGAAGCTGATATGTCCTGCCTGCAACACCTTCCCGCAGCCATCGCGGCCGTGGCCCTGCTCGTCGGGGGACCGGCCGGAGCGTCGGCCCAACAGGCATCTCCGTCAGCCCCCGGCTCGACGACCAACGAGAAGCTCGAGCTGGCCGCCGTGCTGGCGTCGGGCGGCCCGTACGCCGAGAAGCTGTCGGCCTGCAAACGGCTTGCCTTGATCGGCGACGCGGACTCGGTCGCCGCGCTGGCTCCCCTGCTTGCCGACGAGAAGCTCTCACACGCCGCCCGGATCGGGCTGGAAGCGATTCCCGATCCGGGCGCCGGCGCGGCGCTTCGCCGCGGGCTGACCCAAGTGCAGGGCGAGTTGCTCGTGGGGGTGATTAACTCCCTCGGGGCTCGTCGCGACGAGCAGGCGTTGGCGGCATTGGGGCAACTGCTCGGCTATGCCGACGTGCGGGTCGCTTCGGCGGCGGCCGCTGCCTTGGGCAGGATCGCCGTCCCCGAGGCGGCCCAACGGCTGGAAGCGGCGCTGGCCACGGCGGCGCCGGCGGTTCGCCCCGCATTGGGCGACGCCGCGCTGGCATGCGCCGAGGCGTTTCGGCGTCGGGGCCAAGCCGACCTGGCGGCCGCCCTGTACGAACGCCTCCGCCAGGCGAAGCTGCCCCGGGGGATCCTCCTGGCGGCGACGCGCGGCGCGATTTTCACCCGCGGGCCGCAAGGGGCCGAGCTATTGGCCGAGGAGCTTGGGGCCGACGACGATGCCCGGTTCGCCGCGGCGATCGGCACCAGCCGCGAGCTTCCCGGGCAGGCCGTCACCGATGCGCTGGTCGGCCGGCTACCGGGGCTTTCGCCCGATCGCCAAGCCCTGGTGATCGCGGCGCTCGGCGATCGGGGCGACGTGGCAGCCCGTCCGGCCGTTCTGGAGGCCGCCGGAAGCGCCTCGCCGCGGGTCCGCGTGGCGGCGATCCGGGCCCTGTCGACCCTGGGCAGTGCATCGGCCGTCGGCCTGCTGATGGAGGCGGCCGCCGGGTCCGACCCGGAGGTCGCCGCAGCCGCCTTGGACACGCTGGCCGCGATGGACGACCCGGAAGTCGACGCCGCCGTGGCCGAGCTGATCGAGACGGCCGAAGGCACGACGCGCCGGGTGGTCGTCGAGCTGGCCGGCCGGCGCGGGATCGCTTCGGCCGTGCCGGCGCTGCTGAAAGCGGCCGACGATTCCGACGGCCCAACGCGACGGGCCGCGATCGCCTCGCTGGGAAGAACCATCGGTCCCGAGCAACTCCCCGCGCTGACCGAGCGGCTCCTCGCGCCGGCAAACGACCAGGAGCGGGCCGTGGTCGAAGAGGCCCTGCGAGTGGCCTGCCGACGGTCGGCCGACAAGCAGGCGTGCGCCGAGCGCCTGGCGAGTTGCCTGGGGCGGGCGTCACGCGGGGAGCGACACTTCTTGCTGGAGCTGCTGGGCTCGGTCGGCGGATCGACGGCGCTGGAGGCCGTATCGGCCGGCGCCCTGGATGCGGACGAAGCGATCCGGGACGTTGCCACGCGAGTTCTCGGCGAGTGGCCGAGTGCCGAGGCCGCGCCGGTTCTGCTGAACGTTGCGAGGGCGCTTCCCGACGGGAAGTATCGGATCCGGGCCCTGCGCGGCGGCATCCGCATTCTCCGGCAGATGGACGTTCCTCTCGACCGGCGCCTGGCCATGTGCCGGGAAGCCCTGGAGTTGGCCGGGCGCGATGCGGAACGGACCCTGGTGCTGGAGGCGTTGGGTCGCATTCCGTCGCGCGAAGCCCTGGCCCTGGTGGTGCCGTATCTGAAGACCGCGCCCCTGAAAGCGGCGGCCGCTGGCGCCGCCGTGTCGATCGGCGAGAAAATCGTCGCCGCGGAGCCGGCGGCCGTTGCCGAGGCGGTGAAGCAGGTGCTTCCCGCGACGAGCGACGACCATCTGGCTCGCCGCGCCAGGGAGCTGCTGATGCGGGCGGAGGCGAAGCCCGCCGGCGCGGCACCGGCTCGCTGATCTTTCTGGAGCCCGTTGAGGCGGGCGCGCGAGGCAGAGTTGCCCTGCTGACGCCATTTCGCACGTCCCCCCTCGGGAACGTGTGGCCAAATATGTCATGCAAATGTCATTATAAGTCATTGCAGACCCGCCGCGCGGGCTTCTAGACTGGTTCGCTGGATAAGCCGTCGCGTCACAATGACTTGAGCCGTTCTGGGTGGCTCGCCCTTCGTCCCTCGCGGCGTGCCTCCCTGCCGCAACACAAATGCCGGCGTCGTTTCTGAGACTTCCTTTCGAGACTGTTTACCCTAGCCTTCTCGAGGTGCAACCATGCGATTCGATGGCCGTAAGTGCTCCGCGTCCGGGGTGGCAAAACCGATCGTTGGCGGCTTGCGGCAATTGGCCCTCGCCGTCGCGGTCGGCCTGCTGATGGGCTCCTTCGCTCTCGGGCAGACTCGCACGTACCGTTCGATCACCTGGGCGAAGCTCAAGGCGTCGGGCCCCGAGCTGAAGCAGATCGGCCTGATCGCCGTCCGGCGCGCCAAGGACGTCGAGTCGTCGCCGTGGTCGGTCGGCTGCGAAACGCTCGACCGCGATCAGGCCAAGTTCAGCGTGTACAAGGACTACGTGGGCGAGCTGGGCGTGAAGCACGCCCGGCTGCAGAGCGGCTGGGCCAAGTGCGAAAAGAAGAAGGGCGTGTACCAGTTCGCCTGGCTCGACGAGTGCGTGCACGGCCTCGCCGAGCAGGACGTCGAGCCGTGGATGTGCCTGTGCTACGGAAACCCGCTCTACGGCTCCGAGCTCCATCTCGGCGCGGGCGTGGCCGCCTTGGCGTTTTCGGAAGAAGCCATGACGGCCTGGCTGAAATACGTCGAAGCCACGGTGAGCCGGTACAAGGACACCGTCAAGGTGTGGGAAGTCTGGAACGAGCCGAACGGCCACGGCTGCGGAGAATACGCGGTCCTCCTGACGAGAACCGCGGAGACGATCAAGCGCGTCCAACCCGATGCCCGCATCATGGGCCTTTCCCTGGCCGGAGTCGACCTGAAGTTCACGCGCGGCGTGTTGGACATTCTGAAGAAGGACGGGAAGCTCGATTGCATCGATTACCTGACCTACCATCCCTACACGCGCAATCCCGACACGAGCTACGCCGCCGTCGACAAGCTCGAGCAACTGGTCGAATCCTACAGTCCCCACATCACGCTGTACCAGGGAGAGAACGGTTGCCCCTCCATCCTGGAATGGACCCATGCCCTGTCGCACTATCCGTGGACGGAATACAGCCAGGCGAAGTGGTTCCTGCGCCGCATGGCGGGCGACCGGGTCCGCGGCATCCCGTCGTCGGTCTTCACGATCATCGACCTGCGGTATCCGAACATGCTCCAGTCGTTCGGCCTGATCCGCTCGAACCT
>Ga0180432_10009983_pt1 | contig 11465 bp, 7 predicted proteins | sample SS_ome_10_FD_132414 | JGI IMG/M metagenome (GOLD analysis project Ga0180432, IMG submission 132414) | Hypersaline lake sediment archaeal communities from the Salton Sea, California, USA - SS_1_MS_2 metaG | ecosystem: Environmental > Aquatic > Non-marine Saline and Alkaline > Hypersaline >... | reverse complement strand
TCTTTTCAAAATGTTATACTGTTCTTCATTATCAAGGAGTATGACTCCACCTCTTCCCAAACTTAAATGTTTTTTAAACTGAAAACTAACACACATTAACGTCTTGGGTACGTAACCATCTTGTTTCCAAAACACTGCCGCATCTATGACGTTTGTGCTACCTATAGTATAGTAATCACTCCACTCTTGGTCTGTCCAATGCCACTTTAAATTTAACTTTTCAAATGTCATTGGTATGCTAATATAAGTGTGTTTAGGACAACTAACTAACTCTGGCTTAAGCATTCTTAAGCACAACTCGATTCCGTGAGTACAGCAATCTACTGCTATTGCAAACTTTGACCCGTAAAATTCTTTGAGTATATTTTCAAACTTTGCAACTTCGTTCATGGTAATAAAGGTTTTGGTTTTACTTCAGACTTAGTTTCAGTTTTAGGCTTTTTAAGAATAGAGTCTAATGGAATAATTGTTTGATTGCCGGGTGCAGTTAAACTAGAAGATACTTTTTTAGCACTAGTATCTGCTTCTTTTTCTGGGATAGCGTCTCTGGCTTTATCTGCAATACTTACTTGATATTTTTCGTGATCGCTCCAATCACCAGTACCTTTCCATTGTAACTCAAATGAAAAGTCTATTGTAGCATTTAATTCTGCTTCTTCTTCTAATAGTTTAGCAAAATCATCTCCTGATCTACCCTCATTTACGTCCCAATCAGGTCTAGCAAGTTTTCTTGCTCGCTTACTAGTATTTGATTGCAGGCGAGAATAGTCTTGTGCATAGAAAGGACCTTTTCTGCCTTCAGGGGGAGGTGGTCTATCATCATAAGGATTGTCAACTTGCTCAAATTTAATGTCGAAGTCTGCTTCCCAAACCCCTTCATCTGTTATTTTAAATTTATAAGTTGCCCAGTACTGTGCTGGACCGTATTGATTTCCAAATTCTTTTAAATCTAAGTCTGGGTGAAATCTTACTTCTGCTGTGTAACCCCCTCTTGCTCTCCAAAGATTTCTAAAGAACGGCCACATTTCATTGACTAGTGCATTTGCAAACGGATTATTAGGATCGACTGGAGGAATAATGTCATAATCAAAATTCTCATAAGACATTTCTTTTTGCATCACAGGATGATTTAATTTTATGTCATAATGTCTTTCTGCTAATGCAGTTCTGATTGGATAAGATATAGGAACGTCAGTGCAGTTTTTAAACATATCTAACCACATGTGAATACATTTAACTCGTGTCATTACATGTGGTCCGCCCATCTTAAAGTCTTGGCTAATCCAATGGTTTTGATATTTGTGATATGAAACATTATAAGCGTGAGGATTCTGTCCTACAATAGTTTCTGGCCCCAATCCAAACCCTACTCCCAATCCCATGTTGTTGACATTGTTATTACGCATACGCCACATAAAAGTCATCGTATCAGAATAGTCTTGATAATCTTCTGTAGGGAATGCAACAATCCAGTTTGTAGCACACCAAATACCTACTTTTTTACAGTCGATAAAGTTTTGTTCCATCTCTTGAACTGTAACGCCTTTGTGCATATCGTCTAACACTTTTTGTGAACCCGATTCACATCCAAAGTTAAACATAATACAGCCACCGTCTGCTAGGTCTTGGAGATATTCTAAATCCATACGACCATCACATCGAGCATATCCAGTCCATCTTACCTTCAAGTCTTTGGCCTTACATGCTAGTGCAAATGCTCTTAATTCTTTAACATTACCGTTGATCAAACTATCAATAAACCAAATAATGTCAGTGCCTTTGTTGTAATATAGCCACTCTACTTCTGTAATCAAGTCTACTGCTTGTCTTTGTCTATACTTCCAAAAGTGTGTTTCTTCACAGAAAGTACACTTAGCTGTGCAGCCTCTAGATATTTCACTGTTAACTCCATTAGGTACTTCATATAAACTAAAATCAATTGATTCATAGTCTGGCATAGGAAGACCGTTGATGTTAATTCTTTCTTGTTCTGGTTGAGATAATATTCTAGGATATTCTACTTCTTTCTTTTCTTCGATTTCATCTAACAACACAAGCAAATTTTGCTCGCCTTCACCTACAACAACATAATCATAATATGGTTCAATATTAAACCAACTTTTATGTACGTTAGGCCCACCTACAGCAATTTTAACATTGGGTAGTCTGCGTTTTAACTCTTGACACATCCACTTAGTAGGTTCTTCTGAAATGTAATAAACAGTAAATCCTACCACATCAGGTTCTAGTTTTACAATTTCCTCGATTGCTTCACTTAATATTGGCTCTAGGACAGGGTGAATATCTTTCATGTAAGTGTCACCGAGCCAGTGCCAGCTGGCACTTGGATCCCAAAGTCTGAACGGTATCTTTTTATTTGGCCACCAGTCATCTCTAAAAGCGTTATATGCTTTTACATTCAAATCCATGACAGTAGTTTCATAGCCTGCTGTTTTGGCGACGCCTGATAACCTTGCTAAACTAAACGGGGGCATGTAGGGGGACCATTCGGGACACAATACAAGAACCATTTTTGTTTCTCTTGTTTTGTAATCTACATAAACTGGAGTAAGATTCTTTTGTACATGGGGCTTAGCAAATGGTGCGATAGCATCCATCATGCTTTGATGGCGGGCATCTTCTACACCAATGTCCGGTCTTTCTTTTGGTTTTAGTTCGTCTACTGCTAAATCCCGTAAAGTAAAATCCACTTATAATCTCCGTAGCTTTGATACAGTGTGTATTTATTGTTCTAAATATCTGAAATGCAAGATGTGACCGTTTGGCATGTGGCCGCTTTGCATTGGATAGGCCCCTTGCAGTTTGTATTTGTGTTCTTTGTTTCTAGTGGCCATGTCAATAATTAAATTGTTTCTGCTTTCTTCTATTAAAAATATATCTGCATAGTGATTGAGATAATTCCCTATATTGTCAAAGAACTCTTGATGAATTTTTAAGTCATGATCTACGCACAATCTTGTTGCGTTGTCTAACGCACCTTGATCTTTACAGTCGGACATTGATTGTAAAAATGCTGATAAGTTAGAACAATGCGGGGGATTAGAAATTACTAAATCCCACTTTTCTGCATAAGGTATATTTGCTATCTTATCTGTATGATAACTTGATACGTAATGTTCAACGTTGTTTTCTTTTGCTGTTTTTAAACAATTGTCGATGGCAGGCTGATAACAATCAGAAAAAGTAATGTGATTACAAATTCCCATTCCTAAAAGTTCAAAACCTAGAACGCCGTGACCTGCACACCAATCTAATGCTCTATTATAATTATGCTTTCCTGCTCGCTTGATAGTTTGAATTAGACTGGGCAAAAATGACACACCCCCTCCGTCTAGTTTTCTAGGGTAAGAAATAGTGATTCCGCCTGTTAATTTTTCAACAGCAATTTGATTGCCTGTTGTTTCAAAACTATCATCTGGTGTATCTGCCTTTACCGACTTGTCAATCCTAGTGTTTCCATAATGTACTATTTCGCCCTGATGTGTTTGCTTTTCAAATCTGCGCCAAGGATCGACTATAGTTGCATCAGCTGGGAAATCAATTTTTTCAACATAATCTTCCCAATAACCAATCATGTATACTTCTGTCCAATCAGTTCTTAAGTTTAAGTCTTTTGTGTGGATATCATAATAATTGACTTCTGCACCTAGTTCTTCTAAATAGTAGCCAACTAGTAATGAACAACTTCCGTTTGTGTATGGAACTGCCGGCTTGTATGCTTTACCCACAATTGTAATTTTGTTTCCATACTCTAAACATTTTTTAGCAATATTTTTTGCTTGAATTTCTCTAGCAGTCATAATAGAATCAAACAGATCATAACCAAGATCAAGTCTATTTGCTAAATGTCTTAGAGCAATATTATCTCTAGGATGACAGGCACCTGCGTCACCCATGCCGGCTGTCATATAAGCAGGTCCAGTAATTCTATGGGTACTTTTTGCCAATGCGTTTGTAACTACATCTACGTTCATATTACCATTTTTTTCGGCAACATCTTGTATCATGTTCACTAGAGCAAGTTTAGTGCTAATAAATGTATTATAAAAGATTTTTATAGACTCTGCTTCGTCCCAAGTACCCACTTCATAGCGAGGATTGTTTTCCATCATTGGCTTGTAAAATTCAATTAGTTCTTTAGCATCGCCTGTTATACTACCATCTTGTGTTCCAATGATAACCATTTCTGGATTGACGAAATCCCATGCTACTGTACCCATAGCAATTAAGTAAGGGTTATAGATAAAACGAGCATTAGTTATATATTTGTGTAGTCTATTTCTAACAGTGCCGGGCAATACAGTTGAGATCAAAATAACCAACTGATTTTTGTTAACGTGCTTATTGACTTCTTTTAAAATTTCAGCCGTGATCGAATAGTCGAAGTCTTTAGGGGCTAGATGGCTAGTAGGTGTTTCCCCACCATAAACAGGATCGTGCGGTGTTGGGGCCGCAATAAAAATAAAATCTCTGTCTTGAACCGCTTCTTCGATGGTTGATTTCATCGGGAATGCGGGGGTTCTTGGTTCTAAATCATACCCAACTACATCATAATATTGAGACATCACAGTGGCACAAGGTTCCCCTAATTTGCCAACACCAATCATAGCTACTTTTTTAGTCATTTTTTCCTCACTAGTGTAGATTTATATTGATATTTATATAGTAGTAAGACTACCAAAACTTTAATCTAAGTACATACTTCTTTTGGGTCCGGCATGAGATTGCAGTAAGTTGTAATTGTGTTCGCATATCTCATTTACGCCATCTAGCCATTCTTTGATTTCACTGTCTGGCATTTTACACAATCTTTCTACTTCATCCATGACTGCCATTAATCTGGTTTTATCATCTTCGATTTTATCATATTCTTCGTTGATATATGGATGAAATGTTTTGTACCCCAACTCTTTAAATCCTTCTAATGCATAAGGAGTAGTACATAAAACAAATGGGTGTTTCATAAGTACGCATTTCCATGTTTTTTCTGTAAAAAAAGTACATGGATAGCACATGATATTGTCTAGAAAATAATCACTAGTGTAATAGTGTTCGTTATTGAAAAACAATGTTTCAGTAACTAAACTAAACAAACATGACTGATACAGTTTTATGTCTGCCTCGTTTGGATTGTGCATGTTACTTGTATCTTTTTCCAATGTTAAGTTGAGGGGTAACTCTAATGTGCTTATGTTTTCTTCTACTTCTTCATACATGTCAGGAAAAAATAGTTCGGCCACACTAGTATCTAACGGAACTTCTCTTTCATACACATTTAAAGATAAAAAGCAATCTTTTTTTAAGTCTCGCTTTATAATTTCGCTGATTACAGCTAATCTATTTGCTCTAGGTCTTCCGTTCAAGCACATGAACTTTTTTTCAAAAACTCTGTTTTCTTCAAATACTTTTCTATTTGGATATTCAAACTCGTTTGAATGAAGTAAAGTTATAGGGAAAAAATTGAATTCTGCACAATACTTATGATATAACATAGTATTGCGTTTGACTCTAGCCGCGCCAGTAAGATAAAATAAATTGCATTTAGGAAACTCAAAGTCTATTATTAACTCTTTTACTATTTCATCATAAAATCGAAGGTTTCTGATCATAAAACCTTCACCCGGAAGAAAAAAGACAACCTTACAATCCCATCCTTTTTGATTTAATTCACTGACTACATAATCTCTTGTGATTTCTAAATAATCTGATTCTGTAGTAAGTATATGATCATGAACTATTACCACTTTGTGTGGATCAAAATCCAATTTGGGTAGATAGTCTCTATTAAACTTATCTATTCTGTCTTGTAAAATGTTATCGAAATGTTCTTTGCTATTCATCAGATTTTATCATTTTTTCAAACAATACATCATTACTGCTATCATACAAATCCCATTCAAAGTCACTAATTGCAGTCTTTTTAATGTTCATTGGTTTATTTATTAACCAGTCAGTTAATATGTTTGCTACTCTAAGGTTGTTTTTGTCACCAAAATGACACATTCTAGGATCTCCGTATGGTAGCGGATGTTTTTTATCTAATTCTCTAAATGTATAATATTTATTAACGAATTTTATCTTTTCATAATGAGAAATTTTATCTATGTCATGTAAAATAGGAAAATTTGTTTTGCAAGAATAAGGGGTATCAAAGCACATAATATTAATTAAATATATGTCGTTGTCTTTACAGTAGTTGTTTACATCCTTAAAAATGCTTTCTGATATATACTGAGAAAACTTTTCAGGAAATAAATCTAAGTAAAAATTATTCAAAAATTCTAGTTTAATTGCATCACTAGCAAACTGAAAGTCTATCTCATCTATATCGTGAATATTCCAATTACTTCCCTCGAGTTCATGAGGCAAGTTTGGCCAACGAAAGGGGTTTGTATGCAAGAAAATAACACTGTCATACTTCTGCTTAGCGAGCTGGTTGACGAATCTTTGATAGATAGACCAGTTTGAGATACCGCATTGTGCATCTATAACCGCAGTGTTTGCTTTATTTTTTAGTAGATTAGGCCAACTTTTTTCTAAGTCATCACCATTGACATCGGCATAACTATCTCCTACTATACAAACTCTATCTAATAATTCACTCATACCATGTTTGCCTTACTTAGTGCATCAAATATCGTATCTTTATACCCTAATTCAAAAAATAGTTCTCGATTGTGCTTTAATATTTCTTTATCTCGGGCTTTTAACTGTCTTAGTTTTTTATCTCCTAGATTAAGCACCCTTCTAACTTCTTTATTATATTTAAACCAGCGTTCTAAATCGCTCTCATATATATCATACTTATAATCAATCCAATCAGGAAGCTGAAAACCGTAACTTTTTATGTCTTCAATTAGACCTTGATAGCCGAATGGTAATATAAAGTGTCCCCTTATAAGGGGTTCTAAAGTTTTTTCTGTAATAACTCTAACAGACGAATCTGTTCTGCGAACAAAAGTTATCGTTTCAATGTATATTGAAATTATACTGTGATCATAATAAGCGTTGTGTATTGGGAACCAGCCAAAACTTTCATAAGCACTTATAGTTTGATAAAGGTGATCTGTACTGTTCCCAATCAATGCATATCCTGATGCCAACTCCCCCAAGTAGCCTGGCCAGTTTTTTAAAAGATCGGCTAATTCCATTCGTAGGAAATCTCTTACTTCAGGTTGAGGACCTTCTACGGGTTGATTCTTAAAACCTACTAAATGATTTTTTAGTTCAGAGGCTCCCCTTATTTTATTAGGACTTAAATATAGTCGATATAAAATTTCGTTAGATAGTTCTTTAAATAAGAAATCAGTAGAGCAAACCAAATCTAGATCGCTGAGTTCATATATATCTTTTTTTCTAATAGGATTACTTTCATTGAGGAAAGGATACCAACCCTCTCTTTGTTCACTCACTTGCGAAATTTTAAAAATACAATCAGGCTGATAATTATAAAAAACTTGCTGGCGGTTCCATAAAAAATCAGTATATACTATTCTTGGGTGAAGGTTTTCGACTTCTTTGTTTGTGTGCAGTAACAATCCTTTTTTATTATTTTCGACTAAGATACTGTCTATATCGGCAAACCTTAATAAAGTAGAATCTAAACTATAATGCTCGCTTGAATGCATCAAATGATCAATATTTACTAATATTTGAGTAGAGTCAATCTTGTTTATAAAGTCGATTACGTCTTTTTTATAATCTTTATGTGAAAAGTTTAAACCCCAGCAGATTATGTCAGCATCTTGTATATCTTTAGTAAACTCATATATGCTATCATCAGCGAAAGGGACAATAACATCCAAGCCCCTATATACAAAACACTCTTCAGTTGACAAGCGTTTTTGAAGTTCGATAGAAGGATACAATACCTTTAGTCTACTGTTCACTATGTTTGATTGCCTCATAAATGTGCTCTGCGAGTTGTTTATGACCCAATAAACTAGGATGAGGATCATCGGCCACTCCATATGGTCCAGGGTCTTGGTTTAATCTTTGATAATCCCATTGATGTCTTATTGTATCCCTTTCAAGCCAAGGATGACTATTTAAGATATGAGATAGAAAAGGTTCTGGAAGATTGGGTTCTAGGTTAATAAAGTCCCAATAATAATATTTTATACCATAGTTATTAAAAATATTAGCTAATCCATCACAGCACATTATATAATTATAAAACCCTTCTATTTCTCTATAAGATTTGTACAAACTATTGTGGTTATTTTTAATCTGGTTGCTATAATCTTCAATAACAGATCGGTCTTTAGTAAGTAAAATTTGATTTAATTCTTTTGTTGCATTGGCATGGTGTATCGTACAAGCAATCCAGTAGTATGGTTCATTATCGTCAATATCTCCAATATCAGGACTTAAGTAAAACTCTTTTCTAGACCATTGTGTCCACTGTATTACAGCAGTCGTGGATTCTAAAGTTTCAGGCGTTTGTTTTAAAATCCAATCTAACGTTGTTCTAAAAATTCTTTGATTACTGCCTCCGCCCCAAGATAGATTGACACAGTTATCATAACCCATTAGTTTTTTTAAATGGTGTGGCCAAACTAAGTTTGATGGGTCTTTAAAAAGTCTATCTATACCACCACCGTATGTCCAACTACATCCATTTGTTAAAAGTGTTTTCATAGTTATTCCTTAAAACATCCAGGGCTTTGGATACTTGGCTTCTTCTGCAAAATATTCATGAAAATCGGTATGATGTTTACAGAGTTTGAGTTTATCCATTGCTTCTTTTACATAAGAATCTGATTTTTCTGTCAATGGAACTCCTATGTGTTTTAAGTAGTCTGAATAAATGTCTGGAGACGGGTGATGATCAAGGTGAGGTTTATGGTCGTCCCAAAAACTAATGTACTTTACATAAGGCACATCTGTAACATCTATAAATGATCCAAATATTGGTTCAGGAAAAGTATCTAAAAATGGCTTATATATTTTAAATACTTCTTTCTGTACTTCATTACTTTCAATCGAATCTGTAAAGTTAAATTCAAAATTGTGATCGGACGACATCATAAAAAACGAGTCGCATGGTAAAGATTTTATAAAGCTATGTGTAGAATATATTTGAGCAAAGTCTCGAATTAAGAAACCTACAGGATCAGTATATTTCATAATATAATCTTTGTCATAATAGTGATTGTTATATATATTTCCTACAGCTTGCCATTCTCCGTCTATCCATCTATCTTCTCTGCAAAATGTAGAATACATTACCATTACTAGATCAGTTTCACAAAAATTAAATCTAAGATTTGCTTCTGCTAATCTAATGTTAATTAGCATGTTTCCCCCTCCGGTTACCCCATAATTATAAAATTCAGCATCAGGCATTTCTTTGGAAACAACATCTGCCCATGTTGGATAAACGTGTCTGGTAAAGCTACATCCAAAAGCAAAAAATCTTTTATATTTTGAAAAATCAATAGAACTCATTTTTTAAATATCCTAAATTTACAGCCCACTGAAAAGGCAGTGCGTTTATGTTTTTACTAATCAATATTTTATTTAGTTTCACTATGTCATCTGGAACTTTATCAAATATATAAGAAAGAGCCAAATTTCTATTATAGACCAGTTTTTCTCTTATGCTTTCTGTGAGTTCAGATAGATTATCATTTTCTTTTAGTTTTGCTACATTTTTTGCAATCCCTTCATAGCGAACATTAATATTAGACGCCGAATCAAAATCATAATCAAAAATTTCATCATATAATTTAAATCCAAAGTATTCTAATGACTTGTGAAAATCTTTGCAACCTGCTACTAAGAATGGCTTATTAAACAGTAACGGTACTGCGGTTTTTTCAGTCAAAAAGAAAATATCAGGATCAGTTTCTGGTACTATTTGCATAAAACTATCTTTGTATTCTTTTACCATTAATTCTTGATTAAAAAATACATTAACTTGATCGATGTCTAGTTGATCTAATAACATTACTTTTGGATCCCAATATTTGTATGGGTATAGTATAGAATTTCCCGGAGGACCAATATCAGTTGTGTCTGAATTTGCGTTTATAAAATCTCTCCATACTATTGCTCCACTATCGATCAATTCATACTTGGCTAGCTGATCCATCATAGCGCATCTGTGTTTTTTTGCCAGGTGATTTAATGACACATACAAAAACTTATAGTCAGTGTTATCTAGGCAAACTTGATTATTAAAAATGTCCATACCATTCGCTTTATTATAATCATTATTAGAGCCCGACATAGTTAACAATGTGCGATTTAGCCAATATAACGGCCATTCGATTGCTGAGATTTGGCTCCAGGGATTGCTTAATAGATAGCGATTATAACATTCTTTATGAACGTGCTTGTCTGTTAACAATATTGCTTTTACACGTATGTCATGCCAATTAAGACGATCTATGCAAGATTCTAAAACTTCGTTACAAAAACCCGCATCGATCTCGTTGCAACTATCTAATACAAACTGAGATACGTTGTCTTTTTCTTTTATTGTCTCATCTGTTATTTGTAAAAAATGATCATCGTAATTCCATATTTGAGTATATTTTATATCTCTAGCTTGATTAATAAAATGAGAATATTCGTGACCTAGACTGGGCTCGTGATGATATAGCTTTTCTATTTGTTTTATTTCTTCTGGGATAAAACTACCGTCATGGATTATTTCTAAAATTCTATTGAAATTGTGATTTGCTTTTTGTTCTATTAATGAATATGCTGTACTTAAATCTAGTTGTAAAATATTTTTTATCTGATTAACTAGCATTTCAATACGTTTATGCATGTCAGGTTCACTATCAAACGAGTAGTCAATAAGTTCATCATACAATTCAAATCCTAAACTTTTTAAATAAGCATGATACCTCGGTGCTGCCACGGCTGCGAACGGTTTTTTCAATAGAATCGGGATTGCTGTTTTTTCTGTAATAAACTTGACTTCGGTCGTAGCTTCAGTAACTAAATGAAAAAACGAGTCGTGAAATTCTTGGGGTATTAAAAATGAATCTAATTTTGTAGCAAAGTCGTCTGATAGTAACAATTTTTCATTTCTATCAAATACTTCAAATGGATAATCTTTGTTTTCTTCTAAAAAATTGTGCCAAGTAACAACACCTTTGCTGATAAGATCGTTCTTGGCTAATTCTTCTAGTGTAGCACATCGATGGATGTGTGCTCTGTTGTTTAAGCAAATAAAAGGATGCTTGTACTCTTTTGGGGGATTGTATGTTAAATATTCTACGCTGTATTCTAAATCTAATGCCGCCCTGCTTAGCCAAAAAGTAGGCCAAAATATTCCGTTTTGATCTGCGTCTAGGCCTAAATCTGTATATAGGCTGTAATAATAATCATCTTTGACAGCACCATGTACAATCTTTAAATTTATTTTATGTTGTTTTAATTTGTCTATTGCCGGCTTTCCGCCAAAGTTGCATTGCCATTCTGCGCTT
>Ga0180432_10009982_pt1 | contig 11465 bp, 9 predicted proteins | sample SS_ome_10_FD_132414 | JGI IMG/M metagenome (GOLD analysis project Ga0180432, IMG submission 132414) | Hypersaline lake sediment archaeal communities from the Salton Sea, California, USA - SS_1_MS_2 metaG | ecosystem: Environmental > Aquatic > Non-marine Saline and Alkaline > Hypersaline >... | reverse complement strand
GGACGCAAAGACGCCACGGTCCGCACCTCGCAAGAGAACTCCTGGTTCCATGTCGCGATGACGTATGACGGGAGCGGTGACTCCAGCGGGATCAAACTCTACGTTGACGGTGTGCAGGACGACGACGCGAATCTCTCTGGAGGCACTGGTGAGTACGCCGCGATGGAGAACACCGAGCAACCCATGATGCTGGGCGCTCGCGTAAATACGGGCGTGTACTCCACCGGCTCGATCGCCGACGCCCGCATCTACAACGCCGCCCTCACCCCAGCCCAGGTCGCTTCGCTCGCCGGCGGCGAGGACGTGACCGACAACCTGGTCGCCAACTGGCAGGACGCGCAGCTGAACATCCCGCACCTCGACGGCTGCAAGGCGCTGGAGTTCGACGGTGATGACGATGAGGTCCAGACAGCCGCTGGTGATCATCCATACGAGACCTCCCTCTCAGACCATACGTGGTCAGCCTGGGTCTATTGGACCGGGTCGACCAGTAACAGCATAGCCGGAATCTTCTCGCTGGCCGGGTGGCCGAAGGCCCTCGGTGTGGTCACGGGAAATAAACGAATCCGCGCGTTTGTCAACGTCGACGGCGGTACCGACGCCGCTTCAACGAGCAGCACAAACTCGTTTCTCGCCAACCGCTGGAATCACGTGGCATGCCGCTTCTCCACGACGGGTGACCAAAAGATCGACGTCTTCATCAACGGCGTGGAGGATAACGGGGAGGAGCATACCGCCCGTAGCGGCGGCGACGCTTATGACGCCAGCTCGCACACGGTGTGGATCGGCGACACAATGAGCGGCGGGTCCAATTTCGATGGGGTCATCGCCGATCCGCGCATGTACACCAAGGCCCTCACCGACGCCCAGATCCGCGCCCTAGCCAACGGCGAGAACGTGACCGACGGGCTGGCGGCCGCGTATGCCGGCGACGACGACACGCTCTCGGTTCCCGCCACCGCCGGCGGCCGGAGTCTGGTGTTTCCTGGCGACCAGGAATACGTCGACATCGGCACGGGGGAGGATATCTTCGGCGGCCTGTCTGCCACCACGATCGCGTTTTGGATGAAGGCACAGTTCGACGCCAATCGGAAGTTTCTGTTCGACGATTCTTGGACCGACGGCACGACACGCTTCCAGATCGAGTGCGAGACGGACGAGGATATTGAGGTCCGGGTGCGCGACACATCGGGAGCCACGAGACAGGATACGTACGTCGACACCCCGATCTCGGACGGCCAGTGGCACCACGTCGCATGCGTGATTGACCTGGCGAATGATAGTATTGACATTTATGTCGACGGCACCTCGCAAACGACGGGGGGGAGCTCCACATTCACGGGCTCGACCTTCGCCGCGGCCGCTAGTTCCAAAACAAAGATTGGTACCAATTATAGCGCAACCGCCAATAACGGCTACCACGGCCTGTTGACCGACATGCGTATCTACGGCGCCGCGTTGAGTGCCGCCGACGTCGCCCTCCTCTACGGCGGCACTGACGCCTCGGTCGACCCGATCGCCCATTGGCCGATGACCGACGGCCCCCAGCAGGGCGCGCCGAGCGACGGGGATCCGATCGCCCAGCTCATGAGCCGGGAGGGCCGCCGGATCCTGGCGAGCCAGCCCACGTACGCCTACCGGCCCACGTTCGTCTACCAGGCGAGCGAATTCCACGCCCGGCCCGCGCTCGACTTCGACGGCACGCAGTTCTTGAGCTTCACCGACACTTTCCTGTCGGAAGACATCGGCCGGCTGATGCTCGTGATCCTGCCGGACGACGTCGAGAATAACTACGTCTGGTTCGCCCAGTCGATCGACGGCGAGGCGAACAACCACTGCTACGTGGCCACCCTGGCCGGCAAACTGGCCCTGGTGTGCGACGTGGACGGCTCCACGGTCACGCTCACGGGTGACCAGACCCTGTCAACGACCAAGTGCTCCCTGGTCGAGGTGGCCAGCGACGGCGACACGGTGCGGGCCTGGGTCAACGGCGTCGAGCAGAACCTGACCGGCACCAACGGCGGGGAGTTCTTCGGCGACCCCACCGGTGTGGGTGACACCGCGACACTCGGGTGTGTCGAAAAGGACACAGATGCGGACGCCGCGGCGGGCCGCTGGGCGGCGGCGCTCGGCTGGAACAGCGAGCCGACTGACGACCGCGTGTCACGCGCCCGGAAGTACCTCTGCAACAAGTACGACATCACGCTGACCACGCGGGCGAGCAGCTCGAGCAGCAGCTCGTAACGGAGGATGACATGGGATTTCCCACAGCGACAGCCCGGATCATCTGCCACGTCTCAGTGGTAGATACGATCAATACCCACTTCGAGCGGGCCGGGTACGGCCCGAATAACGTCTCGGTGCCACTGATCCAGCTGGACGACCCGGATGACGCGGCGCCGTCAGCGTACGGCGCGGAGGCCCGGGTGGATCCTGGCATCCTGGCGCTCACGAACACGGCCACGTTCGTGGACGGCTACTGGGTCGAGATCGGCAAGCCGGGCGAGCATAAGCTGGACGAGTTCGCGGCGTGGCTGGGTTATCGCAGAAAACCGGCCGCGTAAGGCTCAGGAAGGTTGACACGTACCGGTTCACTTGTCATACTCTAGGCACAGTGACCGTGGTGTGGCACAGATAGGGGCAGCTATGGGGCAGAGGCGAGACACCAGCCACGTGAACGTCACCGCCACGATCAACAACGCGATCCAGGAGGCCCAACAGCTCCTGAGAGAGCGGGTTTTGCGGGAGCTACGGTACCAACCCGGCTTCTGCGGTGACGTGACCGTGACACTGAGGATCCGCAACGGCGTCCCCTTCGGCGCCAAAGAATCGATCGACAACTCGGTGCTGATCGCGCCGATTCAGAACTAGAACACGCGAAGACACCTTTTAGCGACGCCGGCACCTTTGCTAGAGCCCGGCTTATCCCTCATTGTACGGGGATAGGTCGGGCTTTTTTTGTTGCCGCGCGGGAGGCGCCATGACACTCGCCCTGCCGAAACCGACCTCCACGGAGTCGATGGAGGATTTCGTCGTCCGCGCCCACCAGGAGCTCATGTCGGCCGTACCAGAGCCGATGGAGCGGAACATGCTGGTCTGGCAGCAGTGGCGGACCTACCGCGGCGCGACGCCCGAGGAGCAGGTCGCGCAGCGGCTCTTCACCCGCGACCGCTACGACATGCGGCCGAACGTCTGCGTGTTCGCGGAGCACTCAGCCGTCGACAGCGAGGGGCAGCCCCGTGAGTACGACCTGGCCGAGATGATCCGGGTCACGCGCGGCAACAACGCCCGAATTCTCGACGTGGACGCCTTCAGCCCGATCTGTGATGGGCACACCACGCCCCCGGAGGAGCCCATCCAGCGAGACCCAGAGGTCCTCGGCTACGCGGGTCCGTTTCGCCTCGGCATGATCGGCCGGACCAAGCCGCGGTGGGCCGTCTTCGGCGACGAGTGGCACCGCAAAGACAAGATCGAGAAGCTCGATGCGAAGCCGCGTCGCAGTGTCGAATTGTGGACATTCCGCACCGACCGCGACAAGATGTATTTCGACCCGATCGCGGCCCTGGGGGCGGAGACGCCACGCTTACCGCTGCCGCTGCAGTACCGCCAGGAGGCCCGAGATGGGGCTATGGTGGACCGGTACCAGTACTGCCTCCCAGGCGGCGGGAACACGCGCACGAAGCGGTTTTCCAAGCCGGAATCGAAGAAGTACGGAGTGGCCGACGGCGTGGTGATGGAGGCCATGTCGGGCGGCGATCTGGGTGCCCGCCTCGCTAAACGCACCCGCAACGCGAAGCCGGAAGCCGATCAGTACGGCGTGATCTCCGGCGGCCTGGCTGGTGGGGCGGCCGGGACGGCGGCCGGGGGACTTACCGGGGCCGCGCTCGGCACCGCAGTGGGTGGCCCGGTCGGCGGTGTACTCGGCGCGGGGATCGGCGCTGGCACGGGCGGAACGGCTGGGGCGGCCCTTGGAGGGACCGCTGGGGCTCTAATGAACGCCAAGCCGGGCGAACCGATCCAGTACGAGTGGGAGGAGAGCAAGCACCCGCGGGCGGACGACGGAAAGTTCTCCGGCGACGGGCGCACGGGACCACAGACGCCCACGACGCCGACCGGCGCCGCACCCGGGGACGCCGCACGCGACCCGCAGCAGACGCCAACGCAGACCACCGAGACGCCCGAACAGCTCATGCAGCGGCTCCTGGCGGACCAGAAACGGCGCCAGCAGCAACGCAAGGCGGAGATGACCCCGAACCTCCGCCGGGCCGCCGACCTCCACGACGCCAACGCCGCCTGGGGCCGCGAGTTCCGGCAGGTCTGGCGCCACCTCAGCCGCGAGGAGCGCCAGCAGTTCCGCGAGTACTCCGGCGAGATGAACCTGAAGAAGGGTGTCGCGCTGGGGGCCGCGCTCCTGGCCGGCTATGGCGCGTATCGCGGCACGAAAGCGACAGCCCGAGGCCTGGTTGGGCTCGGTAAAGCCACGGGGCGTGCCGGCAAACGGGCCGCGGTGGCCGCCGGGCAGGGGCTCAAACGCGCCGCACCTCATGTGGGTCGCGCGGGGGCCGCCACGGGCCGAGGGGCCCAGCAAGCCGCCGTGGCCGCCGCCCCTCATGTACGCAACGCCGGGGCCGCCGCCGCGCGAGGCGCCGCTACCGGCGCCCGAGCCGTCGGCCGGGGTGTACGCCAGGCCGGCGTGGCCGCCTCACCGCATGTCCGCGCTGGGGCTGCCGCCGCGGGCCGAGGTGTGGCCACGGGCACGCGCATCGGTGGGGCGCACGCGAAACGTGCCGCCGCCGCCGCGCCGCCGGCCGCCAAGGCCGCTCAGGTGGCCGCGCTCAAGGGCGTTCAGCGAGGCGTGGGGGGGGCCAACGCCAATATCCGCGCCGTGGGGATGCGGCGCACCGCCCGCGCGCTGAATAACCCCGCCATGCGGGCTCGCGTCATGCGCCGCAGCCAGGTGCACGACCCCGACGCCATGGCGGACCGGTACGCCATGCCCCTCGGTGCGTACGATCCCCGCTCCTCTCTCGCGCCGCCCATCGAGTTCAGTGATGGGACCCCGACCGCCGCGCCGGGCGTGACCGCCGATGACGCGGCCCGGATCGCCGCGGCGTTCGCCGCCCTGCTGCCTGACCCGGCCTCTGTAGCCGACGAGCCGACGGATCAACTGTCCCAGAAGGATCCACGCACGCCCTGGGAACAGGAGTATGACAACCCAATGTCGGCCCGGAACCTCATCAACACCTTCGGGGGCTTCGATCCTGGGTCCAACCCACTCGGAACGAGACCGCACTTTTAATCGGACTTTCTCGACGCGGGGCGGCCGCCCCAGCATACTAACTTTTCAGGAGTGACATAGGTATGGCACTTAACGATCAAGACATTGCCATGATCATGAGCGCGATCGCCGAGACGCCTCAGTTCCAGTTCCTCAACCAGCTGATGGCGGCCGACCAGGCCGGCGACGACGGGTTGGGCGAGGCCCCGATGGACGAGGGTGGCATGGATCCCGGCATGGAGCCCGGCATGGAGCCCGGCATGGATGAGGGGATGCCCCCAGAGGCCATGCCCGACGACATGGGCGGCGAGCCCCCCGTTGACGACGGCGGCGACATGGGAGGCGGGACCGACGAAGCCATTCCGGAGGACGACGAGCCCGAGGAGAAGAACCTCCACCCGCTGGTGATGCCTGCCGCCCTCGGCATGGGCGCCGGCTACATGGGGGGCGTCGCGGCTCGCAAATACGCCCAATCTCACCACGGAGGACAGAAGATGACGTCACCTGACCGCGGAACCAAGGACCGTTACAGCCGCCTGGCCGCGGCCCATGACAGCCTCGTCAGGGAGCATGGCCGCCTCGCGCACCGATTCGAGGGGTTGCTCCGAGAGAAGTCGGATGCCGAGCGACGCGCCGCGATCCAGCAGCTCCACTCGCGTTACCCCGATTTCGTCGACGTCGACGCCGAGTGCAAAGCCACCCTCTACTCGCAGAAGAGCACGATGGACGACCCCACGTTCCGCTCGCACCTGTCGCAGGTCGAGCGCTACGCCCAGCGGGCCGAGGCCGTCGCACGCAGCCACCGGCCGGACATCCCGATGGGGTCGGTCGACCGCTCAATCCCTGAGGGCCAGAGCGACCAGTACAGCGCCCGCCTGGCTAAGGAGGCCGTCCGGATCCACACCCAGGCGGTCAACCGCGGCGAGAGCATGACGTACGCCGAGGCCAAGGAGAAGGCCCAGGCGACCCTCAAGTAACGGTGACAGCATGCTGTCTCCCGATCATCAGACTTCCCCTACTTTTTCAAGGTGATACCCGATGCCAATCCGCAATCAATCGTGGGTCGCTGGCGAGCAGATCAACCCGAGCCTGATCGTGGCTCAGGATCCCACCTCCCCGCGACAAGTTCTCAAGGCCACCCTCGGCGACCGTCCCGTAGGCGTCGTGCACGAGGGGACGGTCTACGCCCCCATCCCCGAGGTCTCGACCAACCCCGCCGTCCTCAGCGGCGACTCCGTACGCGTGTACGGCCCCGACGAGGAGTGTGAGGTGGAGGTCGGCACCCTGGCGATCACCGCCGGCGACCTAGTGGCGCCCGACGCCAACAGTAAGGCCCAGCCGGCCGTGCACGGCTTCCCGATCGTCGGGCAGGCCCTCGATGACGGGGACGCGTCCGGCAAAGTCCGGATCAAGGTCCTCATCCCCGAGGTCTGCGACAAGAGCCGCACCGTGCTGGTCAAAACGGCGGACTACACCGTCGCGCTGGCCGACCTCGGCAAGGTGCTGACGAACACCGGCGCCACGGGCAATATCACGTTCTCGCTGCCGGCCGCCGTCGTGGGCTACGAGGTGTTCGCCCGCGTGGACGCCGCCCAACAGCTGCGGCTCGACCCGAACGGCACGGAGCAAATCTGCCTGCCCAGCACCGGTGTGCCGGGCGCCGCGGGTAAGTACCTGGTGGCCGACGCGCTCAACGAGACGGTCCACCTCCGCTGCCGCGAGGCCGGGATCTGGGATGCACTCAGCTACACCGGCACCTGGACCGCTGAAGGCTAACGCACGCTTCTGATCGATGGATCGATGCCCTGGTGACAGCCAGTTGGCACCCCTAAATTTCAAACGGAGTTGAAAGAATGCCACAATCCTTTACCTCGAACGCGGGGACGAACGTGCTGCCGGGCGCATCGAACACGTACGTGCGGCAGCACGACGCCACCGGCAACCTGATCGTCCACTACAGCCGTAACCCCAAGGACTTCCCGCTCAACCGCTACATCCAGCTGCGGGAAGTCTCCAAGGACAGCGGCTACTACCTCTCGATCACGGCCGAGGAAGCCGGGCGGATCGTGGGGGGCGACCTCAACGAGTTCGTCTGGCCCGACGGCGCGCAGCGGCCCATGCGCAACGCCGGCTGGGAACAGTTCAAGTTCTCGGACTACAAGACCCAGCGGTTCGATTACGACGCCGTGATCGGCTACAAGTCCGCCAACCAGGCGGACTGGGACATCAAGGCCACCGGCGCCGCGACCAAAGCCCAGCAGGCCATGACCGCCCGCACCCGGGCCGTCCACGACGTGCTCTACGACACCGGCAACTGGGATGCCACCCACGTCGAGGACGTCGCCGACATCCTCACCAATCAGGGCTCATGGGAGCTCAGTACGACGCAGCGCGGTGACATTAAGCGGTCACTCAACTACGCCGCGAACATCATCCGCCAGGACACGCTCGCCGTGGTCCGCAAGGACGACCTGGTCCTCGTCATGAACCCCGTGACCGCGAATCGCATTGGCGAGAGCCAGGAGATCCGCGACTACATCAAGGGGTCGGAGGACGCGTGGAAGGAAGTGATCAACCAGGAAGGCCGCTACAGCGAGTACGGCCTGCCCAACAAGCTGTACGGCTACGAGATTGTGGTCGAGGACAGCGTGATGGTCACCTCGGCACGCGGCGCGACGGTCACCCGCGAGGACGTCATGGCGGACGAAATCGTCTACATGATCGCCCGCAAGGAGGGCCTGGTGAACGCCGCGGAGAGCGGTCCCAGCTGGTCAACCGCCATGCTCTTCGTGTACGAGGAAATGACGGTGGAGACCTTTGACGACGACAAGCATCGGCTGACCGAGATGCACATCTGTGATGACTTCGCGCCAGTCATGACCTCTCCGGTCAGTGGCTTCTACTTCACGGGAGTCACCGAATAGTCCCCCTGACCTGCGCCGGCGTCTGGGCCTCGCGCGGGATCGGATAGCCGCGGCGGGCAGGCCATGATCTTGTCCGCCGCGGTCCGCATACACGGAGTGTGACATGACAGTGGCCGTCACGGGCAACGACCTGATCGCCCGCTACGACGTCGAGGTCATCGGCGAACTGGCGACCGATGACCGTACGCGCCTGCTGCGGCAGGATATCCCGGACCATCCCGCGGTGACCACGGCGATCAAGTCCGCCATGGGGGAGGTCCTCGCCAGGATCAAGATCGGCAACCGCTACTCGAGCGCCGACCTGGACGACCTCGACGAGTACTCCGAGGAGCATTTCAAGACGGTCGTCTGTGTCATTGCCATGTCACGGCTGTTTCGTCGGCGGCCCGGCACGCACACCGAAATGGCCAAGGCGATCCGGGAGGAGTCGGAGGACTGGCTCAAACGCCTGGCCTCCGGTGAGGAGGTGTTCACGCTCGAGACGGACACCTCGCATCTGGACGCCACGGTGCCGGCGCTGGATGGCCCCACCGTGCGGGAAATCGAGCAACGCAATTTTCTGGCCGCGCGGATGGCGGGGCGGTACCTGCCAGCCATCGAGCAGCGCAATCCACTAACGAGGCAATAACCCATGTCAGATCAAGTCAATATCTCCGGTCTGATCACCGTGAAGGTCCAGTTCCGCGATTCGTCCGGCGACTGGACCGGCTCCCTGCAGAAACTGGGCGAGTCGCTCGATATGATCGATATCGAGGAACGCGTCTACACCCACAACGTCCCGGGGGATCGCTACGGCGGCCCGCAGGGACCACCCATCGAGCAGCAGTTCTTAGGCGAGATCCACGTCGTCCGGATGGAGCTCTCACGCTGGGACCCGACCGTCTGGGACCTCGTGCGCAAGCGGGGCGTCCGCAGCGCGGCCGGGAGCCACGCCAGCGGCGACGTCGGCAAACTGCTCCTCCAGGACCGGTCCATCCGGCTCCTGCTCGACTGTGCCACCCGCCCGGTCAACTACCCGTGCGCGTTGGTCAACAGCTCGCTGCAGTACGCGAAGGGGACGAAATTCACGAGCGTCTCGCTCCAGTGCGAATGCCACGTCTGCCAGACGGGAGACCAGGCGAATGTCCTCTGGGACCGGACCACAACCGCTTATACGTAAGCGGTCGCTTATGCAGCAGTGACCGATAGGTGACACGTTAATCACGCGGGGTGACTTATGTTTGGTTGGTTTTTCCGGCGCTACCATGAGCGCCGTGCCCGTATGCAGCGTCAGATCTACACCTACTGGGACGGCCACACCTGGCGTCGGGCCGACCCCATGGACATCTGGATCCAGCTCCAGGAGCATCCGGAGTACAACGCCGAGGTTCACGCGCCGCTGGTGGATGCCGGCGACACGGAGGCGATCCAGGTCACGTGCGAGGCCGTGCGTGACGTCTTCGGTGTGGCGGACTACGATCCGGAGGGCGGCACAGGGCTGACCCTCGGCGAGCAGATCGGCCTCCTCACGGACTACTACCTGTACCTCGAGGAGCAAAAAAAAACGGCCGCATCCTGGCGGACCTCGCCGTCGAGTACGGCGGGGTCGACCTCCTCGCCCTCGAGCGAGAGGACTACGACCGATACGTCCAGCTCTGGGCCAACCGGACCCGAGTCCACTACCGACGGGCCCACGCCGCCCGACTCGGCGTAGAGGCGGCCCTCTCGCAGGCCCTGTCATCGCACGAGCCGCTCAGTCCGGAGTGGTTCGAGGCGATGGCGGAGACATCCGCTGAGGCCCGCGCGATGTTCGAGCGACACAGAGCCTACTGCGCGATGAATGCCGCGCAGCAGCAGACGGAGACGACCAGGCATGCCCGCTGACGATAGACGGATCGGAAAACTCGCCCACGCCGCGCGCGTCGCGGACGCGGTGAGTCCCCCGGCCTTCGTCGCGCGGCAGATCTCCGGCGCTGACGCCAGACGTGATCCGGAGGTCTCCGGCACGCTCAACGAGATCCAGGGCATGGCGGATATGGTCGCCCTGCTCGATCCCTCCGGCCTCGTGTCCGCCGGTAATGCCCTCGTCTACGCCATGCGGGCGATGGAGGAGCCGGGCCAACGCGCCGATCTCCTCACCCAGGCGGCCGTCAGCGCCGTCGGCGCGATCCCCATGGTCGGCAAGCTGGCCGCCGGCGCGAAGGCCTGGCGGGCCGCCCGCGTTGCGGGTAAAGGGGCAAAGCTCGCCGGCGCCGCGGGACGGGCCGGTCGCTCCACCTCGGCCGCCGCCGACGCCACCCAGCTGCTCCAGCTCAACAAGAGCGCGAAAGTCGCGACCGACGCCGCGAAGAAGGCCGTCGAGTGGGCTGGCCAGAACCGCATGCTGGCCATGACGATCACCGAGGCGCTGCTCCTCCTCTCTCGGCCCGCCTTCATGCCGCACGAGGGCGAGCAGCCCAGCCAACGCCTCGAAGAGGGTTTCGATATCGTCCGCCAGCAGGCGAACGCGGCCGAGTACCGGGACACCCAGCAGGCCACGGAGAGCCTGATCCGGACGATGGCCAACGTGGCCATGGTCGCCGCCGCCACCGGCAAGTTTCGCGGCAAGATCAAGCCGTCGATGGCCACCAAGCGACGGCTCGTCAAGGGGCGACGCTTCCTGCGGACCCACCGCAAGCAGATCATGGTCGGCGCTGGGGTAGCCGCGACGGCCGCCGGCGCCAGAACGTACATGAAGATGGCCGACGACGCCCGCCGCCAGGTCGACCGGGAGGTGGCCGGCGACGTTGAGCCGGACCTGGATATCGGGCTCGAGGACGCCGCCCAGGAGGCCCCGTCGCCCGAGTTCGTGATCCGCGCCGCCGGGCGTCAGCACCGCCCGCAGCGTCGCCCCCAGCCCGTGGCCCCACGCACGGAGACGCCCTCAGAGCGGCCACCGACGCCCTCTCAGCGGCCCCAGTTCAGCATGCGGCCCGACACCGGCACCTGGTGGGAGCCCCCGCCAACGTATGTCTATGCGCCCTCGCCGCCGCCCGCCGCGGCCCCGCGCCGCGAGAGAGAGGGCGGCCGCGGCTTGCTGGGGCTCGGGTGGCGCTTGCCCAACCCGCTCGCCCCGATCACCGCGATCCTCGGCGGCCTGGTCACGGCCGGCGTGAAACTGGTCGATCTGGCTCAGGCGGCCGACCGCGCCGCCGACTCGCTGCTCCTCTCCCAGGAGCGGTACGTCGCCTTCTCCGGGACCATGGCCGTTGCCCGGGCCCGCTTCGAACGCGGGCGGATCGAGC
>Ga0180432_10009981_pt1 | contig 11466 bp, 4 predicted proteins | sample SS_ome_10_FD_132414 | JGI IMG/M metagenome (GOLD analysis project Ga0180432, IMG submission 132414) | Hypersaline lake sediment archaeal communities from the Salton Sea, California, USA - SS_1_MS_2 metaG | ecosystem: Environmental > Aquatic > Non-marine Saline and Alkaline > Hypersaline >... | reverse complement strand
TGGTGGTACTGGCGCAACCTGCAATTGTATGGCGACTGGTTGGGCATGAGCATGTTCTACAAAGTGCTGGGCACGCGCGCCAATCCTGCCCCCCTTCGGCAGCTCTGGGGCGAGCGTTTTAGCTTTGCCAAAGCTGGATGGGGCCTTTTTGGCGGCATGAACGTGCCTATGGACGACTGGATCTATGACCTGCTGAACTGGGTCGCCGTTGCTTCTGTTGCCGGCCTGCTTGTAGCAGCGATCCGGCAGATCGGCAGGTTGCGGATCGGTAAATTGCACTTGACGATTGGTAATTCGCAGTTTGCAGCGCTGCTCTTGCTCGCCTGGCCAATGGTCGTCGTCACCTCGTGGACACAGTGGGCACGGGTGACGTGGTCTTCGCAGGGACGGCTGGTCTTTTCCGCGCTGTCGGTTTTTTGTGTGTTAATGTTCTACGGGCTGAGCCAGTTCGTGCCCCGGCGTTTTGTCCGCTGGCTGGGTGTGGGATTGGGTGGCTTTTTGCTGGTCGTCGCCGCTGCTGCGCCTTTTGTTTACATTGCACCCGCTTATGCCCATCCTTCCTCGTTAACCAATGCCGACATTGATGCCATCTCCCATCGTCTCGATGTGACCTTTGGCGACCGGATGCGCTTGCTGGGCTATGACCTGGAAGCTCAAGAGACCCGGCCCGGCGGGGCGCTGGCCCTGACGCTCTACTGGCAGTCCCTTGCCCCCATGGATCGCGACTGGAGTGTTTTTGTTCACCTGTTGGACGAATTTGACGTGCCGATCGCTCAGCGCGACATGTACCCCGGCCAGGGTCTCTACCCCACCAGCCTGTGGCCTGCCGGTGAAGCGATCGCCAGTCGTTACGTCCTGCAATTGGATCAGACAGTCTATGCTCCCACCGTTGCCAAGCTGGAAGTGGGGTTGTTCGATTATGCCACCCATTTTCCCTGGGAACGCCTGATGGCCAGCAGCGGCAGCGATAATGTGCGGTTTGGTGAAATTGCCATTGTGCCCAACCCCGGCGATGTACCTAACCCTGTGCGTTTTAACTTTGGCGACAAAATCGCCCTGACAGGCTACGAGATGGACACCCGCGCCGTCCGGCCGGGCGAGACGCTGACGCTGACTCTCTACTGGGAAGGGTTGGCTGAGATGGAGGAAAACTATTCGATCTTTGCCCATGTTCGGGGTGAGGGCACGCAGCTTTGGGCGGGCAAGGACAGTTGGCCGCGGGAGGGAGAGATCCCTACCGCTATCTGGAAAGTCGGTCAACAGGTGGTAGACCCTTACCCGCTGACCCTGCATCCCGACACGCCTCCTGGTGTCTATGATGTAGAGATCGGCATCTATCTTTACCTTTCGGGGACTCTTGAACGCCTCCGCCTCATAACTCCTGACGGGCGGCTGGTGGATGATCACCTGTTGTTGAGCAAAGTGCGCGTGTTGCCATGAACCAAAACGATCACCTATCCGATCATTCAACGATCCAATCTCCAAATTATTCGTTCAAATATCATTGGCCTCTCTTTCTCGTCTCTATTGTTTTTCTCGTCTTGGTCACGGTCTACAATCTCGCCGTGCCACTGCTGGAAAAGCCGGACGAAAAGTGGCATTACCCTTATGTTCAAAACATTGCCGATGGCAAGGGATTGCCTGTCTATGGCGAGGGGGGGTGGAACCAGGAAGGGGGCCAGGGACCTCTCTACTACGCGCTGGCTGCGGCTGCCACCTTTTGGGTGGACGACGGCGACTTTGGCATCCTGGCCCGCTGGAACCCCTTCTACACGCCGCTCGTGGACCGTCCACAGGACGACAATCCCAACCGTTTTATCCATACCGATCGGGAAACGTGGCCCTATCGCGGCGCGGCGCTGGCGCTTCACCTAGCCCGGCAAGTATCGGCGCTGATGGGGCTGGTGGCAGTGGGGGGCACCTATCTCATCGTTTGGGAGATATTTCCTGGCCGTCGATCGTTGGCTACGGGCGCTGCTGCCGTCGTTGCTTTCAATCCCATGTTCTTGTTCATCGCCAGTGCCGTCAGCAATGACATTACGGTGGCAGCCACGGCATCTCTGGCTGCCTGGGCTGCACTCCGGCTGGCGCTGCGCGATCATTCCCTGATCCGGCAGGCGGTGCTGCTGGGTCTCCTCGTGGGATTGGCGTTGCTTTCCAAGACCAGCGCCGTGGCCCTGGGACCGGTCGTCGTCGGCGCCCTGGCCTACCGTGCCTGGCGAGAACAGAGCTGGCGGGCGCTGCTGGTCGGTGGCCTCGTTGTGGCGGCTGCTACCCTGGCTGTCTCCGGGTGGTGGTACGTTCGCAGTTGGCGGCTCTATGGTGACCCGCTGGGCATGGAGGTGTGGCTCAAGCACTTTGGCGTTCGCAATCCCAAACCGACGTTGCTGGATCTGCTGCCCGAATTCGACGGCCTCGAAATGTCCTACTGGGCTGTTTTTGGCTGGCGGGATATGATGGTCGATCGGTGGATCTATGACTTTTTCTTTGTCGCCGACCGGCTGGCGCTGGCCGGGTGGATGGTAGGAATGGTGCGCGCTGTGTGGCAGCGCTGGCGAGGTCGAACGATTCCATTGGACTCGGTCGTTGGCCTGGGACTCGTCTGGATCTGGCTGGCGGTGGCATTTGCTGCGTTGCTGCGCTACATGCAACTGATCTGGGCCAACCACGGGCGGCTGCTCTTTCCGGCGGCGGCGGCAGCCGGCGTGGTCCTTTTTGTCGGTTGGCGACTGTGGCTGCCACGGCGGGCTACGCCGTGGCTGGCTGCCCTGGCCGGCGGCGGGTTGGCTGGACTCTCGGTTCTCCTTCTGTGGGGTTACATCGTCCCCGCCTACGCACCGCCTCCACAGCTCACCGAGATACAGATCGGAGACATCCCCCACCGTCTCGACGTCGAATTTGGGGGCGTGGCCCGTCTTTTGGGGTACGATCTGGCTGACGATGCCATCCATCCGGGCGGTGTCCTGGAGGTGACCCTCTACTGGCAGGCCATTGCTGAGTCAGAACAAGACCATGCTGTCTTTGTCCATCTGCTGGACGAGCACGATCTGGTGGTGGCTCAAAAGGATACCCATCCCGGCCTGGGCCGTTTCCCGACGAGCCGTTGGCGGCCGGGCGATACCTTTGCCGATGTCTACCGCTTGCCGGTGCCCGAGACGGCTTATGCGCCCGGCGCCGGCCCGTTGGAGGTGGGTCTCTATTTGCCGGAAACGGGCCAGCGGTTGCTTTTGGCCGGCGGCGCAGACAATGTGCGCTTTGCGTCCGTCGCCGTTCGGCCGCGTGAGGGAGCGCTGCCTAACCCTGTAAGCTTTAACTTTGGGGACAAGATCGCCCTGGTGGGCTATGACTTTGACCGGCGCACCGCTGGGCCCGGCGAGACGCTCTGTTTGACAATGTACTGGGAAGCGCTGGCCGAGATGGAAGAGAATTACGCTGTCTTTGTCCACGTTCTGGGCAAAGATATGGAGATGTGGGCTATCAGCAACAACGTGCCGGCGAATGGGCTCTCGCCCACTTTTGCCTGGCAGCCGGGCCAGATTGTCCAGGACTCTCACGATCTGACCCTGGACCAGAACACGCCGCCCGGCGTCTATGAGGTCGAGATAGGGTTTTACTTGATGAAAACCGGCAGTCGATTGCGTTTGTTGGCCGACGACGGTTTTCCGCTTGACACCCGTCTCTTTTTGAGTAAGATACGAGTCAGCCAATGAAGGGAGAGAAAAAAGTGTCGCCGAGTGACCCCAAGGTCGTCGTCGTCATGCCGGCTTATAACGCTGCTAAAACGCTGGAAAAAACCTATCACGATATCCCACCGGGCATCGTGGACAAGGTGATTTTGGTGGATGACGTCAGCCAGGACGAGACGGTCGAGATCGCACAGCGCCTGGGGCTCAAGACAGTGATCCATCTCCAGAACCGGGGTTATGGTGGCAACCAGAAAACCTGCTATCTCGAAGCACTCAAGGACGGCGCTGATATTGTGGTCATGCTCCATCCCGACTATCAGTACGATTCAGAGCGAGTGCCCGATCTTATCGCGCCCATCTTGCGGGGCGAAGCCGATGTGATGTTGGGCTCCCGCTTTCTGGGGGGGAATACCCTGGGCGGGGGAATGCCGATCTGGAAATATATCTCGAACCGCTTTTTGACTGTTGTGGAGAACCTGGTGTTGGGCTTGAGGCTTTCAGAGGCACACACCGGACTGCGGGCCTATCGGCGCCAAGTGCTAGAGACGATCCCTTTCCTGATTAACTCGGATGACTTTGTTTTCGATACTCAGATCATTGCCCAGGCGGTAGCTTTTGGTTTCCACATCAGTGAGATTGATGTGCCAACGCGATACTTTGAAGAGGCATCGTCAGTCAATTTTCGCCGAAGCGTGGTCTATGGCCTGGCCACGTTGTGGACGATGGTCAAATTCATTGTCCACAAGCTGGGGCTGGCAGGTGTGCCTCAATTCAACCGTCGCCTGTGTGACGTCCTCAGCCGGTATCACAGCGAGGGGGTGTTTCGGGACACGGGATGCCCTGAAGTAAAAAGAAGGTGAAATGAATAAAGTGCCTCTTGTCGTAGGAGTGGTGTTGTTGCTGACAATGTCGGCAATGTCAGCCTGCCAATCCCCCGACACACCTCCACCGCCGGCCACCCCCGTGGCCGATTGTCAAACTCCATCGGCAGCCATCACCCTCGACGCAGGATGGCGCTTTCATACTGATCCCAATGACATAGGGCTGGCAGAAGGGTGGTACTCGCCAGAGTTTGATGAGGCTGGCTGGCAAGATCTCGCACCTGGGCAGCCGTGGGAGTTCAGTGGGCTGGAGTATGATGGTGTGGCCTGGTATCGGACGCAGGTTGTGCTGCCCGACTGGCCTGCTGTCTATTTGGGTTTCAGTGGAGTGGATGACATAGCCACGTTGTGGATAGACGGCAAGCAAGTGGCGACCTGGGAGGCCCTCGGCGCGCGGGCTGTGCTCCTCGATCTGCTAGAGTTTGGCCAGCAGGGGGAACGGCTTTCCCTGGTGTTTCGTATCGAGGATCGCGGCCAGTATGGGGGAATCAAACAGCCCTTGCGTCTGGATCCAGAGCCCCGCGCGGTGATGACTCGCGCGCAATACGTCGCCTGGTTGGCAGATGCCCATCCTGACTGGCCTATGCCTACCTGGGCGCAGGATCACCCTGTGGCCTGGACGATGACCGGCCTGCTGGATGCTGCTGACGAGGCGCTCCTTTCTTCCGATGGTGCGGTCGTCCCCTGGGCCACTGCGCCAACAGTTGAAGTGGGGCTATACAACCCCTCCACCGGCGAGCTAGCCTTTGGGGCTCAGAAAGAGATTCGCTTCTCGTTGACGAACGACCGCCTGCCCATCCCGCGATGGGAGTGGGAGGCCTGGGGCGTGACGCTACAAAGTGTGCTGTTTGGCGATGCGCGAGATTCGGCCGTGCGCTGGAAGGTGACCGCTCAAAATGCCGCTGAGGCAAAGCGCGATTTTGTCCTCTTGGTGACTGTGCGTCCTTTTGCAGTCAATCAGACCATGTCGCCGATCTGTGCCATCGGTTTGCAGGGCCGAAATCGCCTGTGGGTCAACGGTGAGCCGTTCCTTGTTGCCGTGTCGCCACCGGAAAAAGCCGGTGTGGGCTCGTTGGATGAGGTGATGGCCGCAGCGATGCAGGGCCAGGTGCCTGGCAAGAAGGCTATCGCTAACACGCCGGCCGGGGATGCCGCAGCGGTGTGGGCTTTTTCGCTCCAGCTTGACGCCGGGCAGTCTGCTGGCTTTTCCTTTGCCTTTCCTGCCACCCCTGGTAGCCCTTTCCCTGCCACTGATGATTTGGATGTTGAGAGTCGCCTGGCAGAGGAGGTCATCGCCTGGGAAAAAGTGACGGGCCAGACGATGTTCGACTTGCCGGACGATTTTGTACAAGGGGGCGTGCCGGCTTCGATAGGCTATCTGCTGCTGGCACTCGATCCAGATGGCCCCCATCCGGGCCCACTGGCTCACGATGCGCTGTGGGTGCGCGATGCAGCCTATATTGGGTTGGCGCTGTTGCAATTCGGCCATGCTGATGCAGTGCGGGCATACATTCCTGCTGTCTTGGCCGCTCAGGGAGCCGATGGTCGTGTGCCGCCGATCCAGGGTGAGAACATTCCCTGGGACGACGACGAATGGGATGCGCAGGGTCAGACCATCTTTCTCGTCACGTCGTACTATCGCTACACCGGCGACCGGGACGCTCTGCGAGGGTGGTATCCAGCGCTGCGTGCAGCGGCACAGTTCCTCGTCAAGCTGCGTGCCTCCCGTGCTGACTCTCAAGGTCCGGCCCGGGGATTGCTGCCTCCCAGCAAGAGTGCCGAGGATATCGGCCCGCCGGATTGGCATCACTACTGGGACAATCTCTGGGCGGTAGCCGGACTTGAGGAGTCTGCCTACGTCGCGCAAGAACTGGGGGAAATGGAGGACGCCGCCTGGATGCAGGCCGAGGCAGATGCGCTGCGGGAGGCGATTTTGGCCTCTGTGGAGGCGGTCATGGGATCGGAGCCGGCCTACATCCCTGGCGCTGTGGAGGGAGTAGAGGGTTCCGCGATGGCGCGGGGCACGGTGCCGGCCTTGTGGCCGGTCCAAGTGCTGCCCCACGAGATGCCGCTGCTTGTGCGTTCGTTCGACTATTACCACCAGCGCTGGGTCGCACCTTATAACGGGGGCTTTCGCCACCGCGCAGGGCAATTTTGGACTTATGGCGGGCTGGAGTTGGCCCACGCTTACCTGCGCCTGGGCCGGATGGACGTGTTGCACCAGATTCTGGGCTGGACGTTGACCCACCAGACCCTGCCGGGCACGTTTGCCTGGGCGGAGCAGGTGGATCCGGGCAACGGTGGGTTTTCTGGGGGCGACATGCCCCATGCTTGGGCCGCTGCGAGCTATGCCACCCTCGTGCGCGAGATGCTGATCTCGGAACGTGGGAACGCGTTGGAACTGTTTACTGGGGTGCCCGATTGGTGGCTTGGCGCCGGTCATGAGATTGCAGTGGAGAACGCGCCCACTCACTTTGGGGTGTTGAGCCTGCATACCGAAAGTACGGTTGAGCAAACCGACGCCGCCTGGAACGGGGTGCTTTCCCTGACCCTTTCTGGCGCAACGCCTCCCGATGGTTTTCGTTGGCAGTTCCTCCACGAGCCCGCCGGGGTGGATGGTCCGTCTGGTACGGTTGTCGATGGGGGGGAGCTGATTGTGCCTGGCGGAGGTGGCATGGTGCGCCTGACGTTTGCATCGGGTCAGTGATCGGGGGATGAGTCGATAACTCGACATAAGTTAACACCCTCAAGATAATCGGATGTCCAAGGAGCTGTTCACGCGCCAGGGCAATTGTCCTGGTGTGTTTGTATGTGTTATTGGCTCTGCAAGCCAGGTTATGCGGCTGCCTCTAGCCGCCGGTCTGTGCGTCGTCACATTGTCCCAAATTCTCTTTTACCACTTTGGGCAATGATGCCCTCGGAAATCCCCCGGCTTTATGGCTGACCTATTGGCCGCGATTGGCGCGAGTTGGTATTTTTTGTTCTGTTGTTGGCGACAGGGTGGGTTGATGGTGGGTGGTTTGCTCGCAACGGGTGACCCTTGGGCGTACGAGCAACGGTGCAGAGGGGCTATTTGACACTCGCATCTTTTGGTGTAAGATATGGGGCAGCCTATGAAAGCGACTACGAATGTGAGTAGGGGCGTGGGAGCAAAAGTCCCAAACAGAGAGGACCAGACGGAGCTGGCTATGAAGGTTAATCGTCGCGATTGGGTGGCAGTTCTGATTTTGATCTTGCTGTGGGGACTGTTCTCCTGGCGTTTCTTTACTCCCAATGAAACCGATCGAGTGAGTCTCCCGGAGGGAGACTTTACTCAGCAGTTCTATGTCTTTCGTGCCTTTGCGTATGACGAGTTCCGTGAAGGGCGATTCCCCCTCTGGATGCCCTGCATCTATGCCGGTTATCCGTACCAGGCCGATCCGCAATCGGCTACGTTGTATCCGCCGGTTTGGGTGACCTTTCTGGCGCTACGAACCATGGGGTATGGTCACTACCCGCTCTCTGCTCTGGTGACAGAGGTGCTCGCTCACCTGTTGGCCACCAGCCTTTTCACCTACGCTTTTCTGCGTGCTCAAAGAGTGCGCCGTCAGGCAGCGCTTCTTGGCGCGGCCGTTTTTGCCTACGGTGGCTTTCTGACCGGTTATCCCTTGTTGCAGAGTGCCATTGTCGAGACAGCAACCTGGCTGCCGCTGGCGTTGCTGGGTGCCCGCTGGTTTGCGAATGGGCGTCGCGCTGCTGGTGTGGCCCTTTCTTCCGTCGCCCTGGGCCTGAGCATATTGGCCGGGCATCCGCAGACGACACTTTTTGTCTTTTATCTGAGCCTGGCCTATTGGGTCTTTGTGAACTGGTTGTCGTCTCGCTGGCGGGCTTTGCTGTTCGCAGCATTGCCTTCCGTTCTGGCTGTGGGGCTGTCGGCGGGACAGGTTTTGCCCACCCTGGCTTACACTCGTCTCTCCACACGCAGCGGGCTTTCTTTTGCCCAGGCCGGGACGGGATTTCCCCTGCGCGATGTGTTGCAGTTCTTTGTGACCGGGTTGGTGAGTCAGTGGCAGCCGCTCTATGTGGGCCTGCTGTCCCTGGTGCTGGTGGCCCTGGCCCTGGCAGCCAGAAGACGGACAACAGCCAGGTTCTGGATGGCCGCAGCACTTGTTGGATTACTCCTCTCCTTTGGACAACACACTGCTCTTTTTGACCTGGCCTATCTCGTCTGGCCCGGCTACCGGTTGTTTCGGGGGCAGGAACGCCACGCGCTGGTGGTGAGCTTTTCGCTGGCCGTGTTGGCTGCCCAGGGACTGGATGTCTTGCTGTCGCCACTCTGCCGCCGCGAGCGGCGTTGGCTGGCTGCCCTCTTTCGCTACCTGGGCCTGATGCTGCCGATCGTACTGGTAGCTGTGGGGGTCGTCGTTGTCTTGCTCGATCTGCCGGATGCCCCCGTCGGTCGCACTGTCCTGGCGGAACGGCTGGCCTTTTTTCTTTTGATGACCTTTTTGGCCTGGCTGCTCCTCGCTGGTCGATTGTACCAGGCACGCGCCCGCTGGGGGCTCGGCTGGCTGGCCATTGCTGTCCTGGTCATCGATTTGTTCACTTGGAATCGTCCGATCAATTATGCGCCTGCCGAACCTCCGTTTCCGGTGACGCCTCCGGTTGCGCCAATGCTGGCCGATTCCACGTCCTTTTTCCGTTTTCAGGATGACTATCGCCTGCCAGGACACACGGGTTGTGCTCACGGGCTGGAAGAGATTTATGGCATTACACCTATCAAGCTGGCCCGTTATCAGGAATTCATCGATCGGGTGCCGGAGGAGGTGCGCTGGTCGCTCCTTGGGGTGCGCTATCTGGTCACCTGGCGCGGTGGGTTGGAGCGTCCTGATGGCACACTGATCCCGGCAGAGCAACTGTATCACCAGGGTGAACCTCCTGACGTGATCTATACCTACCGGCTGGCCGGGGAACCGCGTTTTGCCTGGATCGTCCACGAGGTGTGGTCAGCGCGGGACGACGACGAGTTGTTTTCCTCTTTGGCCAGCCCTGACTTTGACGCTCACCGTATTGCTGCGGCAGAGGATCCGCTGCCCGTTGTCTCGCCTGCGACAGACGATGCCGAACCGGTGACGGTCGTCGAGCGGACGCCGACGCGAGTACGCCTGCAGGCAAACCTGTCGTCGCCCGGTCTGCTGGTGATGAGCCAGGCGAATTTCCCCGGCTGGCAGGCCGTTGTGAACGGCGAATCTGTCCCCTTGCTTGAGGTAGACGCTCTGTTGCCAGCGGTGGTCTTGCCGGCCGGCGACGCTGACGTAACGCTTTATTACCGGCCGGTGACCTTTTTCATCGGGGTGGGTATCTCGGTCGTGACGTTGCTGCTCGGCATCGCAGGGGTCATGGTTGTCCGGCGGCGATCGCATCGCAGGGGGGCCCTATGAGTCATTTGATTCAAGGGTACTCTGAAACTCGACGCGCGTCTGGCATCACCCCACTTTTGCTCACTGCTCTGGTCTGCCTGGCCTTTTTTGCCCTGTGGAGCTGGAACCTGGGCTATCCCTCGCTCAGTGGAGACGAGTCGTTCGTGGCTATCCTGACCTCCGAGCCGGCGGGCGAGATCCTGCGGCGGTTGAACAGCGACGAGCCTCACCCTCCTGTTTATTACCTGATGATGCGTCTTTGGTACTTGATCGCCGGCAACCGTCCCGAGTTCCTGGTGCGTTATCCTTCTCTGCTCGTCGGCCTGTTGTTGCTTAGCCTGACCTATCGCCTGGGACGAGACCTGGGCCTGGGATGGCTGGCCGCAGTGGCTGCTACCCTGTGGCTGGGCTTTAATCCTCACCTGATCGTTCACGTCCGTGAGGCCCGCATGTATGGCCCCATGGTCGCCAGCCTGGCCTTTGCAGCCCTGATTGCGCTGCGTTTCGAGCGGTTGCCCCACAAGACTGCTATCGGGATCGCAGCGGCGGCCAGCCTGTTGGCATTGTTGACGCATTATTTTAACGTCTTGTTTGTCATAGTGCTGGGGTTGTGGGGCACGCTCGTCCTGGGCGCTGAGGGGCGACGTCGTTGGCTGTTGTCCCAGGGTGTGGCCTGGGCCTTGTTTGCCCTGTGGATGCCGTTCATGGGGCGGGGCTTTTTCAATCCCTCCAACCTTAGTCAGGGCAAAACCTGGTCGTTTACGCTGCTTCCCTGGGATACCCTGTCTCGTCTGATCAGGGTGGGAGTGTTTGGCTATCGAGACACTCCTGCTTTGTGGCTCGCCTTTGCTGGCGGTGTCCTCTTGCTCGGCAGTTGGCTGGCAGGCTGTTTTTGCTGCAAGGGCCGGCGGCGATGGTTCTTGCTGCTGGGCGCCGCCGGGCCGCTGATGATTTATGCGCTGTTGGGATGGTTCAAACCTGTTTTCCATCCCAAGTATATCTTGCCCTGGTTGCTGTTCGCGGCCCTGGCCCTGGGCTGCCTGATCGCCCGTCGGCCCTGGCTGGGCGGTGGCGTGACGATCGTGCTGCTGGCACTGATGGCGTTGCCGATGTGGCGCACGGTGTGGAGACCTTATGATCCTGGTCTTGGTGTGTCCTCTGATGAGTGGTTGCGTCCGGTGCCCCGCCAACTGACCCGGTATCTGGTGGAACATGCTGGGCCGACAGATGTCTTTGGTTTGGGCACACCGGATCCGGCGCATTGCTACTATGCCGATCACTACTTTGAGCGATCCCTGGGCTGTGCTTTGCTTCCAAAAGATCCGATCCAATCAGTAGGCGAGCTAGAGAGACAGATCGACGAGTTGTTGGCTGAACACACGGTGCTCTGGTACCTGGATTTTTACAATCCTTATTGGGACCCCCATCACGTGGCCGACGAGGCGCTGGCGCAGCGAGCCCTGAGCCTGGGGGCTGAGGAAGCGGCTGAGCGCCGGCTGC
>Ga0180432_10009980_pt1 | contig 11466 bp, 2 predicted proteins | sample SS_ome_10_FD_132414 | JGI IMG/M metagenome (GOLD analysis project Ga0180432, IMG submission 132414) | Hypersaline lake sediment archaeal communities from the Salton Sea, California, USA - SS_1_MS_2 metaG | ecosystem: Environmental > Aquatic > Non-marine Saline and Alkaline > Hypersaline >... | reverse complement strand
TCGTGTAGCTGAACGTCCCGGCGGGTCCGACCTCCAGCACGCAGCCGCCCGCCTCGCGCCGCAACGGGAGAGCCACCGACTCGCTCACGCCTCGCTCCTTCCTCCCCGCCCGCCGGGCGGGCTACTTCTTGTAGAACCGCGGGTCGCCCCAGGTCGCCAGGCAGCGACCGTCGTTGGTCATGTTGTCCCGGCGGGTGCGAAGGCGGATCTCCTCGGCCTTCTCCAGGCCCGTGACCACCAGCAGGCGGGGCCCATCGCCCGGGCTCATCAGCCCGCTCTGGGCCGCCAGACGACCGTCCACGTACACCTCGAAGCTCACCACCGCCGCCCGATTGGCCATCGCCTTCTCGGTCAGGTCGTTGTAGAAGCCCACCTCGGCGGCGAAGGCCCCGAAGCCCGTCCCCTCCAGCGCGTAGGCCGACTCGTGCAGCGGGTACACCCACAGCCCGCGATTGAAGGTCTTGGGGCCCATCTTGTACGGCATGGCGGGCCACTTCTCGCGCGGGATGCCCTTGATGTTGTAGTTCCGGCCGAAGGGGATGTTGCTGCAGTGGTGGTGCGGATGGGCCCACCACTCCGGGCGGACGCCCTTCCGGCGGTCCTGCCCGGCGACGAAGCCGTACGTCCTGAAGCCCTTCGCTTTCACCTCGTTGAGGTAGACGAACTCGCCGGTCGGCTCGGGCGGACGCCGGTAGGCCGGGATGAAGTACGTCGTCACGTCGTAGGCCCTGGCGTACTTGCCCCCCGAGAGGGTCAGCTTGCCGGGGTGCCGGCCGGCCTTGTCGGCCTGCCCGGCGGCGGCGACCTTGACGAGGACCGACGCGCCCGGCCCCAGCGACCCCGCGGACGGGTCGGCGGTCACCCACGCCGCCGAGCTGCTCAGCCGCCAGTCCTGCTTCGACGCCGTCCGATTCACCAGCAGCACCTTCCGCACGTCCGTCCCCCCCGCCGGCGCGTTGAAGACCCCGGTGCCCAGGCGGAAATCGAACGGCTCGGAGACGCTGGCGGTGATCCGGACCGGATAGGCGGCCCCGCTCGCCACGTCGGTGACCGTCAGCGTGCCGGTGACGGTCGCCCCGGCGGTCAGGTCGGCGGCGTCCAGGACGACCTGCAGCGGCTCGTGCCCGACGACCTCGCCGGAGGCCTTCGACGGGCGGACCCACGCCACGGAGCTGTCGGCCTTCCACGCCCGCGGGCGGGCGGTCCAGTTGCGGAGGGTGACCGCGACGGCGCGCCGGCCCATGGCGGGCACGTCCACGCCCTCGCGGGCGAACCCCGTCCGCTCGCGCCCCCGCGTGCGGAGCGTCACCGTCCGCCCGCCGATCCTGACCGGGTTCACGTCCAGGCCGACCTCGCCGGCGACCTTCGCCGCTGCCGAGTACAGCCGCCGCGAGCGCTCCTGCCAGCCGACGTGATCGTCCATGGTCGCGTAGTCGACGCCGCCGGCGGCGATGTGGAGCGTCCCGCGGAAGTGGTCGTTGAGCACCCGGTCGGCCTCCGCCAGCGCCGCCCGATCGGCGCCCGAGGCGCCCGCGGCGCGATCGAGCACCTGCTCCATGAAGGTCCTGGCCTCGGCCTCCTGAATGCCCTCGAGCATGGCCTCGTTGCGGGCGGAGGTCTCCACGCGGCCGTCGCCCGGCCAGAGGGTCTGCACGGCGCAGCGGCCCACCAGCAGCCATTCGCCCCCGCTGAACCCGTCCATCCACGTCCGCTCGAAGTAGTCGGCCCCCATCCGCCCCAGCCCGTTCATGCCCACCCAGATCGCCCGGTCGCACATCACCCGCCAGGTGAACGGCGTCGACGTGCCCTCCACGCAGATGACCGACCCGCCCGTCCGCGGCATGAGCAGGTGGACGTAGGGGTTCTTCCACCCCTTCATGCTGCGGGGGGTCAGGTCCAGCCCGTAGCTCCGCGCGACGGCGCGGAACGTCGGGTCCGGCGCCCGCGCGTGGGCCCCCGCCGACCAGTACACGTTCGGGCAGTACTCCTTGAGGATCTTGATCAGCTCCGGGTCGTACACGCGATCGAACGCGTGGCCCCAGTGCATGGACCCGGCGAGTCCGCGCCCGGCCATGTGCTCCCGCAGCGACGTGGCGAACGCCCGCCAGTACGCCCGGCGGTCCACCGACGCCTCGGGGCCCAGCTCGACGACCTCCGGCCTGCCCGTCGCCTCGTCGAAGACCTTCACCGCGTTCGTCCGCGACGCGCAGCCGTGCATCACAAGGAACGAGATCACCCGCGGGGTGCCCAGGTGCCTCACCGCCAGGTCCAGGTAGCGGTCCATCACCGCGTAGTCGAACCCCAGCGACCCGTCGGCCCGGCGGACCCAGCGGATGGGCGAGTCCCCGCGATTGCCCAGCTCGCTGTTCAGCAGCACCGGGACGAAGACCCAGTCGTTGCCCAGGCGGGCCAGTTGGGCGAACGATGTGTCCATCAGCTTCCAGTGCCGCTCCGACCACAGCGGCGTGGGAACGAGCTTCCTCGTCGGCGGCAGGGGTTTGCCGTCCTTGTCCTTCCCCCCGGGCCGGACGACCTCCACCGGGAACCCGCGCGACACCCCGTAGGGGCTCTGCTCGCTCTCCACGACGGTCTGGAACTCCCTCGGTCCGGGGACGCGCCAGCCGACGACCTCGACGCGGACGGGGACGCGCACCGGCTCGACGCCGTCGGCCGAGACCGTCACCGCCCCGGCGTACGCGCCCGGGGCCGCGCCGGCCGGCACCTTCAGCGACAGCCACAGCGGCTGGCAGCTCCCCGCCGGGACGCGCGCCGGCGGGGTCGCCGAGATGTGATCGAAGTACAGGAAGCCGTCGTAGAACTCGCGCCGGGCGGCGTCGCGCGCGGCCCGGTAGGCCCGCCCCTGGCGGTACTTCTCCTGGGTGATGCCGTCCAGGGCCCCGCGATAGATGTCCCCGTCGCGGTCGGCGTAGCGCCAGAGGGCGACGTGGGCCATGGGCGCCAGCCCGCGGAGCTTCAGGCAGCGGAACCAGCCCAGCTTGACCAGCCCGTCGATGGGGTGCCCGCGGAGATAGCCGACGGTCAGGGCCGAGGCGGGGATCGACGCGCCGTCGGCGGTCAGCGCCCCGGCGGTCGCCTTCAGGCCGGTGATCTCGCCGGCGGTGCCGACGGCGAGCTGGGCGGAGTAGTTGCCGTTGGCGGCGGCGACGATCCGCACCTCCCCGGGCGGGGCCCCGGGCGGCAGGAAGTCCGGGGTGAACAGCCGGTCGTGCATGTCCTGCACCCACACCTGCACGCCCTCCGGCCGGCGGTGCGCGGGCGGCACGGCCCCCGACGCGCAGCGCAGCTCCACGTCCACCAGGCGGAGGTGGTCCCACATGACGTTGGCGTTGGCCCCGCCCGCGGCCCAGTTGGACGCCTTCGGCCCGCCCGCGCCGGGGACGACCATCGGGTGGTACGGCGCCGTCCGCAGCTCCACGGCGATGACGTTGCCCCCGGCCCGCAGCAGCCTGGCGGGAATCGTCACCGGCCCCAGCACCCGGTCGCGCAGCCTCCGAAGCCGATCCCACCCCGCCCGATCGATCCACGAGAGGTTCCCGTACGCCGTGTGCCACTGCGGGCCGTACTTGCTCCGCGGGGCCTTCTCGTAGGCGCAGCGCAGGTCCCCGATGAAGCCGCCGGCCTTCTTCGGCGGCGTCTCCTCCGGCTTGCCCACGTAGGCCTCGCGGGGGTAGGCCGCCCCGAAGGCCGAGCCCTCCGGCAGGTGACCCCGGGCGACCTCCACCCCGTTGACCAGCACGCGCGCCCCCCCGCGATAGGTCAGCGTCAGGGTCAGCTCCCCGGCGGCCTTCGGGTCGGGCACGTGGACGTAGGTGCGGGCGTAGAGCGCCCGGCGGTGGACGCTGTACCGCTCCCGGGCCGCGCCGTAGTGCGGGGTCACCGGGTTGCGGACCCCCATCCGCCGCCGCAGCCACGACGGGTCGTCGAAGTCGCGCTTCTCCCACCCGGCCGGCGGGGGGACCTGGGGCATCATCGCCGCCGCGTCCGTGTCGTCGGCCGCCTGCGTGGAGGCGAAGTGGTACACCGCCACGCTGCGCCAGTCCGTCTTCTCCCAGTCGATGCCGCGGCCCTTCAGCAGCCGACGGACACGGCGCTCCAGCCGCCGGACGCCCGCCTCGCCGAACAGCTCATCGCCGGCGGCCTTCAGCACCTCGGCGTCCAGGGGCATCAGCCCGTACTCCACGTAGGTCCGCAGGTAGCCCTGGCGGTCGAGGACGAGGGTCTTGTCGGGGCGCGGGGCGGCGGGCCGGTCGGTCTCGGCCTCGGCGGGCGCGGCCAGGGCCGGCGGCGCCGGCAGCCATCCCGCCTGCAGCGCGATCAGGACCCCCGGGAGCAGGTGCGCGGCGGCTCGTTTCACGTCGGATCTCCTCAACGGCGGGCCGGGGCGACAGGATACGGACCTGCCGGCCTCCGTGCCAGTGCAACCGCCGACGGGGGCGAACGTACCGCCCGCTTCCCGCGCGCAGCAGCCGGCCCGCGCCGAGGTCGCAACGGCGCGGGCCGGAGAAAAACATCCCAGGGGTGTTTTCGCGGACCTACCGCCCGCGGCGGCGGACCAGGGCCAGCACGCCGAGCCCGAGGACGACCAGGCTGGCCGGCTCGGGCACGGGCGCGCCGCCACCGTCGCCGGCGCCGACCGAGCCGCTCTTGCCGAAGTTGTTGGCGATGGCCGCCAGGTCGAGAACGTCCACCACGCCGTCGAGGTTGAAGTCGGCGCCGAGCCAGTCGGCGCCGGTCTTGCCGAAGTTATTGGCCAGGCGGGCCAGGTCCAGGACGTCCACGGTGCCGTCCAGGTTGGCGTTGCCGGCGCGGGCGGTCCAGGTGATCGCCGAGCCGTGCAGGACCACGTCGCTGCCGCTGACCGTGATCGCCGAGCCCGTGTTCAACGCCCAGTGGCCGGCGATGGCGGCCTCGACCACGGGGTCCCCGCCGGGATCGGTGCCGGCCACGTCGAAGTCGGCGAAGGTCGACCCGCCGACGCTCCCGCCGCCGTCGATGATCGTCATGTCGTTGGGCAGGGCCCGGTCGCCGGTCAGCGTCGGGGCGAGCTGCTGGGAGGGCGCTGCCAGGGTCAGGCGGAGCTGGGCGTTGTCCATCGTGTTGACGTTGCCGGTGACGACGAGCTGGTCGTAGGCGCCCTGTCCCGGCGTGCCGCTGCTGCGCGCGATGTCCACGTCCAGGCGGGCGTAGTGCGTCGGCGTGTAGACCGGCGCGCCGAAGGTCAGATGGCCCTGCACGGTGAGGACCCCGGCCGAGTCGCCCGGGCTGATCGCCGCGTCCATCGCCGCCGTCGGCACGAGGGTCGGGTTGACGTTGATGGTGCCGTTGCCGGTCAGGACGGTGGTGAGGCTGATGTTGGCCGGACGCTGGAGCGTGGCCCCGGCGGCGACGTGGATGAGCGTCGCCCCGCCGAGGTCCGCCTCATCCACGAAGTACAGCGTGCCGGCCTGCACGTCGATGCTGCCGATGACGCTGGCGCTGCCGGACTTGTTGTCCAGGTAAACCGTTCCGGCCTGCGGCAGCGAGTAGAAGCCCTGGCCGTAGCGGCCGAGGGTGACGAAGTCGCTCGTGTCGCCGGCGATGAGCTGCCCGGCGCCGAAGTTCACCTGGTTGTACAGATACATCCTCCCGGCGCCGGTGACGGCGCAGACGCGCCCGGCGGTGGCGCCGGCGGCGAGGGTCAGCGCGCCGCTGGTGGAGCTCATGCCGGTGGCCCCGCCAGGCAGGCCGCCGCCGTCGAGGGGCGACATGGTCAGGCGGGTGCTGTTGCTCAGCGCCAGGCCCGGCGCGATGGTCTTGTTGTGCCACCCGTCGCCGGTGGTCATGCTGTAATCGACGACCCCGCCGCCGGGCACCGTTCCGGCGCCCGTCATATTCCCGAGCAGGCCGATCTGGCTGCCGGGGCGGAGGTCCCACGCCACGCCGCTGACGAGGTTCGAGAGGGCGTTGGCCGAGACGCCCGCGCCGCTCTTGACCGTGACGCTGCCACTGCTCAGGTCCTTGCCGTTGGTGTACAGGGCCGCCCCCGCCTCGACGTTGACGACGCCGGCGAAGGCGGTGTTGCTGTTGGGCAGGACGCGCCCGTTGAGGATGTTGGCGGTCCGCCCGGCGGGGAGGCTGCCGGCGTCGTTGAAGACCAGGTCGCCGTCGCCTTCCTTGTCGATGTCGGCGCCGAGGACGTTGCCGCTGTAGACGTAGAATCTCCCGGGGCCGATGAGGCGGATGGGCTCGCCGCCCTGGGTGTAGACCTTCGCGTTGCTGAGCTTGAAGTTGGCCTCGCGGAGGCTCAGCAGGGGCACGCCGACGTCGGCGGCGGGCCCGGCGGCCTCGGCCACGGTGCCGGAGAACGTGAAGTTGCCGTTCCGCGCCGGGGCGGCGATCCCGCGATAGATGCTCCCGCTGTCCTCGCCGACGGACCAGTCGCCGGTCTCGACGGCGATGAAGGCCCCGTGGCCGCTGTCGCCGCCGGAGAAGTCGGCCAGGGCGGGGACCACGCCCATCGCGTGGGCGCTGATGTCGATGACGGCGCCGCGCTCGATGGTGTAGTTGCCGCCCGCGCCGAAGTCGACGGTGGAGCTGGCCCCGGCGGCGGAGACCATCAGCCGGCCCCAGCGCTTGATGTCCACGTCGGCGCCTTCCTTGCTGTCCAGGTACAGCGTGCCGCTGGCGTCCACGGTGATGCTGCCGGGCGAGTCCAGGCAGCCCGGCGTCTTCGTCCGCAGCACCCCGCCCTTGCAGACCACCGGGCCGGTGCCCAGCGAGCCGACGGCGTAGGGGTACAGCACCCCGCCGTCGATCAGCCACCCGCCGGAGAAGTCCGGGTTCGCCGTGTACAGCCTCATGTCATAGACGTTGTGCTGGTAGGTGATCTTGCCGGTGGACGCCCCGTCGGCGAAGTGCCCGTACATGCTGAAGCTCCCGCCGTAGTCGCCCCGGCCGGCGAAGTAGCTGTCGGCGGTGACGGTCACGGTGCCGGAGTACTCCGGGTCGGCCCCGCCGCGGGAATCGGAGTACAGCGTGCCGCCGCTGAGGGTGAAGTTCAGGTCCACGCCGGTGGCGCGCAGCCAGATCCTGCCGTCGTTGACGGTGATGGGCGGCGCGGCGGGGTTGCCCGCCGTGCCGTAGCTCTGGGCCGTGTCGAATTGCAGCGTCCCGCCGTTGACCTGCACGCCGGCGGGATCGCCCAGGGCCATGTCGGCGGCGACGATCAGCCTGCCGTCGGCGATGTCCCAGGCGCCGGTGAACGGCGCCGAGGCGGCCGCGAGCTTCAGCGGGTGGGAGCTGTGGCCGTTGACCCGGAACGTGCCCGAGCCGGTGACCTGCCCGGCCATCGTCAGCGTCCCGCCGTAGTCCGGGCGGGCGGTGTACTCGGCGGAGGTGGCGATGTCCCAGTCGCCGTCGTAAGTGTAGTGTTGGTTCTGCTGCTGGTTGTCCACGCGGCCGCCGTTGAAGGTCAGGTCGAGGTTGCCGTCGTTGCCGGAGACCCGCACTTCGCCGCCGGTGTTGATGTTGATCCTCGGGGCGGCGGGGTTTCCGGCGGTGCCGTAGCTGTGGGCCCCGGAGAGGTACATCCGCCCGCCGTTGACGTTGACCGTCCCCGTGCCCGGCGACATGTCGCCGGTGGGCTTGAAGTACCCGCTGGTGACGGTCGCCCCCCCGGTCCAGTTGGGGTTGCTGCCGGAGAGGGTCAGCGTGCGGCTGCCGGCGTCGACGTCCAGCGCCCCCGACCCGCTGACCGTGCCGCTGATGGTCAGGCTGTTCCAGGACAGGACGGTGGTCTCGGACCCCCCGGCGAGGACCACCTCGCCGGCCCACGTCCGGTTGTTGCCCTGGAGCGTCCCCCCGTTGCCGACGAGGACGGGCCCGGCGGGCTCGTTGGCGTCGAGCTGGAAGGCCCCGCCGGGGTTGACCTGAACGGTGCCGGTCCCGAAGGCGCCGGCGGCGGTGGAGCGGCAGTACCCGCTGTTGATGACGATCAGCCCGTCGAAGGTGTTGCCGGCGTTGCGGAGGAAGAGGTATCTGGTTCCGGCGTCCACGTCCACGGTGCCCGTGCCGGAGACCACGCCGTCCAGGTAGGCGTTGCTCCAGCCGCCGATGGTCGTGGTCGTCCCGTCGGCGACGAGGACGGGGGCCTGGTTGGCCTTGCTGTTGGACTCGTAGGTCCCGCCGTTGAAGACGAACGTCGGGGTGTTGGCGGCCGTGAGGGTGACGTTGTGCCGGAAGAGCCCGCCGGGATTGACGTACACGCTGCCGGCCCCGAGGGCCCCGTCCACGTCGGTCCGCAGCTCGCCGCCGTTGACGTGGGTCTCGCCGTAGTCGTTGGCCGCGTTACGCAGCATCAGCCGACCGTCGGTGACGACCACCGTGCCCGTCCCCCCCGAGCCCAGCACCGTGTAGGCGTCGCTGTGGCTGCCGTACGTGGCGTTGTAGTACAGGTCCTCGAAGCTGAGCACCTTGCTGTTGCCGTCGTCGCCGTACAGCCGCCACTCGCCGCTGCCGCTGACGGTCACCGTCGTGACGGTGGTGTCGGCGTTGAGCCTCGGGTTGGCCGCCGACGTGAACGCCGCCACGTCGCCGCCGGCGTTGCCGTTCGTCCCCGGCGGTCCGCTGGTGGGGTCCCAGTTCTGGGCGTCGGACCAGTTGTCGTTGCCCCCGCCGCGGGTCCAGACGTAGTCGTCCGCCGGGGCCGCCGATGCCCCGATCAGCCCCGCCAGCACCAGCGCGCACACCAACCGTGCCCACGTTCGTCGCGACTCCATCATCGCCGACCTCCTTCTCAAAGGGTCCGCCCGGACAACGCGGCTCTGACCTGCCTCACCTTGGCGGGCCGCAAACGATACGGCCTGCATGGTCGGTATTGTAACGCCAAAGGCCGGTGTCGGCAAGCCTCAAAATCACGCTTCGTTGGTCGTTTCCCGCCGACGGCGGGTCCGGAGACGCGCCCGGCGGGCCGGGGCGACAGGATACGGACCCGCCGGCCTCCGTGCCGGTGGGACCGCCGACGGGGGCGAACGTACCGCCCGCTTCCCGCGCGCAGCGGCCGGCCCGCGCCGAGGTCGCAACGGCGCGGGCCGGAGAAAAACGTCCCGGGGATGTCTTCGCGGACCTACCGCCCGCGGCGGCGGACCAGGGCCAGCACGCCGAGCCCGAGGACGACCAGGCTGGCCGGCTCCGGCACGGGCGCGCCGCCACCGTCGCCGGCGCCGACCGAGCCGCTCTGGCCGAAGTTGTTGGCGATGGCCGCCAGGTCCAGGACGTCGACCGCGCCGTCGAGGTTGAAGTCGGCGACGCCCCAGTCCACGTCGTCGTCGTCGCGGCCGAAGTTGTTCGCCAGGCGCGCCAGGTCCAGCACGTCGACGATGTCGTCCAGGTTGGCGTTGCCCTTCCGGGCCGTCCAGGTCAGGTCGGTCACCGTCACCGACAAGGCGGAGACGTTTACCGTGCCCGTCCAGCCGACGCTGGGGTCGCCGTCCGTCTTCACCTCGGCGCTGTTCAGCGGGTCGGTGTCCAGGTCATACCCGCTGCCGCTGCCGATGCTCAGGACCTCCAGCGTGTCCCCGGCGAGGTTGGCCGGGATCAGGCCCTTGCTCGGCAGGGGCATCCGGACGGTCAGGTCCACGTTGCCCGGCCCGTCGCCGGCCTCCAGATTGACCCCGCGCGACGAGGTGACGTTGTCGTAGTCCGTCCCGGCGACGGGGCTGTTGGTGCCCACCCCGCCGTCGGAGACCACGTCCAGGACGATCTGCACGCTGCCGGTGCCCTGGCTGAACGAGACCCCGCGGGCTGACAGGTCCAGCGTGCCGGCCGTGGGGTTGCCCCCGGGGTTGATCGTCCCGCCGCGGATGTACATCCAGTTGCTGCCCTCGGAGGCGATGTCGCCGTCGCCGGTGTACTCCACGTCGGTGGTGTCCAGGGCGCCGGCGCCCATGACGCCGCCGCTGGTGGAGCGGATGTGGACCTTCGCGCCGTTGACGGGTCCGTTCCCGGCCACGCGCAGCCGGCCGTACTGAACGTCGATCCTGTCGATGTTGTTGCCGGCGTTCTCCAGCCTCACGTCGCCGTCCTGGGTGATGTCCGCCCAGTTGAACCACTCGTGGTTGGCTCCGTAGTAGACGTGGAAGGTCCCGGCGGCGCCGATGACCACCGTGCCGGAGGGGACGTCCACCTTGTTGGCAATGCACAAGGTGCTGCCGCCGGCGGCGGTCAGGAGGGCCTCCGTCGCCCCGGCGGCCAGGACGATGTCGCCGCTGTCGGCGCTGGGGCCCCTGCCGTTATCGCTGGTGATGCGGTTGTGCGGACCCATGGCGATGTCCACGCCCGTGCCCGCGTCGCCGATCTTGTGCTCGTAAAGGTCCCCGTGGTGGAAATAGAGGCAGACGTTGCCGGTGCCCAGGATGGTGGGGCTGCTGACGGCGTCCTGCATGACCAGCCCGCTGCCGGGCTGGAAGTTCCACTGCGCGGCCCCGGAGACGCTGTCGTGGCGGGTGCTGACCCACCCGCCGGCCTCGACGTTGATCTTCCCGCGGTCCAGGACGCCGGCGGTGCAGACGAACGTCCCGCCGTCCTTGATGTTGACGGTGCCCCAGGTGCTGGGGTCGGCGCTGGTGCCGAAGGCGTCCATGTTCACATTGCTGTCGCGGTAGCCCATGTAGAGCAGCCCGGAGTGGACGTTGAGGGTGTGGTCCTCGTTCAGCGCCCCCGCCCCGGTCGGGCGGACGGTGTTGTCCCCGCGGTAGTCCATGACGATGTCGGTGCCGGTCAGGGCCGGCCCGGCGTCGAGGCGGAAGTGCCCGCCCCCGCGGAGGGTCACCACGCCGGTCCCGGAGACCGCGGCGCCCTCCAGGTCCAGGAAGTTGCCGTTGTTCCTGTCGTTGCCGGGCCCGCCGGCGAAGAGGTCGAAGCCCCCGCCGGCCGTGGCCTCCTGGATCGTCACGCCGGAGACCAGGTTGGTCGTCCCGATGGCCGCCAGCCCGCGGACGCTGGTGCCCGTGCCCACGGTATAGACGCCCGCCGGCCAGTTCCCCGCCGCGCCCTTGTAGATGTAGCGGTCGCCCTCGCCGTCGGGGGTGATCTGCCCGACGGCCGGCAGGTCGTCGGTGACCTCGTCGTGCATGAAGATCGCGCCGGCCTCGACGTGGAACTGATTGTCGAAGTCGAAGACGGTCGTGTCGGAGAGGTCCTGGATGATCCCGCCGGCCTGGAGGGTGACGTTGGCGGCGGTCTCCGTGGAGTTCAGCAGCAGCTGCCCGCCCTCGATGACGACGACGGGGACGTTGCTGATGGCCGCCGAGCCCGTCCCGCCGGCGGGCTGCGTGCGCAGCCGGCCGCTGCCCAGGACGGTCACCGTCCCGCTGCCCAGCCCGCCGTCGGCGGTGACCTGGACCACGTCCTTGGCGCAGTTCTGGATGTCGATCCCGCCGGAGAACGTGCCGTGGTTGCCGGCGTTGG
>Ga0180432_10009979_pt1 | contig 11466 bp, 14 predicted proteins | sample SS_ome_10_FD_132414 | JGI IMG/M metagenome (GOLD analysis project Ga0180432, IMG submission 132414) | Hypersaline lake sediment archaeal communities from the Salton Sea, California, USA - SS_1_MS_2 metaG | ecosystem: Environmental > Aquatic > Non-marine Saline and Alkaline > Hypersaline >... | reverse complement strand
TTCACGCATCTTAACGCTTCGCCGCCGCGCTGGTCCATTACCTCTGCTCCGGAAATGCCAAAGGTCTGTTCCAGCACGTTGTTCACCGCCAAAACCCGCCGGTCGCCATCAATGATCAGCACTCCGCAGGGAATCGATTCAAACAGGCTCTTTAAAAACCCTTCTTGATTTAAAAATTCTACGATCGGTTTCATTTTAGAGTAAAATTTAGTAACGTAATTGTAAATTTTGTACTTTTTGTGGCAAAACTTTTTTTCTCGCCACCAAGTCACCAAGACACAAAGAAAGAATAAAAAAATAAAATCCTTAGTGTCTTTGTGCCTTGGTGGCAAGCATCTCTGGGTTCCGATTTTTCCGGGTGGGTTAATAAGAATTTATTATCCAAATGAGGAACTTAAAGAAGACTCGATGGTATGTCAAGGGCAAATCGGTTTAAAAGCAAGGTAAACGCATTTGAATCCATACAAAAAAACCTCATACCGCATTTTTTTCGGGATATCATCTTTTCAGATACTCGCCATGTTCCGACGCGGATTATTTTACAGCTATCTGTCTATCTATCTCAGGCATTTTTTAGGGTTAAGTGTAACGGAGACAACATTATTCGCCACGTTGCCGATGGCCGTAAATATTGTTTTTCAAACTTTTGTTTGGGGAGCGTTCTCGGATAAATATCAATTAAGACGGACACTGATCATATGTGGTGAGGTGCTGGCAGGGTTCGGTACGGTTCTGGTCTGGTATGCCCACACACTGACAGATACTCTGATCCTCGCAGGTTATGTGATTATCATCGGTCTATCGCTAATCGAAATCTTCTGGTCCATGTCCAATGTGGGCTGGAGTGCTTTGATATCAGACATTTATCGTCAGGAGGATCGAAATGCGATACAAGGACGACTGGCGAGTATCGGCGGGATCGGCCGTCTTGCCGGGGTATGGATCGGCGGGTTGCTGTATGACGGATTGAACCTTGGATACGAGGGATGGGGCTTTTACGAAGGCGCACTGTTTTTTGTTGCCGCCGGCGCCATGTTTATTTCCATCGTTCCCATGCTGTTCGTTCCCGAGGGAGGTATCACGTATGAAAGAGAAAACACATCCACACAAGAAGCCTACATTTTACCATCATCTGAAAAAATTTTCATGATTTTCATTACTGCCATGGTTTTTATCAATTTCGGCAGGAATTCCATTGCGGTAATTCAATCACAGTACCTGGTCCTCGATTCCGGTTTTGCAGTCTCAAGCAAAGTGTTAAGTTATATCGTCAATACACAATCGGCTGCGATGATTTTAACCGGACTCTTTGCAGGTTGGATCGGCAGGAGAATAGGTGATGGAAATTCCCTGATGTTCGGGACGGCCATTGCGGTAGGATCTCTACTTATAATTGCGGTCACCGATAATTTGGTGTTAATTTACCTAAGCAACTTTTTGAGAGGATGTTCCGAAGTTATTGTTCTTGCGTCCTCCTATGCCTTTGCATCCATGCTCATACCTCCTGAAAGACGCGCCAAACTTTTCGGTGTCTTCAATGCCACATATTTTCTTAGCTGGGGATTTGCAGGAACCATCATTGCAGGGCCCATCACAGACATATTATTGGGTTACGGTAAATCGGAAGTGTTCTCATATCAAATGTCTTTTTTGTCCGCGGCAATCATGACCTTGATTGGTTTTATTATTCAAGGATTCTTGATGTTCGTTTTCATTTCTAATAAAAGGACCTCTCGAAATTTTTCATGAAATATTCGGGTTAGCGATCCGTTCGGTGCAGGGTAACTTCGTGGAGCGTTCTCCCTGTATTGGGATTCAAATGCGTTTGCCTTGCCTCCGCTTCGATATGAAATTGAAATCATGAAATAGTTGTGTTAAAATAAAATTAAAACTTTAGGCTAAAACCTTGGACCTTGATTCCGCTTTTCGATCCGGAGGACCAGCCTATGTCCCAAACAGGGGACTAAATGGGGGAGGTGCACTATGAACCATAAAGAAATGGAATACGCATTGGAAAGTTGTGAGTTTTTCGAGTTGCTGGAAAAAAATGAAATATCTGAGATCGCCGGCCTCTGCCAAGTAAATACGTATAAAACTTGTGAATATGTTTTTCAACAGGGTGATCACGGAGAGCATCTTTATATTATTGCTCAAGGTTATATCTACCTGGAAAGATCCATGGATTTGGGAAAACACAAGGGCAATATCGTTATCGACGCCCTCGGCAAGGGAAGGGTTTTGGGTTCCTGGTCTACGCTTCTGGACATCCCACATACCCTTATGTCCTCGGCCGTCTGTCAAAAACCGACAACGGTCTTGGCCATAAAGGGATCGGATTTAAGGCGAATTATGATCGGCAACACAAAACTTGGATTTAATTTAATGGAGAGACTTTGTTTTTTGCTCCGGGACAGAATACAAGCCGCTTATGGGGCGATGGAAAAAATCTAGCAGTCGTAACGCTTTGTCTGTTTTACTTGTATATATCAAGGAATTGAACGTTCCTGATTTGCAACCTCCTTTTGACAATCGTGGCAATTCTTTTCATAAACAAAAAGCCCATTTCGCAATCTTTAGAGAAAATCGTCTCCAAATCTTCTGCTCTCCAGGCATAGAGTTTTGTATGCGTAAGAACTCTGGCGGAGGTCGTGTAACTTTTCTCTTCAGTGTCCACTAAAGCAGAAAATCCTAACATCATGCCCTGAATAATAGTGTCAATCAATATTCGGGTGCTGGAATTTTTCTCCATCTCAAGTCCTACTTTTCCATCGATAACCGCATAGAGAACCTTGGCATCATCTCCTTCCTTGAAGATGTACTCACCCTTCTTATACTCAATTATGTCTGTAATTTTTACTAATTTTTCTAGCATAAAATCATTGAGATAACTGAGCTGTATGATTGATTTCAAACCGTTTAGATCAATCATTTTTTCCTCCTTACTAAAAAATACATAACACATGGATAACGTTTCAATTCAACAGCCGGCAATCAACCACGTTATGTTTTATTTACACAATATTTTTGTCCAAAAAATGGCAAAATCTTAACGAAATATCGAGCTCCGTATGAAAACATAAGTTTATCCTTTTCCAATGAGATGCATCGCGGGTTAAGTTAAAAGAGATGCCTATGGATGTCATAGAAATGTATTCAACACCTCGCAAGAACGGCACAATTTCATCTTTTCTTTCCAATTATTGTAAATATTGCCGTCACAAATGGTACCGTTAATAAACCAGCAAAGCTTTCCGGCCTGAAACTCCCATGCCGGACACTTTTTTTTCTTCTCAGGAGGACATTTATTTATTATCCAGCAGGACTTGCGTACTTTGGCGTTCCCTCTCATCCTGGATATTAGAAAAAACATCTGCCGCTCCACATGGGCAGGTATGGATCGCCAGCCTTGCTCGTAACTGTGCACCGCCTTAATAGATACTCCAAGAAGCTGCGCCATCTGTTTCTGCGTCTTGTTCAGCCTTTTGCGAAAGCGTGAGAACTCTTTACTGTCCATGGATTCCTCCCTGCTCTTTTTTTGTTATACGGCCATCATAAAAGTTAATTGCCGACCATGACACAAAGTGGTAATATATATCAATGGCACAAAGTGGCAGCGGATGTCAATAAAAAACCCGGCCCAAAGGACCAGGTTTTCAATGTAAAAATAAAGACGGTTGGTCAAGGGGTTACATAGCAGAGACTACAGCTGAACCCTTGACGATTTTAATCTTCCGGCTCCGCCTGCCCGGATAACTGCATGCTTTTATTCTTTTTCAAAATCATCTTTTGAAGCGCCGCACACCGGACATTCCCAGTCATCCGGCACATCTTCCCATTTTGTCCCCGGATTCACGCCATTGTCGGGATCTCCCTGTTCCGGATCATAAACATAACCGCAAACCGAGCATACATACTTATCCATTTTAAACCTCCTTCTCGTTTATTTGTTCTTCTGGATTTTGAAATAAAACCTAAATAGATAAAATTATCAACAGGGTATTGGTACGTTGCTTCTATTCCATGAGAACATTTGCCGCCTCTAAGAAGAGATCTGAATCGCGAAGCACACCCACCAATTTGTCGCCTTCGAGTACCGGCAGAACGGTAACTTTATTACGGTAAATCATTTTCAACGCATCCAAAAAACCTGCATTTACATCTATGGTTCCTCTTAACTTTAGCATGACGTCACTTACCCGGGTTTGGGCGTTTTGCCTGACCCTGGACCTGAATCCGTGCGCTGAACTATCCATATCGTGTGCATCGGCTTCAGCAAATGCCATGGAAATTCCTAAAGCCCGCAACTTCCCGCTGATTCCTCCGGCAATCTCGGGAATCAGAACTTTAAGGATACTTTTAAAATCCATAATTCCGACAAGCTTACCCTGACTGTCAAGGACAAGACTGGTTCTATGTCCGGCCTCCGTACATTTTCCGGTCTCCACCTGACAATATATTCTCATCAATTCCGGAACAGCCTCTTTTAGTGTCTTATCAGCGGTTGTTACTGCATAATCGTCAATAGGCACCATCATATCTCTGACTTTTAATTTAACCGGCATATTATCTTTTCCTTTTTATAAATTAGGCCTGTTTAAAAACGATCAACCAGGAATTTTCACGGTTTAAAAAGCATTCGAGCAACTTTGTCTTAAATCAAAACACTATTTATAAGATCCTTGACTCTACTCTCTATTTCATCACGAACCGTTCGCATAAATTCCATGGATTGACCGGCGGGATCCGGCAAATCCCAGTCTTGTATTTCGGCACCCGGTATCAATGGGCATTCTTCCTGGCAGCCCATGCTGATGATCATATCCGGTTTTACATCCGAAACTGCTTGACTCAGGGATCGGGTTCTGCGAAAGGCCATGTCTATTCCCTTTTCCTGCATGGCTTTCATCATGTCAGGATTAACGTTATCTGCGGGTTCGCTCCCTGCGGAAATAGCTTCAATTTTATCTCCGGCCAAATATTGGATAAACGCTGAGGCCATCTGGCTGCGACAGGCATTTTCTCGGCACACAAATAAGATTATCTTCCGGGTCAAAAAAGGTTTTATAAGACCCGCCACTGCATCCCGGACCTCTTCATGCACTGTCGGATGCTTTTCCATATCCCCGGGATGTTCTATCCGCCAATAAGTTAAACTCCCCTCATTTTTTGCTGATACTGCATCAAAAAAATATTGGGCCGTGAGTTTAACCCCTTCGAAAAGATTTTTTCCTTTGGTAGCACCCAAGGCCAGCAAAAATCCACGCCTCATTTTCCCTCGTGGATCCTCGATATTTAGCCTGTATTTCCGGGACCACAGGGTTTGACTCCTGTCTATAAGCGCCTTTAGCTGTGCAGTAACATTGTAGAAATATATAGGAGAGGCTGCCACAATCACATCGGCTTCACGAAGCAACGGATAGATTTCAAGAGTCATATCGTCGTCTTTAGTAACACAGTAACCCTTTTTTTCGCAAACACCACAGCCTATGCATGGAATAATTTTTTTTTCAGCCACTTCAATGACATGGGTCCGGGCTCCTGATTTTTCAGCCTCGTTCATAAATGTTTTGATAAGATAATTCGTGTTTCCTTTTTTTCGGGGACTTCCCTGTAGCCCTAATACAAACATTTTAACGATTCCTATATGATTTTTTATGAGTCCATATGAGCGAAAATCTATACACCTCAGGTCTCCCTATGACGGGATCTTCGTTTCACTGCCACAAGGCACCAAGGCCGAAGCAGCGTTTTTCTACCGCAAGGCCTTGATAACGAATGAGATTCCCGCTTAAGGCGGGATTTCGCTTTGCTCAAGGCGCTTTCATCGGCGGTCCCGAGATGTGACCGGCGGCCATATCAGTTGTTTTGAAAAATGAGTAAAAACCGGGAAAAAGTTGATTGTACCAAGCCCTAAGCTTCCGCATCCAAAGAACACTGCGTGAAATCTATTTTTTTACCGCAGCTGTCGCACAAATGGGTCTTATCAAACTCATCTGAGAAAATCTCCATTTCTTGACCGCATTCGGGACACCGACATTTAAACGAGCTAAGATGCTTAAAATTCTCAAAACCCGGACAATGCTTTGGTGTGGTCATAATATCCTCCTTTAATGCAATGGCTATGTAATTTTTCTATTACGCAGCTGCGCCGTAAAAAATTTAATAAATTGTACCGATAAATATTTCCTCGGCACCAAAAAATTAACCTGCGATTTCAAGGCCGTAATCCCGGGCTATTTGAAACGCCCTTCCGAATCATATTCGCTTGTCAATGCCTTCAATTTCACAGTCCGGTGTATAACAGGTGTTGTCGAGGAATTCGCATTTTTCTTTGCAGGACGGACACTTTTCAGGGGGGGTATCCGCTTCGAGCATATATCCGCAATTTCCACATTTCCAACTTGCCATATGATCACCTCCTTTATGCTTTCCAAAAACCATGGATATTACAATATTCACGTGCGGTAATCTGGTCTGCGGTCACATTGAAAATTGCCTCTGGTGCTTCTCCGGGATTTAGATACTGACGGTATGTCTTGCCGTCCGCTATAATTTCCACCCATTCAATCCAGTGTTTCTCTTCCATGGGATGGGCAACTTCTCCCACCTTAACCTTCACGCCGCCGTCAATTTTTTCAATCACCGGCACATGTTTCTCTTTAGCCGCATCAACCGTATTTTCGATAAGTAAGCTCATGGGTTTTCCGCAGCACACAAGGTTGCCTTTTCCGGCATGGAGCACTTCAACGATATTTCCGCATACACCACATTTATATACCTCAAGTCTTTTGGCCATTTTTTTAACTCCTCCTTTAAAAATATTGAACAAAGATTTTCACCCACCCCCCTGCCATGCGAGGCACACTCGGGCAGGTAACCTAGAACTTTATTTTATCACCATCCGGACAATCTGTATTTATCCGTGTCCCAAAAAAGGTTTAGCCGTTTTCCACCAACCTTTATTCAGGTGGTTTTCCTTTTCTTTTTCAGCAAGTCTTTGCAGTTTGTAGGCAGAGTCAAGTAACACACCGTACAGAATGCCGCAACCGGTATCTTCTCTTTCTTCGTTCCCTATTTCTGCAAGTTTGATCATTTTGGCTGTAATTTGAAGGGTGCTTTCAATGTTTTTGTCACAGGGCTTCATGGTATCCATATCTCAACTTTTATATATTTTATTCCTTATTCCTATCAAAATTCGTGCCAAGGATGGATTCAGTTTTATATTTTTAGAAATACCTTTTTGTTTACGATCATTTAGGGTCAAAGTAAAATGTTTAAAATATATTAAATATACCTCCTGCATGATATCTCTTTTTGATACAAGTCTGTCTCACAAGACAAATCTGAGGAAATTTTTTAGGACTTCGAAAAGAAATTGGGTGTTACGTATCCGTCGACAGTTTTATGAGTTAGAAGCTATCTCAAAAAAGTCTTTTTCCCCAATCTCTGTGTTAGGCCCTCGTTTCAAGTCCTCGACACGCGCTATTTCCTGGATTGAAAACGAGCGAGAACGCGGCCGGGGGCCAAAAGATGCCGTTTATGGATGTACACGAGTTAAATTTCAGAAAAAAGTTCCGTGCTGATATACCGTTCGCCGGTACTCGGTAATATTACTACGACGCATTTACCGTTCGACTCTTTTCGTTTTGAAATTTTAAGGGCGGCGGCCATGGCAGCTCCCGATGAGATGCCGCAGAGTATTCCCTCTGTTTTTGCCAGCATCCGTGAGGTATCAAATGCCTCATCGTTAGATACGGTTACGATTTCATCTATAATTGAGGTGTCGAGCACATGAGGAATAAAACCGGCACCGATGCCCTGGATCTTATGAGATCCGGCCGTTCCTCCGGACAGTACCGGAGAATCTTCCGGTTCAACGGCAATAGCTTTAAAAGACGGTTTCCGTGCTTTTATCATCTGGGCGACACCGGTTATGGTACCGCCGGTGCCCACACCGGCAACCAGTATATCCACCCGGCCGTCGGTATCTTTCCATATCTCTTGTGCGGTGGTCTCTTTGTGGATTTTCGGATTGGCCGGATTCCTGAACTGGTCGGGCATAAATGCGTCTTTTCGCGAATCGATAATTTCTTCCGCCCGAGCAATCGCCCCTTTCATACCTTGGGAACCCGGCGTAAGAACGAGATCCGCGCCAAGATGTTTCAGCAGTTTTCTTCTTTCCATACTCATGGTGTCCGGCATGGTAAGACATAGATCATATCCCTTTACCGCACAGATAAAGGCGAGTGCAATACCCGTATTCCCGCTGGTGGGCTCCACCACGAGTGTATCCGGGCCGATCAGTCCTTTAGCCTCTGCTTCATCAATCATTGATGCGGCAATCCGGTCCTTAATACTGCCCAGAGGATTGAAAAATTCAAGCTTGGCAAGTATTTCAGCATCAAGGCTTTGAGTAATGGTGTTCAGCCGTACCAGAGGGGTTGAACCAATGGTTGTACCGATGTTGGAAAATATTTTCATAGCGTTATTTATAAATCAATTGGGGGGGGTCCATAATCACTTTAGTATCCGAAGGAACGGATTCCGTTATCCAGACATTTCCTCCGATTACGGAACGCGCGCCGATTACGGTGTCTCCACCCAAAATCGTAGCGCCTGAATAGATGATAACATCGTCTTCTATTGTGGGATGGCGTTTTTTGCCTCTCAACCGCTCCCCGGCATTTTTAGGTAGCGACAGGGCACCCAGAGTGACTCCCTGGTAGATACGAACGTTCTTACCGATGACCGTGGTTTCACCGATCACGACGCCCGTTCCATGATCAATCACAAAACTTTCTCCGATTTCGGCCCCCGGATGAATATCTATACCGGTTAAACTGTGGGCATGTTCCGTCATAATTCGAGGAAGAAGCGGCACTTGAAATTCAAAAAGCTTATGGGCCGCCCGATGTACGGTTATAGCAAACATACCGGGATAGCTGAAAATAATTTCGTCATAGCTATTTGCAGCAGGATCTCCGTCATATATTGCCCGTACATCTGTTGCCAGGGTTTTTCGTAAGGATGGAATGGATTCCAGAAAGTCAAGAGCAATTTTTTGTCCTTGCGCTTCACATTCTCTGCACGGCAGATCGTATCTAAAGCAGTCGTGCCTCATATTGTGGGTAATCTGCTCGGAAAGCATATCAAACAGAACTGAAACAGATTGTCCGATGTTGTATTTCAGGTTGACGGGATCAATTTTTTCCCGGGTAAAATATCCCGGGAAAAGAATTTCCCTTAATTTATTTATGATATGTACAACATATCCTTCCGAGGGAATCGGCTCATAGTCCACATGCGTAAAGCATTGGCTGTCATCACAATTGTCGATGATGTTCTCAACAATTCCCGGCAGTTTTTCCTTGTATTGGGAAAGGGATTCCACATCTGTTTTGCATGTGTGTTGGCTTTCTTTTTCACTCTTATTCATCTTATGAACCTCTCATAAAAAACGTCAACTCGGAAAATCTGAAATCACCCGGATCATTATTTCCAAAAGGGTGACATATTTCTAAGATTTTCGATAATCGGCGGAAGTTTTTCTATGATAAAATCTATTTCTTCTTCCGTATTGTAAATACCCAGGCTGAATCGTATGGAGCCGTGCGCGGCCGTAAACGGAACGCCCATTGCACGCAATACATGAGAAGGTTCGAGAGAACCGGATGTGCATGCCGAGCCCGAAGAAGCACAAATGCCCAATTCATTCATCATTAAAAGAATCGACTCCCCTTCCACATATTCAAAACTAATACTCGTGGTGTTTAAAAGTCGATTCTCTCTATCCCCGTTTATCATAGAATTGGGGATTCGTTTTAGTAATTCACCTTCAAGCTTGTCCCGTAACTTTCCGACATGGTTCGTCATTTCGTCCATGTGGTTTGCCGCCAGTTCGCTCGCCTTTCCAAGCCCGATAATGTAAACGACATTTTCGGTTCCGCCTCGCCGGCCGCTTTCTTGATGGCCGCCGATAAGAAACGGAGAAAATCGGGTTCCTTTACGTACATAAAGAGCGCCGATTCCTTTGGGGGCATAAATCTTATGCCCTGAAATAGACAGCATGTCTATTTCTGAATTTCCGACATCGATGGGCATCTTGCCGACCGCTTGAACCGCATCGGTATGAAAAACAATCCCTTTCTTTTTTATGACCTCAGACATTTCTTCGACCGGAAAAATCATACCGGTTTCGTTGTTTGCCCACATAATGCTGACAATGGCGGTGTCATCGGTAAGACTGCTGTAAAGATAATCCAGGTCAAGGATGCCCTTTCGGTCAACCGGAACAAAGGTGACGCGGTAGCCTTTTTTTGAAAGATACTCAAATAAATTCTTTATGGCCGGATGTTCTACCCGTGAGGTGATAATATGTTTTTTTTCGGGCACAGACGAGATTGCCGCATGAATAGCGGTACTGTCGCTTTCGGTTCCACAACTGGTAAACACGATTTCATCCGGTGATGCGTTAAGCAACGATGCAAGTTTTGCACGCGCTTCCTCGATCTTATGTGCAACATTCCCGCCAAAGGAATGCATACTGGAGGGGTTGCCGTAAAACTCGCCTAAATAAGGGAGCATCACTTCACGTACCTCCGGGGCGACCCGTGTCGTTGCGTTATTATCCACATATATTGTCTTCATTGTTTCACCTCTTCCACCACCAGTTCAGGAGAAACCAGTTCCTTTATCCGTGCTTCCACATAATGTTTCAAGGTCACCTGAGATGCGCTGCATGTCGAGCACGTGCCGCGCAATTCAACGAAAACCGTATTATCGGCAAAATCGACAAACTCAATACCGCCGCCGTCTTTTTTTAGTTCGGGTTTGATTTCACGTTCCAATGTTTCCTCAATAAGCCTGATTTTCTGGATATTGGTCATTCCCGAAGGTCTTATCTTATCCTTAACGGGAGTGCCGTTAACGGATTCAATAATTTCCTGAATTTTATCGTGGCAGCTTTCACAACCACCGCCGGCTTTAACATAATCCGTGACATCTTCGATGGTTTTCAGATGGTTTTCCTTAACCGCTCTTTGGATTTCATGATCGGTTACCCCAAAGCACTCACACACAATTTCACCGTCAACCTCTTTTTCCGGTTCGCCCCTGTAATTGGCTATTGCTTTTTCTAGAGCATCACGTCCCATAACACTGCAGTGCATCTTTTCCTTTGGAAGTCCTCCAAGATATTCTGCAATATCATTATTCGTAATTTTTTCGGCTTCATCTATCGTAATTCCCTTGATCATTTCGGTTAGAGCGGAAGATGATGCAATGGCACTTGCACAACCGAAGGTTTGGAATTTTGCATCGCTGATTCTTTTATCTCCATCAACTTTTAAAGTGAGTTTTAGAGCATCACCGCAGGCCAGTGAACCGACTTCGCCAACGACCTCAGCGACCAGCTGCAGGACTGCACGCTCACCATCACCAAGGAAGCACTCGAAAACACCGCGCTGG
>Ga0180432_10009978_pt1 | contig 11467 bp, 14 predicted proteins | sample SS_ome_10_FD_132414 | JGI IMG/M metagenome (GOLD analysis project Ga0180432, IMG submission 132414) | Hypersaline lake sediment archaeal communities from the Salton Sea, California, USA - SS_1_MS_2 metaG | ecosystem: Environmental > Aquatic > Non-marine Saline and Alkaline > Hypersaline >... | reverse complement strand
TATTTCCATAACTTGGATTTAGAGGATTTGTAATTAATTTATATTGAGTGAATAGATCATCAACAATAGCAACTTTTGATGCAACTGGATATCCACAAATACTAGTCAAACAACTTATTAGGCGATTTGCTTGTATTAGATCATTTGATATATTATTACTGGATAATAAATTGTTCATTGTATCTGCAAGAGAACCAAATTTAATTTCATCAAATATTGAGTTACTAATCCAATCATCAATTTGATCAAACAATCCTTTTACACTTCCATTAAGAGCTGAAACTGGATCAATACCATCCATGAAAGCACACGTCTTTAGAAAACTATTTAAATCATTCATATCAGACATTGAACTAGATGGAGTTATATTATTTACATCATTTTCAATTGTTGATAAAGCATTAGTTATTGTACTGTGCGTATTATATACTCCAGTTTGCAATTGACTAATAAAATTTCTCATTTGAGATTTGAAACCAGAAGCTGTAGATTGAGATGGTCGAACCAACGAATCAAATTTCTGATCTAGTGAATTACATAATGATGTTGTCATTGATGATAGTGCCATTTATGTGTCCCTTTCTCCTTCTGGTTCTGCTTCAGTAGCGTCTCCAGCACCGGATGCTGCAGAAGCACTTCCTGACTGCTCGGTCAATTGAGCAGCATCGTGATTCATATTTGCACCTGCTAAACCATCTATATCATTTCCAGCTTTATATCTAAGATTATTTTGAGCAAGCATATTCATATCTGCACCAGTTTCAATATTTACATCGCCTGAACCTTTTACATTTACATCTCCAGTATCAGATTGAATATTTGTATCTCCACCTAATGTCTTAATATTAATATCATCTGAAGCAGTTACATTAAATTTTCCTTTAGTTTTAATTTCAATATCACCTTCAAATTCAGCTTGTAATTTTCGCTCATCAATATCAATATGAAAAAAATCACCTTTATATGTTCTTATTAAAATTTTTTGTTTACCAGTTCTTTCATCAAACAAAATTGTAGTTTGGTTTTCATCAATCTCATAAACTGATGCTGTATCGCCAGATGGTGGACTTGTTAGTTTTCTTTTCTTTCCAGTAATTTCAACTCTTTCATCATAATCATCATCTGAAACTACAACAGTTCTGCCATCATGACTTTTAAATATAGTCCATTTATCTTGAAAATTTGTACCAACTTGATTTTCTGGTAATACTTTTGCTTGTTCAATATCTAAACCTGCAAAATAATAAGGTCTGTTTATGTTTCCAGCTTCAAAGAAAACCCACACCCAGCTTCCTTTTCTTGGGATATAACATGTTCCCATATAATTATTATCATTGTCAAATTGACTATTTCGCCCACCAAGAGGATTATTTGCCGGTCTCGCCCATATTCCTTTTGTATTTGGAATATCAGGCATCAAATCGGGAATCCATATAAGGACACGACCAAACTTCTGATTATCCCGATTTTCGACTACCAACGCCCTGTAATTCCCATAAAGACGTTTGGTCACACCTCTATCCATTTATTTCATTATCCTCACTAGTGTATTTTTTATTCTCTTAAAAGTTTTGAGTTTTGTTAATTTATCTGCTTGTCTAAGAATCAATTCCACTCGTTTCTTCGTTGTGGGATGTTCATCAATCATTTCACTAAGTTTTCTTTCAATTTGGCATATTTTTCCACATGGTTTTTTTCTCATTTGTTGTTTAACAAAATTATCAATTTTTTCAAGTGCACTAATTAAATCTTTCGCATAACCATGTTCGACTGCATGTCTATCAGCTTTGGCTTCTGCTCGTCGTCCTAGAAGTCTAGCATATGCAATATCATTAACTCTTGTCAGAAGTAGAAATACCAATATTGCAAGTGGAAATGAGTTTGTTGATAATGCTAGAAAAGCAATAAGGTAAAAGAATGAATGTTTATAAGCTAATTGTTTATATGTATCTTTATTTTTATTATGATGAACTTCATGAAGCAGTACTGCTTCTAATTCTCGTTCACTAAGAAGCTTTATCAAACCATCTGTTACAAAGACATGTCTGCCCATTCCCAATGCAAATGCATTTGGTGATTTATCTGGAAAACGGTGTACAACCCAACGATTACCACTATTTAAAATTGCGTTAATTTTATCTGTTAATGGTTTATCAGTTTTTAGTGAATTAATCATACTGCCAACAAGCAAAAAGAAGAATGCTAACGAACCAACTAGATAACCTGTTCCTATTGCAAGAGTACCCGTTAACGGATCAAATTCAGTGAGTTCTTCACCTTGTATCACTTGTAATTGAGTATCTAAATAGTTCATCTAAAACATCCTCCTGGTAATCTCAATTAACTTGAAGTACTCTTTTTCATTGTATTTATATAAATTTCTTGGAATCAATCTTGAACCAGGTATACTTGTTATTAACATGGTGCAGAAAAATCTTGAGCAATCTTCTATTGCTGGTAGAATATTAATACCAAAAAATCTATATAATTTTGACGTAAAAATTGTAAGTGTTAAACCAGGCATAACTTTAAGATCAGATGTTGCTCTAATAAATTCTTCAATTCGACTAAAATCATATGTCATTAATATATCGAACTCATTAGCATATAAATAAGGAGCTATTGATGAAGCTTTTTTGAATAAATCTCTTCCTTTTTTATATCCAAAAAATGCAGAGAGTATATAGCAAGCTATAAGGAATTTTAACTTAGGAATGCCAGCAGAATAAATACCGACTAAACCGTATTCCTTTCCAAAAACTTGTACATAGAATGATAAAAGATAACTTACAATAATTGGAATATAAGAATCTGAAATTTTGTATTTTTTAGTAACTAATTTCCTGAACGCATAAGCATATGCTAATGAAGCATATAAATCGTTAGGATTCATGTTTACAATTTCATTTACTTCAAAATATTTCAAATTGATTATCATTCCACGAGTAGTTGAATTATATGAAACTGGTAATGGATATGTATCAATTTTTACTACTTCAATTTCCTCTCTTTTCTTCTTATCTTTAATCAGATCAAAAATTACTCTATTTGAAAAATGATTTATACTATTCTTTCTTGGTTCTAAAATTGCAAAAACATGTCTTGGATTATTTTCTTCTTTTTGATAGCTTTTCACTACAGAAGCAGATACTTTAAAGAGGTTTGGTGCGCCGCTAACTAAACGAAATGAATCTTTTATTACCATTATTGTTTCCTCTTACCATTCTATTGCTTGTAAATCATCTGCATCTGGTATTGAAAATGTATCTTGTAAAATATATGTTATTGCTTGTAATGATGGAATAACTACTGTTTGGAGGTCAAAATCTTCTAAAGAAAACACTCCATTTACATACATAAGCAAATTCCATAAAACAGTTGTGCCATAATAATCATAACTTAGATAATCAGGTCTATATTTATATTTTGATTCAAATTTAACCTCTTGTGAATTTCGTAATAGATAGAATAAATTTTTATCAATAGTTTCTAGATTTGGATTTGGAAATGAATAAAGATCATTATCTGTTTTTAGTCGTTGCCCAAATCTTTCAATATCAAGAGGTGAGCGAAGTTGTCTTTTTGCTTCTTCATCAATTGTTATTGGCATTTATTGATCTCCTTACATAACCTGACTTACTGGATACTCATCTTTACTCCAAGTACAGTTTGACTCATTTATAGCTAATCTACCATTGATTTTATCTAGATCAATTTCATCAATATATTTTGAATAATTTTCTAAATAGTATTTAAAATCTCCTTTGATAAATGAAATTGGTATAGTTAAAAACCCATTATGGAATTTTTCGTGCATTGATTTTAGTAAAGTTATATAACCTATTTTATTTTTGAAATGAAGTTCAATTGCTTCTCTGGCAATATCGAAGCTACAGAATTCTTCATTAAGATCAATTTTTTTGTTTACAAGAGAACAGATTAAAACATATAAAGATGGAATATGATGGTGTACATCTATAGTTACTTGATCAACTGATTCGTGTGTAATCATACATTCATTTATTTGGAGAATATCAATTATATAATTTCGCCATAATTTATATTCATTACATCTTCGAACTAATAATTCACAATTTTTTACAAATTTTTTATATGATGCTTCATTTTCAAAATTCGTAATTCTTAATGGTAAACGAAATGGATGCGTATCACTATATAATTCTAGTCCTGATATATTAGATTTAATTTCTTCAGTCATTTTATTTATCCTTTCATTTTTAAGGTTGTATATATAAGTCCAGCAATTCCTAAGAAAATTACTGCTACTAAAAGAAGACCTGGAAGTGCTGATGCAATTGCAGCAAGAATAGCATACCCACCAGCTAAAACTGCTCCTGCGGTAGATGCTGACATGACTACAATTACCCACGCTACAGCTAGATCTGGTAGGTCTTCTTTCTTAAAACCTGGTTTTTTAGTTTCTACATCTTCATGCTCTTCCATGAATTTTCTAGATTTGGTTACTACTTCTTTTAATATTTTTTTCAAATTATCTTTTGGATTTACCTTTTCGTTCTTTTTTGCTACAAAAGAAAGAGTAGCTATTAAAGTGGATGCATAATTATTTACATCGTTACTTATTCCAGAGATCGAATTTTTAAGAACTACATCTGCAGTTCTTTTCAAACTTTTGTATTCACTAACTCGAGATGACATAAAACGATCAATAGAGGCCACGCTAATTCTTGGAAGAAATGATAGTATAGATGATATTTTTTTCAATGATTCCAAAGGAGTTCTTTTATTTACGGAAGAACTTACTTTTTTCACCATAGACTTTGTTTTACTTTCTGGTGTTAATTTAGATATTGCTTTATCTAATTCTCCCTCATTTAACCTAACACATTCATCTTTTATTTCTAAAACCTTAAGATATTTATCAATAGATTCCATCTTATTTATCCTCACTGGTATTATATTTGAGCAATTTGTCCTCTATTTTCCACTCACTAAAAACTTTACTTGCTCTTGTAGAAACTTTAAATAATGAACTATTTTGTCTTTTAGCATCTTCCATAGACTCATAAACTTTTAATTGTCCTAAGTTTTGATACATCATAGCATAATTCATTGCTTGACAAACACCACCAAACTTTCTCATACAAAAGTATGCATTTCTAGTTACATCATCTGCAACAATAATATTGCCCCAACCCATTTTAAAAAGTCTGTTGACTTTTGGCATGTTATTTAAAAACCTCTCGTCAATATCTTCATTCCTATCTAGAACAATTATTCCTAAACCTTCCTTTCCTGTTCTTGCCATTATAATATCACGCCTTGGATCTCCCGTCATTGTTGTGCCGCCAATTTTTAATCGCCCTGACCATCTATCAAGAAGTGACCAAACCCATTTTGTAGTTTTCCTTCCTAAACCAACCATCATAGCATTTAATTTACCAAGTTGAGTATCATGTAAAATTAGACGTGATAATTTTACACTAGATTTAACTCGATATGGGATAACTTTAACTCCAACTAACTCTCGTCTTGTAGCTCCACTACTAAGAGTAGTCTCTACTGTAATATAACTTGGTTCTAATGTTATACTTTTATAATCACTGGATGTAATTTTTGCAGTTGCTCGAGTTTCTTTTTGTTTTAATTCTTCCTCTTTCCTTTTTGCTTCTTCTCGTTTTTCTTTTCTTGCTTCTCTATTTCTTTTTTCTAAAGAATCCCTTTGTTTTGTAAGTCTTTCAAGTTCTTTTCTGTATTCATCCTTTTGTAGTCTTTCTTTTGTATCTTTCATTTGCTTTTCTATTGTATCCATTCTCTTTAATAGTTCTTTGCGATCTCGTTCGGTTTGATCAATTTCAGCATCAATCTTATCTTTCGTACCACCACTACCTACTAATTCCTCTCGATCTTCATCTGAAATTTCATCTAGAATTTCAACGCCTTCTCTTGCAAACCAACCTTTTCTTGTAGTACGGAATCCCTTAAACGGGCCGCGTCTTTTTACTTCTGGATTATCCATAATAGCACTCATATGATTAACAATTAGATATCCTTCAACTGTTTTTGCAATTCCAGGAATCACATTTTCAGAAACGGACTGGGATACTAACATCGGGAAGACTATAACCATTTAACTTTCCTCCAGTACTTACAATAGAAATGCGGTTTTCTTTTCATCCTTTTTTTCTACTTGTTTTTTCTTTTTTGCAAATGGTTGTAAAAACTCTTTTGGTTGATCAGCTTTACACCGATCTTTAAATATACAATATTTACAATGATTTTTTGTAGCTCCAAAAGGATCAGGGACTTGGTGGGTTTCTAAGGCAGATTTTAAAATTGGGGCTTTGCTAAGAAGGGATTCAGCCAATTTATAATCTACAGGCAAATCAAATGGGATTATATTTTTAAGATCTCGTTTTACATAAACAATTGTAATTGTTTTGATCTCATAATCATACTCAGTGTTTAAAATATAAGCATATATGAGTCCTTGTAGATAATGCTCCTTTATATAATTATTCAATTTTTTATCTGCATCAATGGTCTTGATTTCAAATAAGAAGCTTTCTTGAATCCCGTCAACTCTACCTTTTACTTTGTATTTTTCACTTACAACTGGTTTTTCAACTTCAGAAAACCCATAAATTTCCTGAATTACAGAATGTACTTGTTGTCCTACCTTTTGAATCAGAAATAAATATGAAAAATTATACAAGTTATTTAAATTGACAGGATATCTCATCCTATTATAATAACATTGTCTTAAACAATTTGTTAATTCAGTAACCGAGATATACGGTCTTTCATAACTTTGACTTTTTTTATGTTCTTCAATCAGCTTTCCCCGCATTTTACTTTCAAACTTCTTTATACTGAATCCTTTTGATTCTGGAAGTTTTTTGAAAGTTTCGCCGGGAATATAACTATGTATTTTTGATTCTTCTAATAATTTTTTTGTATCGCTAACTTCAATTTTCTCAACTTTTTTCTTTGGTTGTACCTTAGCAGGTTTTCGCTGGTTTTGTTCCTCTAAATATTTTAAAAGATTTTTATATTCATTATTCAGTTTGCTCATCGTATATGATCATCATAGCAATTTCACACAAATTATCTCTTAAGATTTTGTATGAATCTTCGATAATCTTACCAGTCCAATCATTCATAGCTTCAAGATTATTAGCTTCTTGTAGAGCTCTAGCAACCAGAAGATTGTCAATTGCTAATCTGAATGCCTTTTCTCTGATTTTTGTTTCCACAATTTGTGATATATCTATATCACTATTTTCTTTCAGAAGTTCTTTAAGTTCGTTTTTAATATCTTTTCGAGCTTTTTCAGTAGCAACGACTTTTTGAGATGCAAATCTTGCTGATTTAGCATTCTCTCTTGCCATTCCTTGTAGAGTTTTAGAAGTTACCTTTTCTTCAAGAACTTCCGGACTATGTTCCATTAACTTTAGCATTTCAACATATACTGAAAGTAATGCGCCTTTAATAGAAAGAAATTCTTCTTTAATCACTGGGCAACATGCTGGAACTTTTCTGAGAGGCTTCCCAAAGAGAACATAATCAATTCCGTAGAAATTCTCTAGAACTCTTATCTTACTCTCTTTTGATAACATTTTTTTCTATCCTCCTATTTATAGCTATACCCAGAATCTTCATCTTCAAGGACTTCTATTAAAACTCTCCTTGAGTCATCTGGAAAATTTGTGTTTTTAATAGCTAAACATAATACTTTAAGTGCGTCAATTGTACGACCACGTTTTCCAATAATTTTTCCGCAATCTGACTGCGAAACTTTAATCTGTAAAATTACAGCTTTTGTTGAAACAGAAACTGATACGTCAACATCGCTTGGTTTATCCACAATCCTTTTTGTGGTATCTTCAACATAACTTTTGAGCAGATCAGACATTCCTCGCATTGTATTTCTCCTTATCTAGTTTAGAAATTTCTTAACTTAACTTTTCATTTATATTTTGTTCTAATACTATCTTTATATTAGTTACTTTCCTGTATTACTTCTGGGTTATATTTTTCAACAATTTCGGTTTGTATTGCTTCTTTGACAGATTCATCAAACTTCTTTTTAAATTTATCATCTGTTTTATATAATTGAGGTGCATCTTTAGTCCTAAATTTCTTATCAGGATATGAAACTAAATAGTTCCATGCACCAGCAGTCAATCGTTTTGTAGTCTTTAAGAAATTGTAATTAGTCCAAAAATTTGAAAAACCGCTAACAAATGATCCGACTATTTCAATTTCAACATTTGGTGGGAATAACTTATTTTTGACACATTTTATTTTAACAATAACTCCCTCAAATCCATACTTTTCTGCTTCAGCATCAACAATAGCAGTTTTGACTTTCATCTCAAGCAATTGAAAAGCATTATACTTTAAGATATTACCACCAGGCATGTCTTTTGAAGCACTCATAAATTTCAAATCTTTTGGTGCAGCAAACTTATCAATTTTTAGAACATCTCGAAGTTGATTAACAGCAAGTAAACAAATGTTATGCTTTGCGCATTGAGACACATACTTAGGTACAAGAATTGAAAGTAATCTAGCTTTATAACCAATAACTGAATTTGGATCTTCTGTTTCAATTTCTTTTTGTGATAATGTATTTGCAATACTATCCCAAACAATTACAGATGGAATATCAAGGATTTTCTTTTCTCTTTTAAAGATACTCAATCCTTCTACAAACTTAAAAACTTTTTCAACTGTTATATCAGAATATGGTCTCAATTTGGGATAACGCACCCCCAAATTCCATAATCTTAACGATGTTGTTGCTTGTTCTGAATCTAGAAATCCTCCAATTAACTTACCATTATATTTTCTTTGACCCTGACCTAATGCTTGCATAGCTAACATTGACTTTCCACTACCGGGTTGACCAACTATAATATTAAGAGCACCAATAACAAAACCACTACCTAATATTGCGTCTAGCAGATCAATACCAGTTGGAATAGTTTCTTTAGTTCCCAAGTCCTCAACAAGATCTGTTTGAGTTTCTAGAAAAGAAGAAAATTCAGCGTGAAGTTCTTTCGTCATATCTTCATCTTCTACTACCTTTTCTTCTTCCGAATCATTCTCAACAATTATATCTTTAGCTTTATCTTTTACTTGTTTCTCATCAACTTCAACACTATTAGTTTTTAATTTTACACTATTGAGAGCTTCCTCTGGATCAATATCCATATCTTTTATTTCGCCATTTTCATTTTTAGTTTCATCTGACATATTTACTCTCCCTCATCATTTATACCTGGAATTACTATTGATTCGTCTACTTCTTTACTTTGACTTTTTTCAATTCGATCTTTTTTCAACTTATTTGTTTTCTCTTTAAAAATATCAATTTTATCAACCATATCTCTAACATCGAGAATTTCTTCTAAATCTAAAGATGAACTCTTATCTTTTAATCGTCTTCTTATATCAATTTCGTCTTTTGCACTTTTTGCAATTTCTTTTCTCATTTCTAATAGTGCATTAAATAGATGAGTTATTGATTTCACTTTTTCCTCAAAATATCTTATATATCTTGAATCTAAAATTTCAGGAATCAACTTATCAACATTTTTCCTTATTTGTTCAAGATCATTTATCATTTTTTTGATTTCGTCTCGATGAGTACTAAACTCTTTTAAGAGTTCTTCAATCTTTTGTTGTTGTATTTCAAAATTATCTTTTTCTTCAGTCATGTTTTACTCCATTAGAACTTTCATTTTGCCTGTCTTATCTTGAGGCAATCTAACTCCGGCATTTTCAACAATTTTTCCATCTACAACAAACTCACAAATAAACTCTGTATCTCTATCGGGTCTTGCACCATAACATTTTTCGTCTCCTGTCAAACTTCGGTTGTATGGGCATATCTCTGCATACGGACAAACTTTACCCTTCTCTAATATCATTGCCATTATTAATATCTCCTACACTCGGTCTTTTATAATCTGATAGTTTGACTAACTCATTACTTACTATTGCTTTAAGAATTAAATTCCATGTTACTTTAGTAAATTTGCCATCGGGTAAATCATTTCCTCTTATCCAATCTTCACCAGGTCTCGATTTTCTACAGTTTACCTGGCAACCAAGATAACCTTCACCTTTCGTTCTGTCAATTGCAGTAATAAAATATTGGTAATTCTTTGTATAAAAACATATTTTTTTTGCTACTTCTTTGCCTGGTATTGAATGGCCTTCTAGTTCTTGAATAAAATCTGTAGTATTACCTGGAAATACTAACTTTTTTAACCATTGATCTAGTTGTTCCATTTTGCTAAAATCTTTTATATACCTTACTTCTGTCATGATATTTTCTCCTTATATTTCACATGAGCCTTTACACGATACATCTGACTCGCTCATATCTGAATCAACATCTCCATTCTCTTTAATTATTTTCTTAGCTTCTTCTTCTGGAATTTTCTTTAAAATTTGACCGTGTCTTGACCCATCTCGATAGACTGTTACTCCCTTCAAATCATAAATATATTCTAATAATAAATTATTCAAATCCTTGGTTGTTGTTTCTTCTGGTAAATTAATTGTTTTACTTACTGATGCATCACAAAATCTTTGACATGCTACTTGCATTTCAAAGTGATCTTTTGGTTCAAGATCAAATGCATCAACAAACCAATCTGGTATTTCTTCATCCTTTTTAACCATTTCTTCATATTTAGGATGAATATAGATACGTTCACTAATTCTATCCATTCTTTTTGCTGCTTTGGCAAATAGTGGTTCAATAGCACTTGAGTAATTTGTTAATAATGAAATTGTTCCTGTTGGTGCTAATGCCATTAATGTACAGTTTCTAACACCAAACTTTTTAATGTCCATCCTTAATGAAGCAGGAAGTTTTCTTATAAATGATGCTTTACCATAATGAATTTGATCAAATTGAGGGAAAGCTCCCTTTTCAATTGCTAATTCAACTGATGCTTTATATGCTGTATTTCTTATAAATTGCATTAATCTTTCAGTTTCAGCAACAGCTTTCTCTGAACCATACCTTGCTTTTTTAGCAAATAAATATTCAGCTAATCCAATAACACCAATACCTATTCTTCTAGATTTATGTGCATTAATATCAATATCCTGTAAAACATATTTATTTACTTCAATTACATTATCAAGAAATCTTACAGCTAATCTTATGACTGATTCTAATTTTTTCCAATTTGTGTTAATGTTACCTGTAATGAAATTTGGTAAAACTAAAGAACCAAGATCACAAACACCATATGGTCCCAACGTAGTTTCTCCACATGGATTTGTGCCTGTAACGGGTTCAAAATAGTATGAATTATTCTTTGCAAAGTTTGACCAGTTCAGTAAACCTGGTTCACCACATTGAACCATATTCTCTACAATTTTGTTCCATATATCTCTCGCTCTTACTTTACCATATGATTTTTGTTTGAATTTAAACGCCCATTCTTGATCGCTTTCAACC
>Ga0180432_10009977_pt1 | contig 11469 bp, 9 predicted proteins | sample SS_ome_10_FD_132414 | JGI IMG/M metagenome (GOLD analysis project Ga0180432, IMG submission 132414) | Hypersaline lake sediment archaeal communities from the Salton Sea, California, USA - SS_1_MS_2 metaG | ecosystem: Environmental > Aquatic > Non-marine Saline and Alkaline > Hypersaline >... | reverse complement strand
TGATTAATGGAAGTCCAAGCGATTTCGATATGATTGATCCCCTTGCCATCCGCGAGAAATTCGGAAGCGATTACATAGCCGACGAGCGGACCTACACCATGGGGATGGATCACCGCTTCACATCTATCGTAGCGAGGCGATTCAGATCGCTCAGGGTGCTAGAGACCTGCACGGGGGCGGGTTTTACGACTATCGCTCTGGCCCGCGAGGCCGAGCACGTAATAACCGTTGAAATCGATCCGGCTCACCAGTCGCAGGCAAAAAGCAATATAGAAACGTCCGGGCTCTCGGACCGGGTAACATTCGTGCTGGGCGATGCGCTCGATAGGGGGATACTGGACGGCAGACCTCCGATAGATGCTGCATTCCTAGACCCCGACTGGGCTGTCACGGGCCCCGAGCACATCTTTCACTTCAAGCCGTCAAATACCAGGCCGCCATCGGATGAACTGCTCGAAAGGGCTTTGGAGATAACACCGAACATCGCGTTGATACTGCCGCCGCTCGTCGTGACCGAAGAGCTGGAAGGTCTTCCGGTACACGAGAGGCAGAAGGTATGCATAGATGGCAGCCACGAGCTCTACTGCCTCTACTTTGGAGAGCTGATGCGGTCGGCCGGAGATACCGGGATCCGGATATCGAAAGATGAACGAGAAGGCTCGAAAAATCAGTAATTCCCGGCAACTACAGAAGGAGGTCTTTGATGAAGGTGGTGCTGATATTCATGCTTATCCTGGTATCGATCTCCCCGGCTCGTGCCCAGGAGCTCACGGGTGACGATATCATCCAGAAGGTGAACGATATCCTCAGCCCCGGTTCGAGCCATGGAACATCGAAGATGACGATCATAACGACGTCCGGGAAAGAGCGTACCTTTGTGATGGAATCCTGGAGCAAGAACGATGGGGAGAAGAACCTGATCCGTTACAGCGAGCCCCGGCGCGTCAAGGACCAGGCCGTTCTGATGCTGAATAACGCCGATGATATATGGATGTATTTCCCGAGGACGCAGCGTGTGCGCAAGCTGGCGACACATGCCAAGAAGCAGAAGATGCAGGGTAGCGACTTCTCGTACGAGGATATGGGAAGCGGCGACGCATTCATCACCGATTTCACCGCGAAGCGGCTGGATGACGGAAAGGCCGAAGGGGAAAACTGCTACTGTGTCGAGCTTGTCAAGAAGAAGGACAGTGACATGTCCTACTCGCGGTTGATCATGTGGGTCATTAAGGAGAACTTCTACCCCATCGTGATCGAATATTTTGACGAGGATGACAGCGAGCGCCGGATAAAGCGTCTAGTTCAGAGCGATATAAGGGTCATCGATGAAATCCCGACGGCCTGGAAGGTCGTTATGACAAACGAGGAGGACAACTCCCGGACCACGATGGAAGTTGTGGATATCGAGTACAACATAGATGTTGACGACCATCTGTTCACCGAAAGGGGGATGATACGATGAGACGTTGGCTCCCCGCGGCCCTGATAATGCTCTCGGCATCGGCCGCATCCGGCCAGGACGACCTTGAGCTCTTCGGATATCTGGAGAGCCAGTTGATGGGCGCGGAGATCAAGAGTACATTTTATCACGTCCAAACCAATAAATTGCGGTTCGACATGAAGTACAGCCCCTCCGACCACGTGACCGTGGTCGCCAACTACAACGACGTAACATATCACGGCAAGAGGCAGTGGAACGTGCCCGACTTTCTGTCCAACCAGGTCAAGGCCGGCATAGCAGATCCAATGGCTTCCTTCTACGTGATCCCCTTCGAGGATCAGCACATCCTTGATAACGCAAACTTACGTCTGTCGTTTAACAGCTTTGACATAACAGTGGGGAAACAGCAGATCTCCCTGGGCTCGGGTTATGTGTGGAATCCGATCGATGTGTTCAACGTCAAGGATGTGCTCGATCCCACCTACGAGCAGCCCGGTCATAACGCCGCGCGGGTGGACGTCCATCCCTGGGGATCCTTCAACCTGACTGCGCTCTACACCCCGGAGGACACGTGGGAATCATCCGGCAAGCTCGTGCAGATCAAGGGCCGGATCCCGAGATTCGACGTGTCGCTTCTGTTCATAGAGACGCTTTGGCGCTTCCACGACTACACGAGGCTCGACACCCTCGATTACGGATTTCTAGAGCTCCCCGAAAGGCGCCGCGTGATAGGTGCCAATGCCGAAGGCGAGCTGCTAAGCCTGGGGCTATACGCCGAGTACGGATACAACGACATGGAGTTCACCGAAGATTTCCACGAATGGGCCGTTGGGCTGAACTACACATTCGACTTCCAGACGTACGTGATGCTCGAGTTCTACCAGAACACATTCGCGAAATCCGATTATCACGATTATGACATCAACGACTGGATGCGCTTCCTGGCAATGGAGCAGAAAACCGTATCGAGGGACCAGCTTTATGCGCTGGTGCAGCATCCGGTCACGGATTTCACCGAATTCGGCGTGTCGGGGATTTGGAGCATCTCGGACGGCAGCTTCGCCCTGGTCCCCACTCTGACCTGGAGCCTGTTCGAGAACGTCGATGTGACGGCTTATGCGAACGTGAATTTCGGGGAGGACGGGACGGCCTACTCGAAGCTGATGGGCGACGGCGGACTGCTCCGCGCCCGCGTTTACTTCTAGCTGTAGAGGAAGGAGCATCCGATGAGAGAAAGGATCCTTAAAATCCTGGCGAGGCTGCAGGCGGACCATCCATGGAGGATGCTTCTGGTCGCCCTCTTTATCACCGTAATCCTCGGAGGCTTCGCGAGCCGGCTTTCGGTGACGATGAGGACACAGGATCTGCTCCCCGAGGGCGATCCGCGGGTAGATGCGTTCAACCAGATCATAGACGAATTCTCCTCGGCCACCAGCCTCTTCATCGTCGTCCAGGGTGAGGAGGATCGGATAAAGAGCTTTGCGGACGACCTGGCCCCGCGCATCCTGGAGCTGGTCGATGACAGCCGGAACGACGAGCACCGGGAACGGATAGCATCTCTCGAGGCGCGCATGGAGAAGCTGCAGGCTAAGATAGACAGCAAGGACCGGATAGCGGATCTGAAGGCTGAAATCGCCTATTTCGAGGACCGTATCGACAAGAAGCTGTTCTCCCGCGTCGATTACAGGATGGAAACGGAATTCCTCAGAAATCACGCCCTCATGCTCGTCGAGGCGAACGACCTGGAGAACACGAAGGACCTGTTCTCGGATCCGAACCTGACGGAGCTCGTGACCAACATCAACAACGCCATGGAGAAGGAGTACGTGGGGCAGGAGGAGTCCATCTCCACGCGTGAGAAGGAGGACGGGGCGGTCGGGTTCCTGGACGGCATCGAGTCACTACTGGCCGCGATGGAGGATATGGCCGGGGGGCGGGAGCCGTCGAGGGAGGAGGTGGAGGCGCTTGCGGATAAGTTCCTCCTGGGAGAGCCCTACATCCTCTCCTATGACAAAGAGGCACTCATGTTGAATGCGGTCCCATCCTTTACCATGATGGACCGGGACCTGCTGATGCTTGGAACCGACCGCGTACAGGCCCTGGTGGACGAGCTTTTGAAGGATTACCCAGATTTGAGTGCGGGCCTGAGCGGTGACATCGCGCGCGAGCACGACGAGCAGATCGCATCCGCACAGAGCCTGGGATTCTCCACGATCCTGGCGTTCGCCGCCATACTCGTGCTTCTCATAATCGCCTTCCGTATGTGGACGGCGCCCGTGCTGGCAATGATCAATCTCATGATAGGTCTGATCTGGGGCATGGGGGCGGCGTACATCGCCGTAGGGCAGCTCAACATGATGACGGCCATGCTCTCGGTCGTCCTCCTGGGGCTGGGCATAGACTTCTCGATCCATCTGATCTCGGGATTCTCCGAATGGCGCGCCTGCGGTGACGACATAAGGACCGCACTCGAGAAGACATACGAGAAGAGCGGCAAGGGCATCATCACCGGAGCCCTCACGACGGCATGCGCCTTCCTGGCGCTTCTGATCAGCCAGTCGCGCGGTATGAAGGAGATGGGACTCGTGACCGCCGCGGGGCTCCTGTCCGTCATGCTGGCAACCTTCCTGCTCCTGCCCGTTCTGCTGGTGTTCCGCGAACGCCGCCTGGACAGGCGCAGGGACGTGAAAGACTCGAAGTTCACACGGCGTGACATCTCCTTCAGGTCCCTTGGCCGCGCGGGCGGATTCCTGAGCAGGCATTTCGTGTGGACCATCATCGGATCCGTGCTGGTCAGCGCGCTTATGATCTGGTCCGCATTCCAGATAAAGTACAATCAGAACTGGATGGACATGGAGCCCGAGGGTCTCACCTCCATCGCTCTGATGGACACAGTCGTCGAGAAGTTCGACCTTAGCATGGAGTACTCCCTGTGCCTGGCGGAGAGCGTCGAGGAATCGCGTGAACTGGCCGAGAAATACAGGGATCACGGCTCCGTGGCTATGGCGAGCGACATCTCACTCTACCTCCCCTCCGCGGACGAGCAGGCGGAGAGGGCTCCGCACCTTGAGGACATCAGGGCTCGCATGGAAACCGCCCAGGTTAGACGGGGGATCTCGCCTAACGAAATACCCGTTCTGCTCGAGCAGATCGACCGTCTCGAGATGAACATAATGGAGATGCAGGACATGGCGTTTCTCGGGGGACAGGACAAGGTGGACGCCAAGTGCAAGGCGATCGTGGGCGACCCGGAGGATCCCGGATCCTACAACCTCATCAGAGATCTCTTGGGGGAAATCAACCGTTCGCCTTCAGGCGCCCTGCGCGGATTTTCTACGCTCCAGAGATATTTCGCGCCGTATTACAGGCAAAGCGTGATCACCATGTGCTCCACGCAATCCATCGGCCTGGACGATCTTCCCGTTTCGGTCCTGGATCAGTTCAGCAATCCAGGGAGGAACCACTTCATGATCACGGTCTACCCGAACGGCCATCTCTTCGAGGACAACAAGGTGCTCAGCCGGTTTGTCGATGATATGGAAAGGATCAGCCCGAAAACGACGGGCAGCCCACCGGTGGCCGTGGCCTGGATGCGCATCGCAGGCCGTGACGGCCGCAACGCCATTCTACTGACGCTTGTAATAGTGTTCGCCCTGCTGTGGCTGGATTTCGGAAGACCCTGGTATGCCCTGATGGCGATGCTACCGCTGGCGCTGGGCGCATTCTGGATGGTGGGGATCATGCATCTCAGCGGCCAGATGCTGAACTTCATGACCATGATGGGTCTGCCTCTCATCATCGGAATAGGCATAGACGACGGTGTGCACGTGATGCACAGGTGGCGGCACGAGGGCAGTGGAAAGCTGTTGACCGTATTCTCTAGCACGGGAAAGGCCATCCTCCTGACGACGCTTACCACGATGCTTGCATTCGGATCGATGGTCTTCTCGGTCTTCCCGGCTTGGAGGTGGTTCGGTGAATCGCTTTTCATCGGTGTCGGGGCGTGCTTCCTGACGACCGTCATCGTGCTGTCGGGGATACTGGGGTGGATAGAATACGTGGGCCGGCGAAGGGGAAAATAGGCACGGTCGCGGTATGCGCTAAGCTGGTAATTCACCCCGATCCAAACCCTCTTATGACCTTGCGCTTCCCGGGCACAGCTTCCGGCTGCGCTGTCCATTGGCCGCGTTCCTCATCAGCGCGTGAAGGGCAACAATTCTGATATTAGCTCGTAACTTATTACTATAGAAAACAATCCCAATAATAATCGTCGGTCGGATGCTTGCCATACGAATTATGGGAACCATTTCCCCCTGTTGTACGACCAACTATATGAGATGAATATCCAGCAATCCACTAACGTAACAGATCATGGGCTTGTCATTGCCGTCTTGGAGAGCGGGAATGAGGAAGCGTTCCGCGAGCTATACCGGAGGCACACGCCACGCCTGCTCGGATTCGTATCGCGCCTTATCGCCGGAGGCAACCCGGAGGGCGAGGATTTAGTCCAGGAGACATGGATCCGTGCCAGTGAGCGGCTCGATCGGTTTCAGTGGAGATCAACGTTCTCGACGTGGTTGCTGGGGATTGGACTAAACGTAGTTCGCGACCATTTGCGACGAAGGAGTAGATCCCGGTCGGCGCCAACCGGCCGGTCCCTCGATCCGCCGGGACAACACACGGACCATGCGATACGGATCGATATCGAACGAGCAATCAGCATGCTACCGGACGAAAACCGATTGGTGCTGGTGCTTCACGATGTGGAGGGAATAAAACACCAGGAGATCGCCGAACGGCTCGAGATCCCGGTGGGAACGACAAAGAGCCGGCTGTTCAGAGCCAGAAGGCTGATTCGAGAACGACTATCTGAAAAAACGGAGTGATACAATGGACGACAAAGAAAAAAAACGTAAAGAAGAAATGCATCAGGAGCCAGTCGAGCTGACGCCGGCGGAAAAGAAGGAGCTGGAGACCCTGCCCCGTGACCTCATGCCGGGCTTTACGCTGGAGGATCGTATCGTCGACGCGCTGTATGACCGTGGCATCCTCTTCACGCAGCACCGCCGCGTGATCGAGCTAACGAAACGGCGCATAGCCACGGTCGTTGCGGCTTGCATTGTATTGCTGGCCACCGGCTTTGCACTGGGCCAATGGACGGGTGCACGACAGATCACCGGATACGACATCATCACTCCTGAGATCAGCGACATCTCCGTAGCGGCCACACTGCAACGTGCGGGATCGGAATATGTGCTGGCGCTCCAACACTTCACCGGGCTGCCCGATTCCGTCAACGGAGATCAGGCCGTCCAGGGGCGAGAGGTGGCGCTTACAACGCTCTATACCGCCGCCAATCAATTAACGCGGTTGGTACCGAAAGACGATCTTGCCAGACAGCTGCTCCTGGCGATCGACGCTGGCCCGAGATCGAAAATAGACAGAACGGGGCCTGTCACCATCGGCACCAGGGTCATGGTGTTCTGACACTGCTGCAGATTTTGAAAGTCGAGGAGGAAACAAAGATGAAGCGAATCAAAAAATACATTATATGGTGCGCATCCGTGGCGGCGGTGCTGTCACTGATTCCTTTACAATCCCTAGCGTTCAATGATCAGGAAACGGCCAAATCCGATACCAACCATGGTCTTGAGCTGATGGAGAAAATAGGAGAGTGGGCCGCGGTATCTACGCGTTACTCGCTCGATATGCTTGGAATCACCGGTATGGAGTGCAACTGCACTTTCACCGCGGGTAAAGAAGGACAATTATGGCTGTTTCACGCCGAACCGAAGATAAATGGCGTCGACCGCAAAGGCCCATCTCACGGCATACTAAAGCAGGGGGATGTGATAGTGTCTATCGATGGCATGCTCATCACGACGCGGAAGGCCGGCATCCGGTTTGCCAACCTCATCGCCGGTGAACCGGTTGAATTAACAGTCCGCCGCTGGGGCCGCACGCGCTCGGTGACCGTCGTGCCACAGGAAGCACTTAAGCTGTCCGTTCCGATAGATCTGACCGTCCGCAGGGACGATCCCTTGAATACCGTGACCATCCAACCGAGAGCTAGTGGTCTGCCGGAGCTCGCCCGTAAGATCGAATCACTATCACTTAGTGCCACAAAAATCGGCAGGGTGATAGACGATATGGGGCTGCCGTTTATTCCTGAATTCGCTCTGATTCCGGAGCTCGATATCGACCTCTCCGGTCATTTCCCCCGTGGGTGGATCGGCTTCGGATTATCTTTCAGCGGCAAAATACGGAGAAAGGATCCGGGCGAGCCTTGCGAGTGGCGGTTCAATGATCCACCTCTGATCAAGTCGGTCCTACCGGACAGCCCTGCCGATGAAGCGGGTCTGCAGATCGACGACGTTCTCCTCGAGATCGACGGCTTGAAACTCGACAGCAGAAAAGGTGGCAAACGGTTTTCCCGCATGGAACCCGGACAGATCATCGAGTGGACTGTTCAGCGGGGCGGGAAAACATTCACCGTCGAAACCGAGGCGGGTGAGCGCCCGGAGCTGACACAGATAGACTCCGCATCGGCGCTTAGTCATCCAATGGACGTGCAGCCGCTTCGATATACCGGCAGCCTGGATGGCACCGAAATCGAGGTCCGTGGTGGCGGAAACGTGCAGGTTGAAGTGGACGAAGAGACAGGCGAAATAGTCATCCGGTCCGTCGACTCGGTTACCAGGTTGAAGCCGAGTAAAAAATAAACTAGACCCTATTTGCCTGGCTTAACCGGCCGGCGAAGAGACGGGAAGAACCGGTTTGTTCTCTGCATATACGATCTGTACTCATCACCGAAACGGCCAATAAGCTCCTTTTCCTCTATTGGAGCGCGTACTGCCATAAGTATCAAAAAGAGCACGAATGATGATGATCCGATAAGCCAATTTGCCGATATCAGGAATAGAACGACCGGAACGATCAAAAATGCCACATAAGTCGGATGCCTGACAATTCGATAGGGTCCCCGCGTGATGAGTTTGTGGTTTTCATGCAATCCCATCGTGCTTCTATAATTGCTGCCAAGTGTAAGATGTATCCACCAGAACAGCACACCCACTACGGCTACGAGCACACACCCGATCCAGCGCATATAAACCGGCATCTGCACATATGACCACGGAATCTTGTTTGCAGAAAACAACCAGTCAAGCAGCCCGGCGTACAGTGGAATCGCAAAAAACAGGCGAAGGAATATCAATGGCCGGTATTCATTCTTTGCTCTCACCAGAGGCGATCCATGCTCACGATGCGCCTTGAGATTTGCATGAATCATGGCGCTCAGGATTGTTATCGCAAATATGCCGAAGGATATCTTGAAAATCATCTCATTTTATATGAAAGGAACGCATCCATTGAGTGTTCATCACACTACTTTGCTCTGGGATCATTTCCTCCTTGAAATAGCGATCATTATGAGGCCTAGCACCGCGAAAACAACACCGGATGTAGTTGGAACCCTGCCCTCTCCAAAAATAAAAACTGCAACTGCAATGATGATACAAATAATCCCGACGATAAACCTGGATTTTGCCAGCATTAATTAACCCCCCTGCAAATTCTCATCATACAATGCATTGCCTAACCCTTGACATCAAAAACGATTTACCAGACAAAATGAGTAAGCCTATATCTGACTCTTGCGCGGTATTCCTCATATCCTGCGAGCTCACGCAGGAGAACATCCTCCTCGTTTCTGATACGGAAATAAAAGATTGGATAGTGTACCAAAGCCCCTATCACACCCCACCATGAATCCAGAGCTACCGGAGTCACTAGAAGAAGCAACATGACCGCCGTGTACATTGGATGCCTGACAACGGCGTAAGGTCCCGTGTCGATGACTTTCTGATCTCCCCAGGTCTCAACGGTCCTTCCCGCCCAGCGGTTCTCCAGAAAGACGCGAAGGATCATGAGGTAGCTGACAAGCGTTAGGAGCAAGGCGACAACAACGAATGCCAGAGGGGGATCAGACCAGCCGAATCGGCAATCCAGCCCGGGTAGGATGAACACGGAGAGAAAGAGGGGTACAGCCAGGGACTGAAGGCGTGCCTGAGCTTGCTCCTTTTCCTTCTTCTTGAAGCGGCGGTCAAAAAATGAAGGATCGTGTTTCACCATCCATACGGTAAATATGGTCATCGGAACTAGAAGAACAGCGCAGTAAATCCAGGCCTGCGGCCATAGCAACGAACCTCCCGTGGCCCAAAAGAATATAGGCAGCAAGATCCAGGCAGCCAACAACCTGATCAAGCCCCTCCTGCGAGATCTTGCCTGCTCTGCTCCTCCAGGTTTTACGCCAACCACGGCTAGGTTCTCCTAGTTGAATTCATTGGTTGGATTGAGCTTTAACCTTTTCGGATCGATTCTCCAGGCTAGGACCAATCCTACAAGTATCCAGACTATCAAGTTGCTTATGGAGGACAACAACATGTGATGCAGAGGCTTTTGGCTGAATATATCACCGTATACGGCGAATAGTAATCCTATAACCGCCACGAATACAACCCGGCGGGCATATTTTGCCAACACTTTCATTGAAGCTCGAGATAACAGCCAAGCTGCGATCATCGGTGCCAGGAAGATCAATAGAATCTCGACAGCCATTGGACTTAACGAGTTGCTGGGAGTAGTTCCTGGATAATATATGAAAAATAAAGGTTCATCCTCATAATCGGAAAACTGGCTCTTGTCGCTGGGCAACCAATAAATTCCGGTTTCTGGAATTCGTTCTTTCAGCATTGCATGTATTTCTTTATCGTCATTGAACTCTTCAGGTTGATCCCCGCTCAACGGAATTATAGTGCTCGAGATCAATATCCACAATATAATCACAAGCCCCCCCAACAAGCCCGAGATAAGCATTTCTTTCTTCATATTTGTCCTCCATTCAATTGACATTCCGGCGGTACACATCACTACCCAGAATACGAATAAGGGAAATCATATGTAAATGGGCATTAGTTCCTGAATGCAGGTCTGGGAATATTTACCCAGAGGCTTCCCGGAACCACTTGATGGCTGCACATGGCCCCCAATATTGCCCTCAACGATTTGGCCTCGCCTCATGAAATTTCTAACAGTAAGAAAATATTGTGCCGTTTTGCTCAATACCATCCGGCACCGACATTTATAATGATGTCTAATACAGCACGGAGATGCCTGTCGAGATGCCGAATTCGTTTTGCGCCCCAATGTCATATTCATACCGCACGTAATAGGGTTCAATGAATACAGTTCCCCTCTCCGATAAGAAATATTTGGATCCGGCTCGACCCCCGTATATTAGGGGATTGTCACCTGAACCCAAGCCGATCCCGATCTGCAAGCCCGCGTAAGAGTGAATATTCTTGATGGTCCACGATTGCGGATAGAACAAAATCAGAGCGGAAGCGGTCCCAGAGATTTCATTGGAATCGTTCAGCATGAATGAAACGAGCGAGCCTACCTCTATAGAACTGTGCACGAATGTTCCATGACCGGCTGTAAGATAGAAGTCCCTCGGACCCACATCATTTCCCATCATAGTGCTGAGTGAACCGCTGAGCATTAATTCCGATATTCCTCTGGTGGTATTCCCAAGTGCGTCCGGAACCATCACCAGGAATCCGAGAATCATAGCAAGTCCCACTCTTTTCATCATTTGGGTACCTCCTAACGGCTCATTACTCCTCGAGTTTGTTCACTTCACGGACAAAGAACAATGCATCAGCATGCTTGGCAATCACGCCGTGTGCAATCGATCCGTTTTGAAGGAAGTTTCGTTTTTCCTGTAAGAACGATATTCCATCTTCATCTGAGCTCAGCGGCAGAAAGAAATACTCGCCGACCTTGGCCAGCAGATGTTCAACGCTGGCGGGATTGCTCGGCACATGCTCAAAACCTTCGGGTTTTAAGACGAATCCATGTACACCGTGGTCGTACATCATCCAAACGGAATAAACTTCTCCTGGATACTTCCTTTCGAGATGGGTTCCTATGGAGGTCCACATATTCGGTGCCGGTGAGCCGATTGG
>Ga0180432_10009972_pt1 | contig 11476 bp, 12 predicted proteins | sample SS_ome_10_FD_132414 | JGI IMG/M metagenome (GOLD analysis project Ga0180432, IMG submission 132414) | Hypersaline lake sediment archaeal communities from the Salton Sea, California, USA - SS_1_MS_2 metaG | ecosystem: Environmental > Aquatic > Non-marine Saline and Alkaline > Hypersaline >... | reverse complement strand
GCTGCGCTGGGTGTCGCGAACCTGCTTCATGTTCTTGATCTCGCGGCGCAGCCGCGCCATCCGCTCCCGGATCCGGCGGCGGTCGGTCTCGATCTTCGTCTCACCGGGGCCGCGCAGGCCCACGCCCCCGCCGGCACCGCCGGCCCGGCCGCCCGCCTGCCTGGACATCGACTCGCCCCAGCCGCGCAGCCTGGGCAGCATGTACTCCATCTGGGCCAGCGCCACCTGGGCCTTGCCCTCGCTGCTCGTGGCGTGCTGGGCGAAGATGTCCAGGATCAGCGCGGTCCGGTCGATCACCTTGACCTTGACCACTTTTTCCAGCGCGGTGAGCTGGGCCGGACTCAGCTCGCCGTCGCAGATCACGGTGTCGGCGCCGGTCGCGATCACGATCTGGCGCAGTTCCTGGGCCTTGCCCGATCCGATGTAGGTCGCCGGGTCGGGTTTGTCGCGGCGCTGAATGAGGCCTTCGAGAACTTCGGATCCGGCGGTCTCGGCCAGTGCGGCCAGCTCGGCCAGGCTCGCCTCGGCGCTGGCTGCGCTGCCCTCGGTCCAGACCCCGACCAGCACCACCCGCTCCAGCCGGAGTTGGCGGTACTCGACCTCGGAGACGTCGGCCAGTTCGGTGGACAGCCCGGCGACCCGGCGCAGCGCGGAGCGGTCCTCGAGGGCGAGTTCGCCGAGGCTGGGTTCGGCGGGGTCCGGGTCAGATTCGCTCATGGCCGCTTCCGATGGTGCCACGCTCGCGGGGCCCCGCGCACCCCGATGCGCGGGCGGACCCTAGCGGTGGGCCGGCCACCAGCCCTCGGTGAGTTCACCCCGCGCCACCAGCACCGACGGCCCGCGCAGGAAACTGGTGGACTCGGTGATCTGCACCTCGACCGCGCCGCCGGGCACCCGCACCCGCATCGTCCCGGTCGGCGCGTTCCGATGAGCCAGCGCCGCCACCGCGGCGGCCACCGTCCCGGTTCCGCAGGAACGGGTCTCGCCGACGCCGCGCTCGTGCACTCGCATGCTCACCTCGCCGTCGGCCGGGACGGTGAGCACCTCGACGTTGACCCCGTCCGGAAACTGATCCCTGTCGAAGGCCACCGGCGCGGACACGTCGAGCCCGGCCAGCGCGACCTCGTCGAGTTCGGGGTCCAGGCAGGCCAGGTGCGGGTTGCCGACGTCGACCGCGATCCCGGCCATCCGGCGCCCGCCCACGGTCGCGAACCCCGATCCGAGCCGGTTGACCTTGCCCATCTCGACGGTGACGTCGGCGGCGAGCCGGTCGGAGTGGTGCACGACGACCGGCCGGGGCCCGGCGAGCGAACCGACGACGAAGGCTCCGCGGGTCTCCAGGCCGGTGGCGTGCAGGTAGTGGGCGAAGACCCGCACCCCGTTGCCGCACATCTGGGCGACCGATCCGTCGGCGTTGCGGTAGTCCATGTACCAGTCGCCGCCGTCGACGCCGTCGGGCAACCGGTCGAGGACCCCGGCGGCCAGCGCCGCGCCGGCAGTGGTGACCCGCAGCACCCCGTCAGCGCCCAGACCGCGGCGCCGGTCGCACAGCGCGGTGACCGCCGCCACGGTGAGGTCGACCTCGGCGGGCACGTCCTCGAGCAGCACGAAATCGTTCTGCGTCCCGTGGCCCTTGGCGAAGATCACGGGGTCGAGGATACGTCCCGCCAGCGTCTCAGCACGGCCCCGAGCAGGCCGGTCCGATTGCCGTCGACCCAGTGGATCCGGTGGTCGCGACGGAACCAGGACCGCTGACGCCGCACGTAGCGCCGGGTGCCGATGAAGGTCGACTCCCTGGCCCGGTCCAACTCGGCCGGTTCGGCTCCGGCGTCGAGGGCCTCGATCACCTGGGCGTAGCCCAGCGCGCGAGCCGCCGTGATCCCCTGACGAAGGCCCCGCCCCAGCAGTGAGCGCACCTCATCGACCAGCCCGTCGCTGAACATCTCCTCGGTGCGCCGGGCCAGGCGGTCGTCGAGAATGTCGGTGGGACAGTCCAATCCGATGATCGTCGTGTCCCAGCGCTGCCGACCGATCCGCGGGGCCGAAGCGGCGAACGGCCGTCCGGTGAGTTCGACGACCTCCAGCGCACGCACGATCCGCCGGGTGTCGCTGGGCAGGATCGCCGCCGCGGCGGCCGGATCCCTGGCCGCCAGTTCAGTGTGCAGCGCGGCGGACCCCGCCTCGCCGAGCCGGGCCTCCCAGCGGGCCCGCACCGCCGGGTCCGTCGCCGGGAACTCCCAGTCGTCGAGCAGCGCCTGGACGTACATCATCGAGCCGCCGACGATCACCGGCACCGACCCGCGGGCCATGACCGATTCCACGTCGGCGACCGCGGCCTGCTGGTAGCGGGCGACGGTGGCCAGGTCGGTGACCTCCAGGACGTCGAGCTGGTGATGCGGGATTCCACGCCGCCGCGGCACCGCCAGCTTGGCCGTTCCGATGTCCATGCCCCGGTACTGCTGCATCGCGTCGGCGTTGACGATCTCCCCCCCGAGTGCCTCGGCGACCTCGAGCGCCAGCTGGGACTTGCCGGTACCGGTGGGCCCGACGATCGCGATCGGTCTCACGGCGCCGCGGCGTCGGGGATCCAGACCCCGACGAAGTAGCCCACCCCGAACGGGCCCGCGCGGGCGAGTTCACGCGCGGGGCAGGCAGAGGGCCCGGCGAGGCCGGCCAGCACCTGGTAGGCGACCCTGCCCACGCTTCCGGTGGCGAGTTCGGCCACGGCGCCCGGATCGCCGGCGGCCAGCGCGTCGTCGAGCGCGTCCTGCGCCTGCTGCGCGGCCGGGTCGTAGCCGCCCGGCGCGGCCTGGGTCAGGGTGTTGGCACCGTCTGCGACCACCAGCACACCGACCGGCTCGTCCATCCGGTCGATCTCGGCACGCAATGCCCGGCCCCGGCTGACCGCCTCACCCGCCGGGGTGTCCGAGCCGAAGACCCGCACCTCGACCCGGCCGCCAGGATTGACCTGGCCGCGCAGCCAGCCGGCCCACAGCGCGCACAATGGCAGCTCCACGGGCCGGTCCGGAGCCTCGGGCCCCAGCGTCACCGCCACATCGACGCCGTACCCGGCGTAACTGCCGCGGGTGGCGGGGCCGAGGACCCGTTCGGCGCCGCCGGCCCCGACCGCGATCCACCGGGCGGGCAGGGCGGCCGCCGCCCGCAGGGCCGCCGCCCGGACCGCGTCCACCTCGGCGGCGGCCGCTCCGGCCAGCCCGGGCACCAGGACCGGGGCGGAGGGGGTCACAGCGATGGCCGCCAGCACGGCCACCAACCTACTGCCGGGCCGGGGCGGCCGCTGCCGAGGTGGCCGCGCCGCGTGCCAGCGCGGCGGTCGCGGTGACCATCACCGCGACGGCCAAGGCCAGCGCCCACCAGCCGTCTTTGCCGGGGTGGACGCTCTCGCCGAGGACCAGGATTCCCAGCAAGGCCGCGACGACCGGCTCGGTGACCGTCAGGGTGGGGAGGGACGCGGTCAGCGACCCCGCCCGGAAGGAGGACTGCTGCCAGCTGCTGGCGGCCACGGCCACCGCCGCCCACGCATAGAGCTCGGGGGTGGCCAGGAACGCCCCGAGGCCGTCGCCCAGCCGGCCGACGACGCTCTTGGTCAGCACGGCGAACAACCCCCACAGTGACCCCGACACCAGTCCCAGCAGCACCGCCGCGGCGGGACGGCCTGCCATTTTCCGCGCCCCGGCCACGCACAGGGTCAGAGCCGGCAGCAGCACAGCGGCCACGACCGCCCAGGCCTGCGGGCCGGCCCGGGACTGACCGGCCGCCGGGTTGCCGACGGTGACGATGACCGCCACCGAAACGGCCAGCAGCACCGCCCACACCCACTGTGCGCGGCTGACCGGAGTAGCCGAGAGCCGGGCGTTGATCGGCAGCGCGAACAGCAATGCGGTCACCAGCAGGGCCTGCACCAGCAGCACCGATCCCTCCGCGAGCGCCGCGGCCTGCAAGCCGAAGCCCAGCACCGAGGCGACACTGCCCAGCAGCCAGCGCCGGTCCCGCAGCAGACGCAGGAAGAGCGCCATGTTCCCGGCGGGCTGATCGGTGACGCCCCGGGCGGCCCGCTGGTGAGCGACGTTGCCGATGGCGATGAAAAAGGCCGCGCCCAGAGCCAGCACGGCCGCGATGTCCGCCTTGGCCACCCTGATCGCCTCCCGGTCGCTTCCGGGCAGCCAACCACACCGGCGCCCGCCGGGGACTCCCAACCCCGGCGCATGGACACTGCCCGGCTGGTTCAATATTTTCGGGGGCCGGCCGGTCGGACGGCCCGGGACAGACGGAGCCGCTTCGCGCGGCAGGTGCGCGGGACACCGCGCGGAGGGTTAGGTGAAGGCGAACCGATGAACAGCGCGCAACCACCGGACGCCGGAAAGCCCATCCCCCGGCCGGGCCCGCAGCCCCGACCGGCCCCCCGGCCGCATCCCCCGGCGGTGCCGCCGCCGACCCCGCCGGCCAGCGATCCCCGCCGCTTCGGGCGGGTCGACGCGGACGGCACGGTCTACCTGCGCACCGCCGCCGGCGAACGGGTCGTCGGCTCCTGGCAGGCCGGCGACACCGATGCCGCGTTCGCCCATTTCGGCCGGCGCTACGACGACCTGGCCACCGAGGTGGCACTGATGGAGAGTCGGCTGGCCTCGGGCACCGCGGATCCGCGCAAGATCAAGGGGGCCGCTACGGCCCTGGCCGAATCCCTCGCCACCGCAAGCGTTCTCGGCGACGTCGATGCACTCGCGGCGCGGCTCTCCAGGATCACCGAGCAGGCGGCGCGCAGCGCCGACGCCGACCGCGAACAGCGTGAGCAGCAGCGCGCCGCCCAGACGGCGCGCAAGGAGGCCCTGGCGGTGGAGGCCGAGGATCTCGCCGCGAACGCCACCCAGTGGAAGACATCCGGCGACCGGATGCGCGCGATCGTCGAGGAATGGCGCACCATCACCGGGTTGGACCGCAAGACCGACGAGGCGCTCTGGAAGAGGTATTCGGCCGCCCGGGATGCGTTCAACCGGCGCCGCGGCGCGCACTTCGCCGAACTGGACCGGGGGCGCGCGGCGGCCCGCGAGGCCAAGGAGCGGCTCTGCGAACGCGCCGAGGAGCTGTCTGCTTCCACGGACTGGGCCCCCACAGCCGCTCGCTTCCGGGACCTGCTGGCCGAGTGGAAGGGCGTCGGCCGGGCCTCCAAGGACGTCGACGACGCTCTCTGGCAGCGCTTCAAAGCCGCTCAGGACGCTTTCTTCACCGCCCGCAACGCGGTCAACGCCGAGCGCGACGCGGAGTTCGCCGGCAACGCCGAAGCCAAGGAGCGCCTGCTGGCCGAGGCCGAGCGGATCGACACCAGCAAGCCCGATGCCGCCCGGTCGGCGTTGCGCGGGATCACCGAACGCTGGGATGCGATCGGCAAAGCGCCCCGGGAGCGCTCCGCCGACTTGGAGCGCCGGCTCCGCGCGGTGGAGAAGAAGGTCCGCGACGCCGCCGACTCGCGGCGCACCGACTCCGAGGCCCAGGCCCGCGCCGACCAGTTCCGGGTGCGCGCCGAGCAGTTCGAGCGGCAAGCGGAGAAGGCCGCGGCCGCCGGCCGGACCAAGGAGGCCGAGGAGGCGCGGGCCAACGCCCGGCAGTGGGGCGAATGGGCACGGGCCGCCGCTGCGGCGGTGGCCAAGAAGCGTTAGCGCGTCTCGGGGGGGTCCTCGCCGTCGGCGGGTCGGTCAAATCCCTCGAGCAGTGTCCGTTCCTGTTCGGCGGCGGCTTCCTGGCGGCGCTGCGCCTCGGCGGCCATCTGCAGGGCGGTGCGGGTCCACACCACCCGGGCCCAGTGAAAGGTCAGCAGGAACAGCGTCACCCAGCCCAGGACCAGTCCGACGCCCGGCCCGGGATGCTGTTCGGCGGCGGTCTGACGCGACCACACCGCCAGCATCCCGGTCGCGGTCGCCAGGCCCGAGCCTGCCAGCGCGAGCCAGGCCACCGTCCAGCGGCGGGTCAGCAGCGCCAGCATGGAGACGCCCACGCCGAACGCCAAACCGAGCCAGCAGAAGATCCGCGACAGCACCGTGACCCCGGCGCTGCGCGCCTCCTGTCCGCCGATCAGGACGTCGATGCCGTTGACCGATCCCGTGTGGGGCAGCAGGAAGGACACCAGCAGCACGAAGACCAGGATCGCCACCACCACGGCCCGGGTTCCGGGGTCGATCTCGCCGGCCACCCGTCGTTCGGCGGCCTCCAGTTCGGCGCGGTAGGCCTCGAAGTCGCCGTTCGAACCGCTCATGGCCGGCACCCCTTTCCGGGCTCGTCGACGGGGACGCCGAACGGCGGCAGCCCGAGACCGACGGTCCGGGGGCGCAGACCGGCCTGATGGGCGTCACCGGCGCGGGTACGGCGGTGTGACAGCAGCGTGGCGTCGGCGACCAGATGGTGCGGCGCCGCAGCGGTGACGGTGGTGGTGACCACGTCACCGGGGCGTACGGCGGCACCCGAGGGCCTGAAGTGGACCAGCCGCCCGTCCCGCGACCGGCCCGTCATCCGGGCCGTCGCGGCATCCTTGCGGCCCTCCCCGGCGGCCACCAGCACCTCCACGGTGCTGCCGATCAGGGCCTCGTTGGCCTCCAGGGAGATCCGCTCCTGCAGCTCGACCAGCCGCGCATAACGCTCCCGCACCACCTCGGCGGGGATCTGGTCGTCGAACCCGGCGGCGGGGGTGCCCGGCCGGGGCGAGTATTGGAAGGTGAACGCCGCGGCGAACCTGGCGCGGCGGACCACCTCGAGGGTGGCGGCGAAGTCCTCGTCGGTCTCCCCCGGGAAACCCACGATGATGTCGGTGGTGATCGCGGCGTCCGGGATCGCCGCGCGCACCCGTTCCACGATCCCCAGGTAGCGCTCCGCCCGGTAGGACCGGCGCATCGCCCGCAGAATCCGGTCCGAGCCGGACTGCAGCGGCATATGCAGGGCCGGGCACACGTTCGGGGTGTGGGCCATCGCCTCGATGACGTCGTCGCTGAACTCGGCCGGATGCGGTGAGGTGAACCGCACCCGTTCCAGTCCCTCGACCCGGCCGCACTGGCGCAGCAACGCAGCGAACGCGCCCCGGTCACGCGGGAGGGCGGGGTCGGCGAAGGACACGCCGTAGGCGTTGACGTTCTGGCCCAGCAGAGTGATCTCCAGGACCCCCTGGTCCACCAGCGACCGGACCTCGGTGAGGATGTCCCCCGGCGACCGGTCGACCTCCCGGCCGCGCAGCGCGGGCACGATGCAGAACGTGCAGGTGTTGTTACAGCCCACAGAAATGGAAACCCATGCCGCGTAGGCGGATTCGCGTGCGGCCGGCAACGACGAGGGGAACTCGCGCAGCGCCTCGGCGATCTCGACGGCGGCGGCCCGATTGTGCCGCGACCGGTCCAGCAGGGCCGGTAACGAGCCGATGTTGTGGGTACCGAAGACCACGTCCACCCACGGTGCGCGGCGCAGCAGTCCCTCACGGTCCTTCTGGGCCAGACAGCCGCCCACGGCGATCTGCATGTCGGGGTCGGCCTTCTTGCGGCCCACCAGGTGGCTGAGGTTGCCATAGAGCTTGTTGTCGGCGTTCTCACGCACCGCGCAGGTGTTGAAGACGACCACATCAGCATCCGTCCCGGCAGGGGCCCGCCGGTAGACGGCGTTCTCCAGCAGTCCGGCGATGCGCTCGGAGTCGTGGACGTTCATCTGACAGCCGTAGGTGCGCACCTCGTAGGTGCGTGCCGCCGTCGTGGCGTCCTCGCGCCTGCGATCGCCGAGCACCGATGTCACCCCGCCATCGTACGGATCGGCCTCCTGCGGATCGGCCGGGTCGGGGCGAAAACCTGCGAACCACGCTGACGGCACGCACGCCCGGCCGGGGCTGGGTAGTGTCTGCGCCATGGCTGGCGGCGCGGTGCCGATGATCTCGATGCAGCGTGTCAACAAGCACTTCGGCGATCTGCACGTCCTCAGGGACGTCGACCTGGAGGTGGGCCGCGGCCAGGTGGTGGTGGTTCTCGGTCCATCCGGGTCGGGCAAATCCACCTTGTGCCGCACCATCAACCGGCTGGAGACCATCGACTCGGGCACCATCGCCGTCGATGGTCAGGAACTGCCCGCCGAGGGCCGCGCCCTGGCCCGGTTGCGCTCCGACGTCGGCATGGTGTTCCAGTCGTTCAACCTTTTCGCCCACAAGACGGTGCTGGAGAACGTCACGCTCGCGCCGATCAAGGTCCGCAGAATCGCGGCGGACAAGGCCAGGGAGAAGGCGATCGCACTGCTGGACCGGGTCGGGGTGGCCAACCAGGCGCAGAAATATCCCGCCCAGTTGTCCGGCGGCCAGCAGCAGCGGGTCGCCATCGCCCGGTCGCTGGCGATGGACCCGAAGGTGATGCTCTTCGACGAGCCGACCAGCGCGCTGGATCCGGAGATGATCAACGAGGTCCTGACGGTGATGAGCGGCCTGGCCGGTGAGGGCATGACGATGGTCGTGGTGACCCATGAGATGGGTTTCGCCCGCCGTGCCGCCGACCGGGTGGTGTTCATGGCCGACGGCGCCGTCGTCGAGGACGCCCCGCCGGCCGATTTCTTCGACAACCCGCGCTCCGAGCGCGCCAAGGATTTTCTCGGCAAGATCCTCAACCACTAGGGCGAAAGGAACCCACTGTGCCGTCACTTCACCTGTCAACCCGTCTGATCACCGGCGGACTGCTGGCCGTTGTGCTGCCGTTCACCGCCACCGCCTGTGGCGGCGGGCAGAGCGCCGACGCCGACAAGATCGTCATCGGCACCAAGTTCGACCAGCCCGGCCTGGGGCTGAAGAACCCGGACGGCACCATGAGCGGGTTCGACGTCGACGTCGCCACCTACGTCGCCAAGGAACTCGGCTACACCCCCGACCAGATCGAGTGGCTGGAAGCGCCCTCCGCGCAGCGCGAGACGCTCATCCAAAACGATCAAGTCCGCTATATCGTGGCGACCTACTCGATCACCGACAAGCGGAAGGAGAAGGTCACCTTCGCCGGCCCCTACCTGGTGACCGGGCAGAGCCTGCTGGTCCGCTCCGATGAGAACGAGATCACCGGACCGGAGTCTTTGCAGAACAACAAGAAACTCTGCTCGGTCAGCGGCTCGACGCCGGCGCAGCGGGTCAAGGACGAGTATCCCGGCGTGCAACTGCAGCAGTACGACACCTACTCGGCGTGCGTGGAGGCACTCAAGAACGGCGCGATCGATGCGGTCACCACCGACGAGGTGATCCTGGCCGGATACGCGGCCCAGTCGCCGGGTGCGTTCAAAATCGTCGGCAGTCCCTTCTCCGAGGAGAGGCTGGGCATCGGCCTGAAGAAGGACGACACCGTGTTGTGCACCGCGATCACCGACGCGCTGACGAAGATGGAGGCCGACGGCGCCTGGCAGGCGGCCTTCGAGAAGAACCTCGGACCGGCAGGTGTCAGCACACCGACACCTCCGGTGCCCGAGCCCTGCTGAGGTTGTCGGCGGGTGGAGGTTTTCGCCGAGTACCGCGGCCAGATCGTCGAGGCGTTCTGGGTCACCGTCCAACTCACGGTGTACTCCGCGGTCGGTGCGCTGATACTCGGGACGATCCTGGCCGCGATGCGGTTGGCGCCGGTCCCGGTGCTGAACCTGGCCGGAGCCGGCTACGTCAACGTGGTGCGCAACACCCCGCTGACGCTGATCATCCTGTTCTGCTCGTTCGGCTTGGCTCAGACACTGGGCATAACACTGACCGACCCGCAGTCACCGACCTCGATCGCTGACTCCAACTTCCGGCTGGCGGTGCTGGGCCTGACCGCCTACACCGCCGCCTTCGTCTGCGAAACGGTGCGCTCGGGGGTCAACACCGTCCCACTGGGCCAGGTCGAGGCGGCCCGTTCACTGGGACTGACCTTCGGGCAGAACCTGCGGATGATCCTGCTGCCGCAGGCTTTCCGATCGGTGGTCCTGCCGCTCGGATCGGTGCTGATCGCGCTGACCAAGAACACCACCATCGCCTCGGCCATCGGGGTCGCGGAGGCGGCGCTGCTGATGAAGGAGATGATCGAGAACACCGCCGCGCTGATGACCGTGGGCGCGATATTCGCCGCCGGATTCCTGATCCTCACCCTGCCGATGGGGTTGGTGTTCGGGTGGTTGGGCAAACGCTGGGCGGTGGCGCGGTGAGCAGCGCCTCGGTGCTCTTCGACGCACCCGGCCCCAGGGCCCGGGTCCGCAACCGGCTCATCTCGGTGGCCGCCGTCGCTGTCCTGGCCCTGGTGCTGTGGTCGATACTGACCAAGCTCGCCGACCGGGGTCAGCTGACTGCCGCCAAGTGGCAGCCTTTCCTGACCGCCAACCTGTGGAAAACCTATGTGCTGCCGGGCATTCAGGGCACCCTGACCGCCGCGGCCCTCTCGATCGTGCTGGCCCTCGTTCTCGGCTTCCTGCTGGGAGTCGGAAGGCTGTCCGAGGCGCGCGCCGTGCGGCTGCCCTGCGCCGTGATCGTCGAGTTCTTCCGCGCGGTGCCGGTGCTGATCATGATGATCTTCGCCTACTTCCTCTACGCGCTCTATGACACCTTCCCGTCCAAGTATCTGGCGCTGGCCGGCGTGGTGACCGGGCTGACGCTGTACAACGGTGCGGTGATCGCCGAGGTCGTGCGGGCCGGGGTGCGCGCCCTGCCCCGCGGCCAGAGCGAAGCCGCCGCCGCGCTCGGCCTCGGATGGGGTCAGACCATGCGGACGATCCTGCTGCCCCAGGCGATCACCTCGATGCTTCCGGTACTGGTTTCCCAGCTCGTGGTGGTGCTGAAGGACACCGCGATCGGCTACCAGATCACCTTCGTCGAGATGGTCCGCCAGGGCACGGTCGTCGGTTCGTCCTACGGCAACTACATTCCCGCGCTGATCGTGATCGCCGCGCTGATGATCACCGTCAACTTCGCGTTGTCGGCCGCAGCGACTCGGCTGGAACGGCGGCTGCGCCGATCCCCTCGGGCACCGGACGCCGACGCCCTCGCCCGGGCGGGCCCCACCGCGAACCGGCTGGAACCCGGGGACTGAGGCGCCGTCGGCGCCCACTTCGTCGGCCGCCGGGCGTTACCGTGGCGGGGTGGCCACCAACGAGGTGATGGACTTCGACAGCGACCCGGCGTCCGCGTCCCGGTTCCCGCGGGGCGTTTACGACGAGGGCCGCGAGCCCGACCCGCTGTACACCCTGGCCAACGAGCGCACCTATCTGTCGTGGCTGCGGCTCGCGGTGACCCTCCTCGCGGCCGCGGTGGCCATCGACCGGCTCTTCCTGGAGAACCCTGGTACGGCAGCCGGGTACTGGCGTTGGGCCTGGTGGTGATCGCGGTCGGCACCTGTGGGCTGGCGGTGCGCCGCTGGTGGGCCACCGAACAGGCGCTGCGTCGGCGCCAACCGCTGCCCGGGTTCGGTACCCCGTTCCTCGGCGTGGCGGCCATCCTGCTGACCGGACTCGG
>Ga0180432_10009971_pt1 | contig 11477 bp, 6 predicted proteins | sample SS_ome_10_FD_132414 | JGI IMG/M metagenome (GOLD analysis project Ga0180432, IMG submission 132414) | Hypersaline lake sediment archaeal communities from the Salton Sea, California, USA - SS_1_MS_2 metaG | ecosystem: Environmental > Aquatic > Non-marine Saline and Alkaline > Hypersaline >... | reverse complement strand
CGCCATTGCATAGTAGGCCTTCTTGGGTTTGAGGTCATGACTGACAATGGATTTTGGCCACGTCGCAGGATTCACATCCACAAAATGAAACTGGAAGTATCCGCCGACCCGCCTTGAGAGGCGCCAACCCTTTGTCACTTCCGTCAGAATGTCCGCCTGAACTGTCTGGCTGGCCTCAATATGTTCTTCAAGCGTACTTGGAAGTGTACCTCGAAAGCCTATAGCCTGCTTGATTTCTCTGCTCTTGGTTTGCACGGCCCCATAAAGCGTCCTGGATTCCTTTGGCGGCGCTTTTTCCCAATGTTCGGGATAGTTTCTCATTGTCTCGTAGCTGTCGAGCCCTTCCCCGCCGTACTCACCGACAGTGATAAGCCTATCGTCCTGGCTGTAGATAAGCGGCCATAAGTACGGCTGGCCGGAATGCCCGTACCAGCCCTGATAGCTGTGCACGTCGTCGATCACGTTTGCCCACTGGCTGGCTGACAGTGATTTGTATCCGGTCCGTCCCTTGGCGGGGTTACCAATCACCTGCCAGGGATGGCCGCTGACGGGGATGATAATCCGGTCCGGGTCGTGCTTCAGCGCCGTCTTGACGGGTTCGGCCGGTTCGAAATGGGTTTCATTCGCGTACGAATGGAGGATGACGCCGGGATTGTTGTAGGTCACCCGGGCCAGGGCCGCGGCGGAAACCACGAGACCCGGCAGGACCTCCCGCCCCTGCTTGGGGTAACGGCTGCCGACGTCCTGCTGCGACATGATCCCCAGCCGGTCCTGCAGTTGGCGCACCTCCGGGAACTGGACGTGCTGGCACGAGCGGACCGCGTTGTAGCCGGCCGCCTTCAGCATCAGCAGGATGTCGACGATCCTGTTCGTCTGGCCCCAATACCACAGGGCGTTCAGGCCGGTGATGTTCGATCCGTGCAACACGATCGGCTGATCGTTCAGGAGCATCCTGCCGGGGGGATGGCCCTGGCGGGGGTTCGCTTCGCTGACGATGCCGAACGAACGATGGCCGAAGAGCACGTCGTGGGCGTCGACGACCTGGCCCTTTTCGTTCTTCAGCGCGACCCGACAGCGATAGAGATTAGGTGCGGCGGGAGACCAGAGCTTTGCATCCGGCATGGGAACGTCGACCGAGATCTTCCCGGCCCCCTTCCCCGCCTTGTGCTTTACTGCATGGGCATAGGCCCGTCCCTTGAAATTCTCGGGCAGGATCGAAACGTCGACGCTCAGCGGCATGGATTGAGCGGCGTCGAGGCGGACCTTGACCGTGCACCGGCCATGCGCCGGATTGCCCCGGGCAAAGATATCCGTGATGCACGCTGCCCCCACGGTTTCCAGATAGACCTCGCGGTGGATGCCGTATCCCGTCCCGGTGTGGGGGTCGCCCTTGCAGAACCCCTTCAGCGACTTGGCCCTGTCGCGCACGATCCATCCCTTGTTCCCCGGGCACGTGGGGGTGGGGAAGATCGACCAGTAGGCCGCGGGCTCCTCGAACCAGGTTCCTTCGCAAACGCGCACCGCCAGCGTGTTCTTCTCCTGCAGGAGCGTCGTCACGTCGAACCGGAACGGTTCGAAATAGCCCGCATGGCTCCCGAGCTTCTTCCCGTTCAGCCAGACCTCCGCCCTCCAGTCCACGCCGCCGAACACGATAAAGACGCGTTTGTTCCCTGGAGGTTTCTTGCCTTCGAAAGACGTCCGATACCACAGGACACACCCGTACAGTTTCGGTTTCCTTTTCGGTCTCGGCTTCGTCTTCGGCCTGGACGTCTTGAAGCGCCATTCGGGCACCGTGGTCCGATCCCAACTCGAATCGTCGAAATCGGGCGCAAACCATGCCTGCATTTTCGGCGGCTTCTCACCCAACTCCACCACCTCATACTTGTCCCTTCCCGTTTCATAGAAAGATCGCCAGTCGTCCGAATCAAGAGCCCGGCGGGAGCGGACGTTCAACGGCTCCGGGCGACTTCGCAGGAATGGCCGGTATTTCCCTCGCAACTCGTTCATGGTCTTCGCCAGGTCTTCCGTATTGCGGACCGGCCCATCGCCGGAAGCACTGGAAACGAAGGCCCCGCTCAGCACGAGCAGGATCGACAGAGCGACTTTGTTCATTGGTACCACCTTTATCCGCTTTCTGTTTCTTCACAATTCTCATGTATTCCTCGCAATAGCGGCGAGCCATCGTGATAAGGGACTTGCGATCGAAATGGACCTGTTTCTTGCCGTCACAAAAAGTAAGGTCGTCCGTCCTGACCCAACCGGTATATTTCACCTTTTCGGGAAGAGTTCGGTTGGCCGCCTGAACGGGATTGTCCTTCGGGTAGTTCTTGACCGAAATCTCGCCCGAGATGAAGGGCAAGTTCGGTTCGCCGATGGCCTCTCTCAGGCCGGCGATCATCTCGTGGAGGCGTTCCTCGTAAACCTTGCGCCTGTCTTCATTGAAGGCGTCCGATTCGCCCTGGTGCCAGAGGATACCTTTGATCGTCCCCTTCTCCTGCGCGAATCTGCACTTGGCCACGACGCCGTTGTACAGGCCGGATCCTCTCTTGAGCAGGTCCATTCGCTTCCCGCCGTAGGCGCACGGCAGAAGCCCGACCGTCACGCCGGGATTCCGTTTCAGGTATTCCTTCGCGAACGGAAGCCCCAGGCCGAAACTCTGGGGGCGGCCGGGAATGATGTGAAGCGGGTGCACCGCCGGGAACCAGCCTTGTCCGAGGAAGCGCCTCGGATGAAACCTTACCTGGAGAATGTGCGGGACCGGGGTCTTCTCCTCCTCGGTCAACGTCCCGCCAAAACGCTCCTTGATCCCGCCGGCCATGTTTGACTGGCCATACAGAACGAACACATGGAACTTGGACCTGTCCTCAGGAATTCGCCAGCCCTCATCTTTGATTGTCGGCCCCTTCCCTACGGCCTCAGACGTCTTTGTTCTCTGAGAGCCCTCTTCTGTTGTCGTGCGCCCTTGCTGTTTAGGTTTCTCTGGTTTCTTTGCAGCAATACAACATGCAGAGAAGGCTACCATTCCCAGGACCATCGCCACTTTCTTCATCGCCTGTTTCCTTCTGCGGCCCTTGAGGGCTGGCATTCCTCCTTCTTCAGTACATCAGCCGGATAAGGTACCGACTTGCCGGTCTCCTTGACTATGGTCATCTGCCCGCCGGCTTCACGCAGGTGATCGCTCAGTATCTTCGCCAGTGCTTTCACCTTCTCCGGGTTCTTCTGGACGAGGTTCCTTCTCTCGCTGATATCCTCGGTAAGATCGAACAACTCCAGTCTTCTGTCGGCATGGTGATAGATCAATTTCCACTCATCTTGGCGCACGGCGCTGAAAGGTGTCTGCTTTCTGTAATAATGCGGGGAGTGCCAGAAGATTGCCCTTCCTCTTGACAAGCCGCTCTTGCCTTTCAGTAATGGGACGAAGCTCTTTCCGTCAACCTCCCCGCCGTACTGCTTGTATTCGCTGACACCGGCCATTTCCAGAAATGTCGGGAACACGTCCTCGATAATCACGTAGTCGTCCTTACAGACCGAGTCGGGCTGGGTGACCCCGGGCCATTTGACGATCATCGGCACCCTGGGGCCCCCTTCGTAGGGCTGATGCTTGGCCCCCCTCAACGGTTTGTTGGCCGGAGTCATGAGTTCTGCCCCATTGTCGGACATGAACACGATGATGGTATCTCTCTCAACGCCGAGCTTCTTCAGGTGCTCCATGAGATCCCCCAGGGACTTGTCCATCCCTTCGACCATGGAGGCGTAATCCTCGTGGCGCGTTCTGATCTTCGCGGGCTTCGGCTTGACGCCGTCCTTACTAGTCCGGTACTTGCGTATGAACCGGTTGTCCGGTTCCCATGGGCCGTGAACGGCATAGTGTGACATATAGAGATAGAATGGCTTGCCGTCCGCCACCGCTGCATCCAACTGCTTCTTCGCTTCAATGGTCAACGCGTCGGTGAGATTGATGTCTTTACCGTGGTACTTCTCGAGTCCGGGTACGTCGACAATGGAGGGCTTCTTGCGCGCGAAGTTCTTCAAGCCTTGATAGCTGCCGGGGGCTCCGGCGCAGTGTCCGGCTATGTTGACGTCGAACCCAAGTGCGCGCGGGTCCTCGGACGGCATCCCGTCAGCGGCAAAATGAGCCTTGCCTACGTGAATCGTCCTGTATCCGGCGTTCCGCAAGAGCTCCGGGAGGGTTTCTGCGACCACCGTACGGTTGACTCCGGGTTTGCGGCTCAACCCATTGCAGTTCCATTCCGGAAAACGCAGCGTGGGGTGCTCCTTGTCGGGCGACCAGTCTTTGTGCAACGTCCAGTTGGTTACCTTGTGTCGCGCGGCATTCATTCCTGTCATCAGGCTGATCCGTGAGGGGGAGCACACCGCGCACGCGTATGCCTGTGTGAACTTCATGCCCTGCCGGGCGAGCTTCTCCATGTTCGGTGTGTGGTACCTGTCGTTCAGGCCCGTTCGTTTGGTCCAGAACGGCTCCGAAGTGTCCTGCCAGCCCATGTCGTCGACGAAGAAGAACAGGATGTTCGGCTTCTTCTCTGAGGGCCCGGCTTTTCCTGCGAATGCCGGACACGCGGCTATAAGGACTGCCTTTCCTGTCAGCTTCAGGAAATCACGACGGGTGAATTCAATTACGCTTACGCTGTTATCGTGCATCGGCCGGCTTGCCTCCCAGGCAGATGACCGTTCCATCCTTCAGTGACACGTAGAGACGTCCTGCGGCGGCTGCCATACCGTCGAGGACCGGCACGGCCGGCAGATCAAGTGCCCTTCTCAGCTTGCCGTCTGCCACGGCAACGGCCGCGAGTTTCGCGCCCTTTTGGCCCTGGTAGGAGGCAAGAGCATCCTTATTGCTGTTACCGAAATTCGGTTGTCCTGCAAAGAAGATCGTTTCAGGAGTCAGCACCATTGCCCGTGCGCGTACAGGAGCGCCCTGCAGCCACACAAACTTCTTCTGGGCAGGCTTTCTCCTTCCCGCCGCCTTGCCCCTGGACGTTGCCTTATCAAGGGGTCTTCGGGATGCAAATATGCCGTACTCTTCCTGGCCGGCCCAGTTGAGACCCCTGCCTCGATTGCAGTTCCTATACATCTTGCGGCCAAACCCGAATACATGCTTGTCATCATAGGCCAACAATCGGCCGGCAGGTGAAACGTTCCCGTTCTGGAACCAGTAACTCCAGCCTGCAACGAAATCAGCCCCGTAGAGCCAGTAGGTCCGGTGCCACCATGTATCATCCAGCAAGCCGGTCGGGCTGAACAGATGGGGCTTTGCCGGCGCAGGCTTGAGGTCGGCATCAAAACAGAGATGCTGCATGAAAACAGTTTCACCATCACTCAGCAGTATTCCACTGTGAGTTCCCTCCATATTGAACATGGTGGGCTTTTTCTTGGGTAGTGACGCATCGGGAGTATAGACGATTGCCTCTGCGAGCAGTTTGCCTGTCTTCAACTCCACTTTGCAGAGCCGGATTCCGCCATCAAGGAACGACGATCGCCCTGCCGCAAAGGCCACGGAGCCGTTCCGGACCAACACGCTGCCGTTGACCGGCCATAGGGATTCGAGCTGGCCGTAGGCGACTACGCGCCGATCTTCCGGCGCCGCGCGAAAGCGCCACACAAGCTCACCGTCCGTCGCGCGAAGACAGTAGACGTACCCGTCCCGACATCCGAACACGGCCAACCCATCGGCTATCGTCGGTGGTGAATCGATCCGCCCGGAGGCCGTGAATGTCCATGCCGATTTGCCCGTAGCAGCGTCGAGTGCATGGACTGCGTGAGCATCGCAGTCGGCAACAAAGCACTTGCCTCCGGCAATTGTCAAGGCCGTGAGCTTCCCGCCAACGTTGGCTTTCCACAATTGCCTTACATTGACCGGTACACTGGCAGACGTTCTGCCGCTGCGCAGGGCATCGTGACGATATGTAGGCCAATCCGATTGCGGATTGCGGATTGCGGATTGTGGATTCGCTTTGCCATATGCCGGGCCGCGAAGCACCACCGCTTCTTTGTCGGGCTTGATATCGCCACGCCCGGAGTGGAGCGCGTTGAAGCCGTTGATCTTTGCGGTCAGATAGCAGGCACAGGAGTGCGGCGGAGCATACAGCAGGCCGTTGGCAGGCAGGATGCCGTACTGGCACGTGCCCCGCACCCAGTGGTTCGGATAGATCTTGCCCGTCTTTACATCCAGGAATTCCGCACCGGCGCGGCCAAGGATCAGCCACTTGCCGGCTCCTTTGTTCCGGTAACAGCGGTGATGCGGCATGCCAATGTCAAATGTCTCCGAATCAGGCTTACGCGAACGTGCCACCTTTCCCGTTTTCGGATCCAACCCTTGTGTAATGCCGGGCTGATTCCAGAGCAGCACTTTCCCGGTCCAGAGCAGGCCATCGGATATGAAGATATCGGGCGGTGCACCACAACTGTTCTCTGATGTGCCTTTCCAGAGAGTCTTGCCGGTAGCCGCATCAAGCCCGGCCAGCATTCCCATATCGTTCCTGCCTCGCTTCCTGGGGTCGACGCCATCGGCCCATAGAATCACATCATCGCAGCCCACGACTGTAGGCGGGACCTGTGAGGGAGACACCGACAGGGCTTCCGACCGCCAGAGCTCCTTGCCGTCTTTCATGCTCAAGGCGACAAGCGCCCCCCCTGCTGGTATACCACGCGGCCGTTGCCGGCACACAAGGTCAGATGGATGGCTGCGGGGACCTTGTTTTTCCAGACGACCTCCCCGGAGCCTGGATCTATCGCAAGCAGTGACCTTTCCTTCCCATCGGGCTTTTCCCGTGGCCTACTGCCTCTCCTCTTCTTCCTGCCGGCGGACACCGCTTTGGCCGCACCCTTGACCCGCTCATTGGGGTTCCTATCCGGGCCCGAATGCCCGATATAGACAAGCAGCAACTCGCCCGTATGTATAAACTCATCTGCACCCTCGGTACCGGAAAACGTCTTCAGCGTCTTACCTGTCGCCGCGTCCAGCATTTCCACCGGGCGGCCCAAGCCAAGTGTTACATAGACGCGCTCGCCCACCGCGACCAGGCGCCTGGCAAGATGAAAAGGCCCGGATCGGAACAAGTGCAGGTGCCATTCCCACGGTCCGACCTCTCGCTGCCACAGTGTGATCCCGTTGAACGCGTCACGCGCGACAAGACGCCACTTCGGAGGAAATGCCACGGACTCTATGGGACCATGGTCTTCAATCGAAAAGAGCCTTCCTCCCGCGGATACAACCCCGCTCACACTCGCGAGCTGCTCGTGACTGCGAGAGAACTTCGGCGCGGCGACCCATTGAAGGCCCCCGGGAGGTCCGACCAGGCGATCCTTGGACACGGCGTTATTCGACGCATCGTAGAGATAGTGAGTCCACTCGTCCATTTCTGCGGGACGGGGTTTGACGATCTTCCGCCATTGATTCGGTTCCCTGATATATGCCGTGCCGCCGGGGACAAGGACACGCAGGATCTCGGCGTTCTCGACGTCGAATGCGTCGCTGACGACCACGAGGTTCACGACGTTCTCGGCGTAGGGCAGGTGCCGGCCGTCAAACACCGCCGCGGAGGCTCGCCCGTAGCCCTTGGTTCGCAGGACCGTCCGCGCCTCGGCCACTTTGCCGGCGTCGGTGTCGAGTCCCTGCACAACGGTGTTGGGGCCGGCGAACTGGGCGGTCAGCTTTCCCCTGCCGCAGCCTGCGTGAACGATGACGCCGCCGGTCGTACCGGTCTTGGCCAGGATCGCCTTGGCCGTCGGTTCCGCAGCCTGCACCGGGACCGCCAACAGCAGCACAACCAGTAATACACTCCTCATGTCACTCTCCTCTCGAGTCCGGCGCGCCAGTCAGCATACCGCCTCTACCGTCAAGAACGAAACTCTTCCCGCATCCGCCTTCAGGCACTCTGTGAGCATAACGTGCAGCTTGCCTTTCTCTGTGCCCTGGTCCGTCCTGAGCTGCTGTTCTCACTCAATGAACCGAAGACTCAGGTTTCTGAAGTTTCTGCTTCCGCCTCGCACGCCTTTCTCATTCACTGCAGAGAGAACCAGCAGGATGTCGCCTGTTCCGCTGTAGTCAAACTCCAGCGTCCGAATCCCCTTATCCGTCGGTTTGAAATCCCTGCTGGCAAGCGGCGTGATTCGGGCAGTGCCCCGCGTTGTGACCTCCGCATTCTTGCCGTACAGGTTATCATTCCCGAGAGCCACCTCGATCGCGTCGCCCTCGGCGTCCTTCAACGCACACCGATACAGCGAGACGAAGAAGAACCTCTCACCTTCCTTGATCTTCCCTTCGGCCTTCAGCTTCTCGGCCCGCTTGGCGCGTCTGTTCTGGATGTTCTTGGCCCGGCCTGTCGGTGCCGGCTTCTTGACATCAGACAAATCAATCGAGAACCGGACCTTGCCGGCTTTGCCGCCGAAGCGCTTGCCATCGAGAACGAATGCAATGCCACGCAGAGAACCGGTACGGAACTTGTATGAGTTCGCTCCCAGGGAGCCCGCGACGTCGTAACAGGAATACTGGGTGGTGTAGGTGAAGGGAAAATGCCCGCTTCGGATATACCAGGTGTCTTTGGAAATGCTCTTGTCGAACACGAGCTTGTCCCCCACCGCGACCCACGGGATATCGGGCTGGAACTTGAAACCTTCATGCCAGACATAGCCACTCTCAAGGACCGGGATAGTGTAGACCGCCGTGTTCTGGCCATCGATATCGGCGGCTTTGACCGTGAGCTTCTGCGTCTGTCCGGCATCAGCGGCGGTCGGGGTCCCGGAAAACGTGCCGTCCGCGTGCACCTTGAGCCAGGCGGGGCCGTCCACCTTGGAGAATGTCACCGTCTCGTTATTGGGCTCGGCCAGATCCGACGACTGAGGTTTGCGATAGTGGTAATACACACGGTCCCGGTAGAGCTGGCCGGGCACGGCCGCCTTGCGCGAGTATTCGTCGGCCTTGAACTTGGGCGCGCCCGCCGGGCCGGCGACAACGAGGAAGTTGCTGCGGTTCACATGGCCGCTCTTGTCCGTAACCGAGATGCCGAACGTGGTGCTGCCTTCGGCCGGTGCGGCACCGGTGAGAACACCGTCGCCGTTCATCGTGATCCACTTCGGGAGATCCTCAGCGGTGAACCTGAGCTTGTCCTTGGAGATATCACAAGCCGCCGTCCGCAGGTCGAAAGTGAACTTCCTGCCGGGAACGGCGACCATGATCACGGGATCCGCCTTGAATGCCGGCCGATCGAGAATCAGATCAACATAGCGGTGCGCCAACGTCGTGTAGCCTGAACGGTTGAAATGCGTGTTGTCGGTTTTGACCCCGCGGGTTTCTCCGGTCGGTTTTCCGTTCTCGTCGACCAGCTTCCGCTTGTGTCCTTTGAGATGACTGGCACCCGTTGAGTGAACATGCGCGGCCTTGTTGAGCACATCAATATGCGCAAGCACGTTTCCCGTCGTGATCTGTGCCTCGTAGCCCCCCCGGAGGTCCTTGGCGTCCGGTTCGGCGGGCGACCCCGGAGGAATGCTGTAGGGGTTGGAGTACGCCCATTTCGGATTGAAGGCACCGGTGACAAAGGGCAGTTCCGGATCGCCCACATACCCGCGCACGTCCCGGACCAGGCCGTGCAGTTTCTAGGCATAGGCTTCACGCTCTTCCAGGCGGTTATCCGATTCACCCTGGTGCCAGATGAAGCCCTTGACGGTGCCGTATTCGGGCAGTCTCTTCGTGCCTGCCGGGTGCATCGTCCCGCCACGAACGAAGAAGTTGATGGCTTTGCCCCCGAACGCATTGGCATAGATGCCGACCTTGACTTCCGGATCCTTGATTTCCGCCAGGTACTTCTGCGCAAACGGCAGGGGAATCGAGAAACTGGTTTTGACGTGCCGGGTCGTGGGGTGCGCGGCCGGGACCCATCTGCCGCGCTTGTACTGCAGGACACGCGGGACCGGCTTGGTCAGCGGATCGTAGTTGCCCTCATCATCGTATAGATGGCTGCCGTTGAACCCGCCGGCCATGTTCGACTGCCCCATGAAGAGGAAGATGTGGAACTTGGACGGGTCTTTCGGAATATCCCATTCGGTGCTCGCTGCCTTCGCGGCGGCCGGCGACGATCCATCCGGCCTTTCCGACCCTTTGCGCGCGCCTCCATACTTGCCAGAACAGCCATCATGATTGCCAGAGCAACGCTTGCCTTGTTCATCTCGTCTTGCTCCCTTAGCGGTTACTTTCGGGGCGGTGCCGTTCGCCCATCTCTGCGTTGTTTCTCGAGAGTCGCCTTCAACTCCCTCACCACTTCAGGGTGGGAGTCGTAGAGGTTCGTCGTCTCGCGCCAGTCCTTGGCCATGTCGTACAGCGCCCCGTCCTTGCCCTGGCCATAGTCAACCCTGCCGCTCTTGGCCAGGTACTTCCACTTGCCGACGCGTATGCCCATGGCCCCGCGGATGTCGTGATGGAGGATGGATGTGCGAATCTCCTTCTTCTCGCCCAGCAATGCCGGCAGCACGTTATAGCTGTCCTCGCCCATCGCATTGGTCAAGGTGTACCCCGTGATCGCGGCAAACGCAGCCATCATGTCCGTGAGACAGATGAGGACATCGCTTCGCGTGCCCGCGACGATCTTCTTCGGCCAACGGGCAATGAAGGGGACGCGGTGCCCCCCTTCGTACAATGTCCGTTTCTGGCCGCGGAACTCGCCGTTCGTCTTGTGCCCTTTCTTCCGCGCCGGCCAATCCGGCTCGGCCCCATTGTCGCTGGTGAAGATGACCAGGGTGTTCTGCGTCAGGCCGAGTTCGTCGAGACAGCTCAGCAGCTTGCCGACCATCCAGTCCAGCGCGAGCACCTGGTCGCTGCGTTCGCTCAGGCCGGACTTGCCGCGGAATCGGTCCGGCACGTCATTGGGCTTGTGCGGGGCTTCGTACGGCAGGTGAATGTAGAAGGGCTGCTTCGGATTGGCCGCGTGGTGTTTCCGGATGAAACTCAGCGTCTTTTCCGTGTAGATCTCATCAACGCGGCGGATGTCCCAATCCTCGGCGATCCAACGCGGGCCGCGAACGTTCTTCTTGTCGAAGGCCGTCTCGGGTTTCGGATCGAGAACCAGCTTGCTGACGACGCGGTGGTTCTCGACGAACGCGGTGGGGTACATATTCTTGGCCGAGGCCGTGACGAAGGAATAATCGAAGCCCAGATGCTTCGGACCTCTGGGCAGGACCTTCGCCGTGAACTCCGCAGGCTTGCCGTCTCCCCATCCCAGATGCCACTTGCCGATATGCGCGGTGCGGTAGCCGACTTCCTTCATCATGTGGCCGATGGTCTTGCGGCCCCGCTCGATCAACAGAGGCTCGTACCCACTCCACAGCACCTTCTTCTTCAGCCGGCCGCGCCAACTGTATCGACCCGTCAGCACACCATAGCGGGTCGGCGTGCAGACGGAATCCGGTGAGTGCGCATCTGTGAAGCGTATGCCCCCGGCCGCCAGGGCATCGAGATTGGGCGTCTT
>Ga0180432_10009970_pt1 | contig 11477 bp, 8 predicted proteins | sample SS_ome_10_FD_132414 | JGI IMG/M metagenome (GOLD analysis project Ga0180432, IMG submission 132414) | Hypersaline lake sediment archaeal communities from the Salton Sea, California, USA - SS_1_MS_2 metaG | ecosystem: Environmental > Aquatic > Non-marine Saline and Alkaline > Hypersaline >... | reverse complement strand
GATTGTACCAAAATACGGAAAATCGTATGCCTGGGCCTCAGTGATAGCGGGTGATTTCAACTATCTCAAGCGCCACCTGCCGGAACGATTGGACGGCAAGATCGTCGTCACCAACACAACCACGGCAATGGATGTAGAACTGCTCAAAGCGCGGGGCGTGCGCTACCTGGTGACCACCACACCGCGCTTCGAGGGGCGAAGCTTTGGCACCAATGCCCTTGAAGCGACGCTAACAGCCGTGGCCGGCAACGGCCATCCTTTGACATCGGGGGAGATTCGGGGACTGCTTGAACAATTGGACCTTCGACCCAGCATCACGCGGCTCGACCAAGGCCAGGTGTAGGAGAAAATTGAATGGACGCCATCATCGTAGCAGGCGGGTTAGTCGAGCCAACAGATCCCTTGTACACAATGACGGGCACGAGCAACAAGGCACTCTTGCCCATCGACGGCAAGCCAATGATCCAGTACGTAGTAGACGCGTTGGCCGGCTCATCAGAGGTAGAACAGTTTGTCATCGTTGGATTGACACCCGAGGCATGTCCCGACCTGGGCGTACCAGTGGTCTACGTGCCGTCGCAGCACAGCCTGCTTGACAACGTGGTGGCCGGATTCAAAAAGCTGCAAGAAATCAAGCCCGGCGCTCAGCTGGCCATTTTGTCCACAGCCGACATTCCCCTGCTGACTTCTGCGATGGTAAACTGGCTCATCAAAACCTGCACCGAGACCGACCACGACGTCTATTATACCATCGTCGAGCGTTCGACGATGGAGCAACGCTTCCCAGGAGCAGACCGGACGTTCGTGCTGCTGCACGGCGGAGCCTACTGTGGCGGGGACATTTTCATGACACGCACAGATCTGGTGCATTCTAACCAGGCATTGCTTGACAAGTTGATGGACGCACGCAAGAGCTTTTGGAAACAGGTACGGCTTGTCGGGCCGGGACTCCTCCTCCGATTCGCACTACGGCGGCTGACGTTGGCCGACGCTGAGCGTCGTATAAGCCGGGCACTCAACGTACGCGGGCGGGCGGTCGCCACCCCTTATGCAGAAATGGGCATGGACGTCGACAAGCCCCATCAGTTAGAGATCGTCCGCGCCGAGTTAAAAGTCGAACAATAGACAACCTCTATTTTGGCCATTATGTCTAATACCCCTTGTATTTGAGCTCAGATTATGGTAAAATATAGGCATGTTCGTAGACCCACCGATGTGCAGCGACGACAGTCGCTGCACAACAATATAGGGACGAAAGGGAAAGATGATGAAGTCCCGGTGGTTCTGGTTGGGCCTGGCGACCCTGGCGGTTGCAGTTCTCGCGACCACCTTTGTGTGCGCCGACTCTTTTTTGGGCAACACCTCTACCATTAAAGCTCTCTCCGCAGCAACAGCAGAACATGCCAAGACTTCTCCGACTTTTCCAAAAGCAACCCTTGTCTCAGAGGGCATCTCTGACCTGCAAAAGATAGTTGCAAAAGCTTCCCAGGACACTGCAACAGATAAAAGCCACATTATCGTAGCAGCACTTCCTGAGCTTCCCCCTCCTCTCATTCAGGGTGATGCCTGCATAAAAGGCACTCTCATCGATCACCTTCATCGCCCCTTAACTGGCTGGACGGTGCACGTCAAGCGACAAGACGGGAGCGATGAAAAGGCGCTGACCACTGACGCATCCGGCGCTTTCCAGACCGATGGCCTGGGCGGTGGGGAATGGACCGTCGCAGTGGACCTCAAAGAAGGGTGGGGATACGTCACCTCGCCTACCTTCAAGGTCACGCTGACCGGTTCGGGCATGCGATGCGCCGAGGTTCGTTTCAAAAATTACCCACTGCCCTGCGTCAAAGGGGTAAAGACAGACTGGAAGGACGGGCTGGGCATCGTCGCCTGGAAGATCACAGCCAGCAAAGGGACGACCACCCTGACAGCCACAACCAACGGCCTTGGACAATTTGAGTTTAGAAATCTGACAATGGGTCGTTGGACTTTTAGGGAGGAGGATCCGCCAAATTGGGATCCGGTCAAACCGAGCAATGGCCAGCACGTATTGGATCTGGCGCCGCCCTCGCAGCCAGGCATCTGTCACGAGATCACCTTTGTCAACAAGCAGGTTCCAACGCCAACGCCTACTCGCACGTTCACCCCTACGCCTACGTTCACCCATACACCTACATTCACGCCCACGCCTATGCCCTCTCCCACTCCCACCCCTACCCCAACACCCAGCACGTGTATCAAAGGACTCGTCATCAACAACGACTATGTTGGCATTGGTGGCTTTACCGTGACAGCCAGGCGGTCTGGTCAGCAATCTCCAGAAAGGACAACACAGACTGATGCTGACGGCAACTTTGATTTCTATGGACTGACTTTCGAGACCTGGATCGTCGCCGTCGATCTACCGGCCGGTTGGACACCGATCAGTCCGATCACAACAGAAATGCAAGTGCCGCTCACCCGAGGAAGCCCAGACTGTGAAATTGTTCGCTTCAAGATACAATCAGAACCCGCCGGCGTCTCCGGTCACAAGCGCGACGAAAACGACCAGCTCCTTGGTGGCTGGGTCATCAAAGCCAAACCGGTGACCAGCAACGCGCCCATCCTCGAAACCACCACAAACGCCGACGGCTTTTACCAATTCGCCACCCTGGACGGGCGGGAGTGGAAAATATGGGAAGACCTGGAGAAACACACGGGCTGGATGAACTTGACCTCCTCGTCAGTGGTTGTGAAACTGGGATCAGATGGAGTTGGCTCGTCGGCAGTAGTCGATTTCCAGAACCACTCGCCGAGGGTATGCGTGGACGTCTATGTTTACGACGGGTTTGACCCTCAGCACAAGGTCGGCCTGCCCGATTGGACTTTGACCGTCCAATCGGTCGGCGACGACACCTGGCAACAAGATGTCACCGACGGCATCGGCCACGCGCGGTTCCAGAACATGCTCCCGGGAACCTATCGAATCACGTTGCTGCCGGTAACCAACTGGCGGTTCACGAATCCCTGGAACGGCCAGATGGTCGTCAGGTTGGATCCCCAGCCAGTGGGCATCGACTGCCCGGTCAAAGAGTTCGATGTCGTCCAAACCGCCGCCGATCCACCAGGTGACCCAACGAGTTGCCGGACAACCCACACTGTGAAAGGGAGCGAGACACTCTATGCCATCGCGACCAGATACAGCACGACTGTAGCTGCCATCAAACGGGCTAATGGTCTGAGTTCTAACAACATCTATGTTGGCCAAAAGCTTTGCATCCCCTGATCTGCAAGGCTGTCCGTCGCAACACGAGATGCATAAAGTCACACGAGTCAGCTACCCTGACTCGTGTGACTTTATGAGCAGGAACATCAAGCCTGGCGGTCCACGAGCAGAAACTCGCGGGTGTGCCGCGCCGGGTGATTGGGGTGAGCATGGAACTCGGCACGGAGGCGATCCAGATCGGCGGCAGTATCCACATCGTACCACTCGGGCAGACAGTGCACGCTCAGGCCCAACTGCCGGGCCCGAGCCAACGTCTGGGCCACCACCTCCTCGGTGCTCCAGGCAATGTCTTCGAACAGGCTCGGGTGAGGGCGCTTCATGCCAATCAGATAGTACCCCCCATCGTGGCCCAGCCCAAGGGTCACATCAACTTTGTCGAGAGCGGTAAAAGCCTGGCAGAGATGAGCCACTGGCAACGTCGGCCCATCAGAGTTCATGATGACGACTTTGGCGTAGCCTTGATCCAGGTAGTGGGTCAACGCGTTCAAGAGCCGCTCTCCCAGGTCGGCGCCACGCTGGAGAATGAGATCAAAACCGTCGGAAACAAGGTGGCAAAAGTAATCCCTGGCGTCGGGCGGCGTGTAGGCAATGATCGGCTTTACGGCCGGCACGCGAGCCATCAGCGCCAGCGTATCGCGCATCAAGCAATCGTAGAAAGCGGCTGCTTCTTCCAAAGAAAAGGGTGGACAGAGGCGCGTCTTGGTTGCCCCTGCCTCGGGGCGCTTGACGACGGCGATCAGGACTTTTCCAAGAGACATCACTCAGACATCCTCAAGATACCGATCATGGCAAATTCGTCAGCCACAACAATGTGTCGGCCTCAATGACCTTGCTCTCTGCCGATAGGATGGGCAAGCGATCGTCCACGCGAAACAGTTCACCACCCCATCTCACCACCCCCAGGTACACTTGTTGCAGGCCAGCCGTCTCGTGCGGCGGGAATGTCACACGCACCAACTCGCCGGGCTGCCAGGCATAAGAGGGATAGTACAGCGCCGTCGCCGTCCCATTGCCATAGGCCCAGATAATAGCTCCCTCCTTCCCGGTAAAATAAGGCACGACCTGGTAGGCAACGTCTGTCGGCTGAAAAGCCCGCCAATAAGTTTCGATGACCAGAGGCGGGTCGCTGGCAGTGACCACTGGCTGTTGCACAAGATTGTATCCCACCAACTCTAATCTTCCAAAATCGGCGTGCAGACGGTGAGGGATGTCGGCATTGGACGCATCTAGGCGAGCAAAGGAAAAAAAACTATCCGGAAACTCGTAGTCACCGGTCAAACCTCGCTCCAACAACAAGAAACCGTCTTCCGCAGCCAGGATGCCGAACTGACTGCTATAGATAAGGTCTTCCACCCGGCCGTGCTGCGAGGTCAGTGTGATCGGAAAAGTCTCAGAGGTCACATCGAGCAGGATATACTTGGCGTTGGCGACGGTGGGGAACAGATAGGCCTGCTGCCGGTTTGCCACGTGCGGGTAGAGGCCGGTTTGAGCGGACACCGGCGCATCGGATGGCACCAGAGACAGGATCTCACGGCCTATCCGGTGGTGCGCCGTGACCTCTGGGAGACGAAAGCGACGGCCAAGAGGCGAAATGCCATAACGATAATGGGTCACGCCTGCGGCGGCCAACACGGCAGTCATTATCAAGAGCCAAATCACCCGGAGCGCATCGCGTCGCTGCGACAACCGTCGAGCTCTGATCAAGCTCCACGCCAGTACCCGGCCCAGCCGCTCACTCCCGTAAATGGCTGCAATGATCAGAAAGGCCGTGATTGAGGCCGAATAGTGCCCCCCCACGGAGCGCATCCACGGATAGCTGGAGAAGGAATTGGCTGCCAGCACCGGCCCGGCCAGCGCCAGGACCTCTGGCGCCAACACCCCCAGTCCCCCAGCACTGCCAAGCAGCACCTGAAAGTAGCGCATCAGCTCTGGTTTCGTAAGCCAGTCCCTCAAGATCGCCGGATGGCGCATCAGATTGCGGGCAATTTCATCCAGGCCGCTGCCAAACTGCTCGTAGCGTACCATAAAGACCGATCCCGGCAGACCGTTAAAATACGGCAAAATGACTTGCACACAGAGAAAAAACCATCCCACGCCAACCGTCGCCAGGGCCATACCCCATCCCCATTGGCGTCGAAAGAGGGCTGCATAGAGCCCCAGCATCATCACCAGCAGTGAAATCTCTTCTTTGCACAGCAGGGCCAGCAGAGCAAACAAGGCGACCCCCACCGGCCGCTTGCGTTCCAAGAAATAAAAGGCCGTCAGCAACAAAGTGGGACTCATCGCCACGACGTGAAAGTCAGAGAGGTTAGCTGCCTCGAGAGAAGGAGACAACAAGTAAACCAGGGGAAAAACAAGAGCCAGGTATGCACCGGTGGGCACGGGATCGCCAGAACGCTCTGAACCCGTCCAAGAAAACAGCTTTGCGGGATTGCTTGCCGGACCTGCCCTCTGAACGTTTGTGTGCCGAGCGACGACCGCCCCACACAGCCGGAGACGGGCCAGCCCATAAGCCGGCAGCGCGCCAAGCGCAATGACGACGGTCTGAAGCAAGAGCAACAGGCGGGGATCTGGCCACAGCCGGTAGAAAAGGGCGACAAGCCCTAGCAAGGGCTCTACGTGGTAAGCCAACAAGTTGTCAACGTGCCGAATCTCCTGGAGAGGAATGTCAAGTTGAAATTCTGCATGCTGATAGGTGGAAAAATAGAACGGCCGGCCGTGGGCTGTGTTCCAGATCGTGTTAACCGTGTAGCCTAGATCAAGGGCGTGCGTGTGAAAAGTTGCGTGACGAGCTAACGAGAGCCAGCCAAACAGGACAATGTATGCGCCTATCAAACAACCGAGGATCCCCCCAGGAGAGAGCAGACGTCGAAGCATGGCCCTCCTCAGTTCTCAAAGACCAGCCGATGCAATGGAGATACGGCGTCAGGTTGGCCTTGGAGCCGCTCAAAGACCTTGACGGAGAAAAGATACCCCTCGTCCAAGTCATCAAACTGTAGATCAAAGAGATTGCCGTTGACCCGAGAACGGCTCCACTCCAGTGTCCAGGTGCCAGCGCGCCAGCTGCCAGCGAGCGGCAGGGCCTCGCCGCCACCTTGCGGGATCGTCTCGGCGTTGACAAAAACAAAACGGCCCTGTCCATCGGCAAAGGCGGTATGGCAAGCAACGGTGCAATCCAGTCGCCGTGCCTCGGCGTCGGGGATACGCCAGTGAACGGTGAGCGTGTTAAAAAGAGTGTTCTCCTCGCCAGATGGCGCCCCCCCAAGCCACTGCGCCAGAAAATAGATCGTCTCATTCGCCCACAGCGCTCGCAGATCCAAATGTAACGCGTGCTCCGCACTATCCCTCCCTCGGGTGAGGGACAACTGCAACGACTCTGCCATCTCCCAGACGGCCTCCACCTGGCCGTCTATCACCGGCGGGGCGGTAACTCGCCGCACGACCAGGCGACCGGCCACATCGCCGGCCATAGCCTCTGGCGTAGAGGAGGGACCGGGCAGGGGTGAGGGTGTGGCTGTGGGAAACGTCGCTGTTTTAACCGCACATCCCACTGCCAACATCGCCAGCAAAAGTGTCATCCGAATTTTTGACTCGTTTGTTCTGCTTCTGATGCCCATTTCCCTACCAAAGCAGTGAAACCAGATTGCCCATCCGCGTCACGTTTCACTGAACCGTATAACGCACCGCCAGGATACTGCTCGTATTGCACTGGTGATCTACAGCAAAGAAATACCACGTGTGCTGGCCTGCCGGCAGGTCAGGCAGCGTCACTTGCAATTGATACTGATCGCCGCCAGCGTGACGCAAGATGTAGGCCACACCCAGCTCTGGGTTCAGAGCAAAGATCTGATCCTCCGCCAAGTTGGGCGACCCCTGCGGATCGGTGGCAGTAACGCGAAAGGTGACCGTCGCGTTGCCGGGGCCGGACGAGGGTTCGATGGCGGCGTTGGCCACCGACGGCGTCTGGCCACTGGCACTGGGGCCGGGCAGAGCAATGCTGGCGTCAGCCGTAGCGCCGGGCGAGAGATTGACGTGCACCTCGTGATAGACCAGGCCGTCGGCGTAGGCCTTTACCTGGAGGGTAGAGACGGCGGCGACGTTGACGATCGTGGCCCGGCCATCGCCATCGGTTCGAGCACCCAACGGCGTGTGGGCAGTGAGCACGGTGACGAACGCACCAGGGATGGGCGCGCCCGCCACGTTGGTGACCCGCACACGCACATTGCCGACCAGCCCCGCGTCGCGAACCGCCTGGGTGGCCAGCGGCCAGGCGTCAAGCCGGGAGATGCGCACCATCTCGGCTGCTTCGGGCCAGGCGTTGCTAAAGGAATCCTGGGCCAGCGCAGTGTTGCCGTGGCCAATGACAGCGTTGGTCTCGTCAATGACGCGCCGGATAATGGCCTTGACACCTTCATACGGAATTTCGCCGAGGGCCTGGTTAGCCTGGGCGATGGCCGCCTGCCCCTGCTGCACGGCCTCGGCAGCGTGCTGCTTGAGGATAGCCAGCCGCCCGGCGTCGTCAGAGGCCAGCCGCTCTGGCAGATCCTTGGCAAAGTCAGACTTGACTTTCATATCGTTGACGTGCTGCCACATAGCCGCCAGCGCGCCGGAGGGAAAGGTAGGCGCAGCGATAGGCGTCGGCGTGGGCGGGGCCAGGCTGCGCAACCAGGCATAGACGTGTTGCAGCTCCAGATCGCTGATCTGGTCCTCGGTAAAAGCCGGCATGGGCGCTGCACCGATGCGCACCTGTAACAACATCTGGTCAAAGCTCAAGCCAGTGCCGGCCAGGCGGGGGCCAATGTTTCCCTCGGCATTCGTGCCGTGACAGCCAATGCACGCCTTTTGCAGCCAGATTTGCTGCCCGACGGCCGGATCGGGCACGGCCGGCAACAAAGGTGTTGGCGTCTCGGTCGGCTGGGGGGTGTTTGTTGGTAGAGGGGTCTCTGTAGGCCGAGGAGTGTCTGTCGGCGTCGGCTCGGGTGTGACACCCGGCTGCGGCGTGTTCGTCGGTGGCGGCGTATCTGTCGGCGGTAGCGCGGTTGGGGTGTCTGTCGGCAGTGCCGCTGCCACGGTTGGCGTAGGCGGGGGCAAGCTGCGCAGCCAGGCATAAACGTTCTGAACATCCATGTCGCTGACCTGCGCCTCCGGAAAAGCCGGCATGCCTCCCCCCCCCTTACGCACCCGAGCCAACACTTTGTCAAAGCTCAGGTCGGTGCCGGCCAGGGCGGGGCCGATGCCGCCGTTTGCGTTGGGGCCATGGCAGCCAATACAAGTCTGTTGCTGCCAAAGTCGTTCTCCCTGCTCCGGATCGGGCGTCATCGACGACAAGATCACTTCTGTGGCCGTCGGTTCTGGGATGGCGGTAGGGAGAGGCGTGTCTGTCGCCAGGGCGATCGTCGCGATCGGCGACGGCGTTGGCGTCTCCCCCTGACAGGCAGACAGCATCAACACTGCCGCCAAGAGCATGATTCCAAAGGCAAACCATTTGCACATGAGCCTACACCTCCTTTAGCCCGTCCAGGCATACTTGATAGTCGTTCCCAGCAGATAATAAGCAGCCAGGACCGTTCCTTTGAACGTGCCACTGACTTTGGACTGCCCACCGATGCGGGGGCGCGCCGTCGCTGGCACCTCGAGGATGCAGTGGCCACGTTTGGCGCATTTGACAATCATCTCCACCGTCCAGCCATAAGTCATTTCACGCATGTCCAGGTTTGCCAGCACTGGACGACGGATAGCTTTGAACGGCGGCAGGTCGGTGATCTTTTGGCGGTAGAGCAGGCGCACCAGCGCGGCGGTTAGCGCGTTACCCAGGCGTTGGTGGGGCTGCAAGGCACCTCGCGCCGCCGGCCCCAGCGTCCGCGAGCCGAGCACCAGGTCGGCGTTATCCTGCTCGATGGGTGTCACAAGGGTTGGCATCTGGCCCGCATCGTTGCTACCGTCGCCATCCAGAAAGACGAGTACGTCAAAGCCGTCACCTGCCGCAGCGACCCCGGCCGCGCAGGCATAGCCATATCCCCGGCGGGGCTCGCCCACAACCTGCGCACCGGCCACCCGGGCCACCTCGGCCGTGGCATCAGTGGACCCATTGTCCACCACAAAGACCGTTGTCTCGGGATTGTTGTCAATCACTTCCCTGACGACAGCAGCAATGCAGTCTTTTTCGTTGAGGGCCGGGACAATCGCAGCAACGCGCATCTCACTCTCTCCTCAGATGTGCAGCGCACAGCAGCATTTTCAAACTTGACGCGCCTTGGGTAGAAAACCCGCCCGAGCTATCATGCATTTTCCGGCCATCAGATCGTTCCGTCACCAGCTTACGGTGCGACGATGGTCGTACACACGTTGCGCGCACGCACCAGGTTGGTCGCCGGAGCCGGTTCCCAGTCCAGTTGAATCCCATCGCCACGCACCCAGGGACAATATTCATCGTGGGCATCAAGGTTGCCATTCAGCGCGCGACGGCTGGCGCAGCCACCACGACACGGACAATTGGCTGCTGATGTTGGCAAAGCGCACGCACGGTGGAATTCCTCACTCTCCATGACGACCATATTCAGACGTGGCAGGTCGGCGATGGTCGACACATGGCCATCTACAGGCCAGTAGACACAGGGGATGATCTGGCCGCGTGGATTAAAGCGAACACTGGTGTGCCCACAAGGAGAGCTCACATCCTCGAACCCCAAAGCCGCGCGCACAACCGGCTCGGTGCAACTGATGACCCGGGCAGCGCCAAACAGACGACGATAGCCCTCCCAAAACTGCTCATAGCTCAGCCGAAACCGGTCAGTCTTGACTGACTGATAAACATTGACACGCAGACTGGCGCCCTGCGCGCGTGCCACGTCGACCAGAGCGTCTATCCTGGCATAGTTGATGCTCATCAACGTGGCGAGAACCGATACCGGCACGCCAAGCGCCCGGCAGCGTTCCATCGCCTGGTGGACCAACGTCCAATTGCCGTCGCCTCGAAAGGCATTCTGCTCTTTCGGCGTGGAAAAATCAATTGAAACTTCTACGTCGTGCAACATCTGCAGATGCTCATTGGAAATAGCCATCAGGCTGTAGCCGTTGGACGCCAGACTGAGCGAGATCTTGCGATCGTACAAGTATTCGACGATGGAAGCGAACTCGGGGTGCAGCGCGCTTTCGCCGGTGCCAAATCCCATAGAACCCACCGGAAGGTTCTTACAGATGACTTTGACCTGCTCCAACGAGATGTAGTTTATGTCCTGCGTGTCGCGGTAACAATGGGCGCAGTGCAGGTTACAATCATTGGTCAAACCGATACCGACGGAAAGTTTCATGGATCTGGTCTCCTTTTCTACTAGAGACTCCAATGCACCCCACAACCTTTGCAGGGCGTGGGCGGACGTTCGCTCAACAACGCCGTGCGCCAGGCCTGGTACCGTTCGCCATTCCAGATATCCCCAAAATCGCACTCGAACAGATTGCCCATTTGCAGAGCCTCATAGTCTCTTGTGGCAAAAGGACTGATACAGCAGGGCAGGCAATTGCCGTTGGCAGTGACATAGGCTGTCGTCCAGGGACGTAGGCAGGCCGACCACGGCCGGGGCACCCTTTGACCGAGGGCTTCCAGACTGTGACGGGGATCGGTTGCCCCAGAAGCACGCAGGGTAATGCCCAGCTCTTCTGCCAAAGCTTCCGCCTTGGCGATGACACGGTTCGTCAAGAGATCGAAATCATCGAAAAGCGCATGATCACCACCCATCAATCCCGGCGCATCGTCGCCATCCAAATAGTACACCATGCGCTGGAGATACACTTTGGGCACGCCCATTCGAGCAGCCAAGCGAACCAGGGCGGGCAACTCGACAATGTTCTCGCGCATGCCAATCATCCAGAGCGAAACACGCGGCTTGTCGCTATTCAACTCGCGTTGCAATTGCGTGAACAGACGCAGGTTCTCCACCACTTTATGAAACAGCGGCCGGCCGCAAACACGCGCGTACGTATCCGGGTCAGTCCCATCCACCGAACAGCGCATCTCGTCCAGACCGCTGGCAATGAGGGCACGCCCTCGCGCCTCATCGAGCAGCGTGGCGTTGGTGTTGAACAACACCGCCAAGCCACGTTCCTTGAGATGCTTGATCATGCGCGGCAGGTCCTTGTTCAACAGCGGCTCACCGATGCCATGCAACACAGCGCGCTGCATGTCGGAGAATTGATCGACAATCCGGCAAAATTTTCT
>Ga0180432_10009967_pt1 | contig 11478 bp, 8 predicted proteins | sample SS_ome_10_FD_132414 | JGI IMG/M metagenome (GOLD analysis project Ga0180432, IMG submission 132414) | Hypersaline lake sediment archaeal communities from the Salton Sea, California, USA - SS_1_MS_2 metaG | ecosystem: Environmental > Aquatic > Non-marine Saline and Alkaline > Hypersaline >... | reverse complement strand
TAGGGGCGGTTCGCGAACCGCCCCTACTTATCACCCTCTCCCAGCCTCTCCCATCAAGGTAGAGGTAAAAAAATCCTCCCACCCCTGGTGGGAGGAAGTTAGAGGGAGGGAGAAAAAGGGGAACTCTAAATCCGCATCCCTGATTTCTAAACCCTGGCCTGAGCCGGTTCGAAGGCAATATCAAATTTTAAGGTCACAAATCCCCCTGGCTCCCTTTTCCAAAAGGGGTATTACCAGGGGGCAAGTCCCCCTTTTCCAAAGGGGGATTTAGGGGGATTATTTGAATTTCAATCATTCGGATTTATTTCGGATGTCGTGCTTAGGATTTCGGATTTTTAATTCATCCTCACCCAGCCTCTCCCATCAAGGTAGAGGTAAAAAAATCATCACCTTCTCTGGTTGTATTGAATGTAGGAGCGATTCGTGAATCGCCCTCTGGGGAGGGGACAGAAGGTGTCCTACCTCCCATCATGTCATTGCCTACCATCATGTTATTGCGAGTCCGCCTATGGCGGACGCCTCTGGCGGACGACGCGGCAATCTTATATTTACGGGTAGCCCGGAGCATCTGCTCCGGGATTAGCTGAAGCACAGTCGACTGCATAACCGTTATTGAGATTGCTTCACCTGCCTTCGGCGGCTCCGTAATGACAAAAAGGTTTTCCCCCTTCGGGTATACCCCGCACGCAACGACAGAAACGTGCCTGCCCTGTTTGTCAGGCACCGCTCACATTCTTGTAGTACATATACAGCAGCCTGCAGTTTATCTCCAGGTTCTCCCGTGCGCCTCCTGTGATTATGTCAACTTTGTGAGGCTTCATCATCTTCTCGTCTAAAACCGCCTGCGGGAATGCCGCCCGGAGCTTCGCCGCAATAGTGCTCAGGTTCGCCTGGGTCGAGAGCGCCATGTCCGCTCCCAGGCAGGAATAGTCCATCTGGTGCTGAAGGGTCTCCACACAGCTCTCCGAAGACTCCCTGTCATAGGCCCTGATAAACAGCTCCTTTTCTACAGTCGACTCGCCCGCTGTCTCCTTAAACCGGCGCATAATGGGAACGCCCCCTGTCATCAGAGTTGCCCGCCAGTTTACCTTCATCTTTGTCTCCGTATACTCCATATCGGTAACGATCTCCGCCCTACCCCTTATAATCAGGAAGCCTTCCTCAGACCTTATTCTCCGCGTCTGCCCCATCCTGTTACGGAACAGCACCCCGTCACCGGCAAACTCCAGCGTATGCGCTATGAACTTGCCCGGCAGCCGGCGCAACTCAGCGTCGCCGCAGGTAAACGCCGTAATCCCCATCCCCCTCAGGCTCCGCGCTACGGATTCCGCCTCCTGCATACCCTGATACCGGGCAATAATCCTCGGCATCTCCCCGGAGAGCAGCAGGCGTGTATCATAGGGGTCCTTGCCCACAAGCCCCGCCACGGTCTTCACCAGTTCCGTATTCAGCGCACCGGGGGGATATGTTACGACGTAGACAACCTCACCCTCAGCCATCGCTCCTCCTTCACGTATTGCCATGCTATAACCGCCGCCACGCTGTGTCAAGCCGCCCACGCAGGGGTGAACCGGCGAGACACCCCTACCCCCACTCTTACATGTCATTGCGAGTCCGCCTCTGGCGGACGCCTCTGGCGGACGACGAGGCAATCTCATATTTACGGGCAGCCCGGAGCATCTGCTCCGGGATTAGCTGAAGCACAGTCGACTGCATCAACCTCATTGAGCTTGCTTACCCCGACAAGTCGGGGTCGCAATGACAGGAAAAAGGCGTTTGAACAAGCCGGAACGGGATGCTAAAATAACCACGCCGCTTATGTCGAAGAAGATAGATTACTCGAAGCTGGACCAGCCGCAGATACTGACGTTCGTCTTCTATCCCCGGCAGGACTGGTCGCCCCCGCCGCCGGGCGCTGTCGACCACGCTGTACCCGTGGAAGAGGGCGTATCCATATCCTGCCGTTTCCATCCCGCCGGCAAAGACGCGCCCTCCATACTGTACTTCCACGGCAACGGCGAGGTGGTCTATGATTACGACGATATCGCTCCCATCTACAACGGGATAGGCGCCAACTTTTTCGTGGCGGACTACCGCGGCTACGGCCAGAGCACGGGTAAGCCCTCGTTCTCCAGCACAGTTGCCGACGCCCACGCAATCTTCGACTACTTCCGCGATAACCTGCAGGCCGAAGGTTACACCGGCCCCCTGTTCATAATGGGCAGGTCGCTGGGAAGCATGTCCGCCCTGGAACTGGCAGCAGCTAACGCCGGACAGCTCAAGGGACTTATAATAGAGAGCGGCTTCGCCAGCGCGGGGCGCCTGCTGAGCTTCCTGATGCCTGTCTTCGACCCCGCCCTGGTGGAGGAGTTCCAGAACCTTAATCTGGAGAATATCCGCTCCATCACGATACCCGCCCTCATAATTCACGGGGAATACGATGAAATAATCCCCTATGAGCAGGCGCTCATTATTCACGAAAACATAGGCTCGAAGGACAAGAGGCTGGTTAAAATCCCCGGCGCCAGCCATAACACGATACTCATGTTAGGCATGAAACAGTACTTCGCCGCCATCGAAGAGTTCATAACCGGGTAGGGGCACCCGCACCAGAAGCACGTCATTGCGAGTCTGCCGGAGGCAGACGAAGCAATCTCACGAAGCATTTTTCACCAGTAGCCGGGATTGCCACGTCGCCCCCCAAGGCCGACAGGGCAGCCGACAGGTCGGCCTACACTTCATCCTGAATCGGGGGACTCCTCGCAATGAAATCTTGAGGGCGACCCGGCGGGTCGCCCCTACAGCAACACCGTAACGTAGTGGCACAGTTTGTAGTGGCACGGCATGCCGTGCCACTACTACATCCCCTATACCCCCTGCAAACACGCGGGCGATGATTGCGGCTAATCGTGGCGGGTGTTATAATTTTCAGGCGACGAAAGGAGGCCAAATGGCAGGGATTACATTCTACGGAGCCTACATCCCGCTGCAACGCATAAGCCGCAAGACAATTTCCGCAGCCACGGGATGGTCGGCTTCGGCAGCTTCCGCGCCGGGCGAGAAGGCTGTCGCTAACTATGACGAGGACAGCCTCACAATGGCGGTAGCCGCCGCTACAGACTGCCTCAACGGGCTGGAACGGGACATTGTAGACGTCCTGTACTTCGCCACCACGACCCCGCCCTACCGGGAGAGGCAGAACGCGGGTATAATCGCCACCGCTCTCGACCTGCGCCCCGAAATCAGGACATGCGACTTCAGCGATTCCATAAAGTCGGGCACGGGAGCCCTGCTCTCCGCCTGCGACGCAGTGGAAGCGGGAACGGGGGAGAATATAATAGTCTGCGCCTCGGACTGCCGCCCGGGCAAGGCAGGCAGCATGCAGGAGGTCCTGTTCGGCGAGGGCGCCGCCGCCCTCATGGTCGGAAAAAACGATGTTATAGCCGAACTGAAGGGCTCCTACTCCCTTTCCTACGACTTCATGGACCAGTGGAGAGCCGACGGCGATAAGTACAACCGCATCTGGGAGGACAGGTGGATTCGCGACGAAGCCTACACGAAGTTCATCCCCCAGGCCATCGCGGGTCTGCTTAAGAAATACGGGCTGGAGACGAAGGATTTCGCCAAAATCATCTTCCCCTGTATCTACCTCAGGGAGCACGGCGCAATCGCCAAGAAACTGCAACTCGAACCGGAACAGGTGCAGCAGGAGATGATGACAACAGTAGGCGATACCGGAAGCGCCCACTCACTGATGATGCTCATCGCCGCGCTCGAAGAAGCGAAGCCGGGCGACAAGATACTCGTGGCCAGCTACGGCAACGGCAGCGACGCGCTGTTCTTCGAGGTAACGGGGCAGATAGAGAAGGTCAGGGACAGGAGGGGCATAAAGAAGCACCTCGAATCCAGGAAAGAGCTGACCAATTACGAGAGGTTTTCGTCTTTCCGCGACGTAATCCCCCTCGAGATGGGCTTCCGCGGCGAGGTCGGCCCCGCAATGGTATCAGTGATGTGGAGGGAGCGGAAGACAATCCTGGGTCTCGTGGGTACGAAGTGCAAACGCTGCGGCACGCCGCAGTACCCCTACCAGCGGGTATGCGTAAACCCCGCCTGCGGCGCCATCGACGAGATGGAGGAGTACCGCTTCTCCGATAAGAAGGGCAGGCTCTTCAGCTACACAAGCGACAGCCTCGCGTTCTGTGCCAGCCCTCCCGAGATGTACGGTATCATAAGCTTCGACGGCGGCGGGAGGTTCGCGTTCAATCTTACCGACTGCGACATGGAATCGCTCAGCGTGGACATGCCCGTGGAGATGAGCTTCAGGAAGAAGTTCGCCGACCATGTGCGCGGCATCCACGGATACTTCTGGAAAGCGACGCCGGCAAGGGCTTGATTATTCGATTTTTTCACCCTCCCGCAGGGGCGCCTGTAGGGGCGACCTGATAGGTCGCCCTGGGGAGGGGAAATTTAGAGCAGACGTTCTGCAGGGCACTATAAACGAAGAAGGAGGCGAAAGTGCCGGAAGGTATTAAAGACAAAGTCGCCATAATAGGAATGGGATGCACCCGGTTCGGCGAGCTCTGGAACCAGAGCCCCGAGGACCTGATGATAGACGCCTTCAAGGAAGCTATCGAAGACGCGGGGATTGAAAAGAAGGATATACAGGCAGCCTGGCAGGGAGGCCCTGAGTTTACCTCGGTGAATATAGGTGACAGCGCACTGCCCCTGTCACAGACCCTGAAGCTCCCCTTTATCCCCGTTACAAAGGTAGAGAATATGTGCGCCAGCGGCTCCGAAGCCATAAGGGGCGCATGCTATGCCATAGCCTCGGGGGCATGCGATATAGCCCTTGCTCTGGGCGTGGAGAAGCTCAAGGACACGGGCTACGGCGGGCTTCCCGAGTTCACACACTGGGCGGTTATCGGCACCAAGCACAGGATTATAGCCGCCAACCAGACCGCGCCGGGGATGTACGCAATGCTGGCAACCAGGTACTTCAACCGCTACGGCATCGCGCCCGAGGAGGGTAAGAGGATGCTGGCAACCGTATCGGCGAAGAGCCACCACAACGGAGCCCTGAACCCCAAGGCTCACCTTCGCAGGGAGGTTACGGTGGAGCAGATAATGAACGCCCCCATCGTCGCCTGGCCGCTGGGACTGTTCGACTGCTGCGGGGTAAGCGACGGCGCTGCGGCTGCCATACTGTGCCGTGCCGACATGGCGAAGAACTTCAGGCCCGACCCCATATACGTGAAGGCACTGCAGATAGCCGCCACCTCCGGCGAGGAGGAAATGTTCGACGATTTCGACTACACGCACGTGGAGTGCACCACGCGCGCCGGGGCAAAGGCATACGAGGAAGCCGCTATAAAGAACCCCCGTGACGAGATAAGCATGGCAGAGGTCCACGACTGCTTCTCGATTACCGAGGCCGTCACCATGGAGGATTTGCAGTTCAGCCCCAGGGGCGGGGTGAAGGACGACATAATGGGCGGGCGGTTCAACCTGGACGGCGCGCAGCCTATCCAGCCGGACGGCGGCCTGAAGTGCTTCGGTCACCCCGTCGGCGCCTCCGGAATCCGGATGGTCTACGAGATGTACCTGCAGTTACAGGGACGAGCGGACAAGCGGCAATTGAAGGACCCCAAGTTCGGACTCACCCATAACCTGGGCGGCATCCCCTACAGGGCTATAGTCAGCGTGATTATAGTCGGGCTTTAAGCCAGAATAGGGAGCGGAATGAACTGGCTGGGCGTGGTTCTAATGGTCGCGCTCATCGGAGGCGCGATATGGGGGGTAATGACCAGGGACTTTCCTCGCCTCTTCATCCTGTCCATCGCCTGCATGCTCTCGCTGGCGTTCTCCGCCTTTCTCGTGGACGTCCTTGTTGATACAACCAGGGCATCGATTATTGTTATAATCGCGTTTTTCTTCCTCCAGGTAGTGGTACTGTACGTAATTGGAGTACTGAGCCTGGCGCATGAGGGCCTGGGAGACCTGCCTGAAGAGCTCGATATCTACGGCGGTGCCATATCGGGAGCCGCCACGGTTGCGATTCTCATTGTAGCGTGTGTAACGATTGCGGTCCTCTGGGCCGGCGGAATGGGTCCATGGGCACCGGATACCGCTGTAAATGTTATATTGACCGTTTATGACTCAGTTTTAGGAAGAGCAGCGGTCGACTTCTTCGACTGGCTGAGTAGTATCTGGGGTCTGGTCATTTTCCTTATCCTGGGAGCGGGTATCGCAGCGCTGGCAATCAAGGGACGCCGGGAAACCTCGACATAATAGTAACTCCTGTGGCAACGAAGCGGCATGGTGAATGGAACCCGCCAATCCCGGTGCAGGGGCACGGTCCGCCTTAGGCGGATGCCCCTGCTTCCCACAAGAAGCGGCTTATGCCATTACGACATTTGGAATTTACCCTTGTGGTGGGTTTCGTCCGCCCCCGGCGGACTCAACTTATCACACCACCAGTTTTTTTGGGTAGGTTGGAGCATCCGCTCCAACCACGCCACCAGTTTTTTTAGGTAGGTTGGAGCATCTGCTCCAACCACGCCGGTCTGGTGCAGAAGGCGAACACACCTAGAAGTAAAGGCTTGACCCCCACGACCCCCCGGCATATTACCTAAATCCCATGCCCCGACACCGGAAAGTACGCCATAGAAGCCGCCTAAAATATTACCCCTGTCTCATTAACACCCTCCGCGCAAGCTGGAAAGCCCACCGTACCGCTCCGTCATGGACAAACCTATGTACTATATAAACATCCCGCAAAAAAGTAAGAAAGTGGGATTTTCAAGCCCCCTGATTCGGGACATAATGAACGCACGACGGAATCGACCGGGGTCTATGAATCCCGTGACAAGCACGATGAGATTAAAAACAGCGGCTCAGGAGGAAGTGTAAAAGTAATAGCCTCCCCGTAACAGTTATCGCTATCGGCTATTTTAGCTAACTTTTTTCTCTACCGGGGAGGCAGAACATGAGGAAGCCGGGAAAAGGCGGGAGTGGCCTTACTCTCGCAGAGTTGCTGATCGTAATATCGATAACGAGCTTCATACTGGCCGTAGTCGCCCCCAACGTGGCCGGCTTTATACAGAGGGGGGGAGCGGAGGCTCACGAGACTGACCGCGAGGTGATACAGCTTGCGGTCAGGACTTTCTGCTTCGATGGTCAGAAAGGTCTGGTACGCGACCCCAACCGGGACGGCGACTGCAGCGACACCAGGTGGGGATGTAAATGCAACGGTGTATTTGAACAGAGCCTGGCATCTTCCGGTAACTCCGGGTACCTCTACCCCACTGCGCTGGCGTACGACAGCTACCATACGCTCTACGCCGACAACATAGAGGACCCGTACAACAAAACCTATCCCACCTGCCTGATTGTCGGCGGCAGCGGGGCAGCCGGGATAGCAACAGACATGGATATCTCAAACCACGCAGTCTGGATGGGGCTCCTGGTCAACGAACCCGGCGCCTATGCAAGTGCGGACGCCGACGGACTCTGCGACGGCCCCGCGTCGGAATGCGGAACCACGCACCGCCTGAAGTGTTCGGTTCTTCAGGACAATAGAGGGCTCTACATTGAGGAAATGCCAGCATCGTCTATGGCTACGGACGCCTTCAACGGCGCTGCCATGCCCGGCAGCAAAAACTGCTGGATAGTCGGCATGCACGGCCTCGTATATGGCGTCTACAAGGGCGATGACGGCAACTGGTATGCCGGCTTCAACGGGGTCTACCCGTAAAATCCATACTGCGTTATATCTATTAACAACCGGGTCTCCTGTGGATAGTCCGCCGCTAGCGGAGCCACAGTAAATATAATTGAGCGAGGGGCATCCCGGCATACCGGGGTGCCCCTCGCCAGGATTAATACCGTAGGGTAGGTTGAATGAAATGGAACCCACCCTACGCCTAAGTTAAGTCACCCTTTTATAAAGGGCGATATAGTGTAGGGGCATCCGCCAGAGGCGGACCGTGCCCCTGCTCAGGGTACGTCCCCATTCCTTTCATAAAGGGGGATTATACATTCAAAACACAGATTTCAAAGACGTGTAGGGGCGCTTCGCGAAGCGCCCCTACACCCCATAAGTAGCGGCTTTTGCCATTACGCCATTTGAAATTTACACATGTGGTGGGTTGAGTCCGCCGGCGGACTCGACCCACCCTACAACCCTCCCCCCCCCCAGGGCGAACACATTGGTTCGCCCCTACAACCCCCGCCAGGGGCGGGAGTATTGTACCTCTCCCTTGACGGGAGAGGATTAAGGTGAGGGTGACTCCTATTCCCTCTCCCTCAAGGGCGAACCACCGGTTCGCCACTACGCCCCATCGGTAGGGGCACGGCATGCCGTGCCCCTACATAACGACGCCTTCCACTCAAGCGAACCGAGGCTGCGGGGATTGTGAGCGGGCGGCTTCGCTGTTATAATAATTACCGAATGTCGCGAAAAGGAGGCTAAATGGCAGGGATTGCATCTTATGGTGCTTACATACCGCTCTACAGGCTGAACCGCCCCGATATCAAGGCTGCGTGGGACAGCATGCTGCCCATCCCCGGCGAGAAGGCAGTCGCCAGCTACGACGAGGACAGTATAACGATGGCAGTAGCAGCCGGCAGGGATTGCCTGAAGGGCATGGACCCGAAGAAGGTCGACCGCCTGTACTTCGCTTCGACAACCTCCCCTTATAAAGAGAAGCAGGCAGCTTCGGTTGTAGCGGGCGCGCTGGGACTGGGCAAGGAGACCATCACCATGGACTTCGCCGGTTCCCTGAGGTCGGGTACAAACGCCCTCAGGGCGGCACTCGACGCCGTCGAGGCGGGGTCAGCCGAATGTGTAATGGTTACATGCGGAGAAATGAGGCTGGGCGCCCCCAACGGGGACAAAGAGATGTCCTTCGGAGACGGGGCAGCCGCCCTCCTGGTTACAAAATCAGACGTCGCGGTTGAGGCTGTGGGAAGCTATCACGTATTCCAGGAGTTCCACGATATGTGGCGTTCCCAGGACGACAAATTCGTCCGCTTCTGGGAGGAGCGCTTCGTCCGCGAAGCCGGCTACCTGCGTGTGGTACCCCCGGCGGTCGCCGCGGCGCTCCAGAAGTGCAACCTGGCGCCCGGCGACGTCACAAAAGCCGCAATCTACGCTCCCGACCCCAGGCTGCTAGGCATGGCGGGGGGAAAGATGGGCTTCGACCCTATGGCACAGCTCCAGGACCCCCTGTACATGACAGTGGGCAACACGGGCTCCGCCCTCTCGCTTATGATGCTTGTGGCATCACTGGAAGATGCCAAGTCAGGCGACAACCTGCTGTGCGCCGGCTACGGCGACGGCTGCGATGTGTTCGTTCTCAAGGTAACCGACGGCATAGAGAAGATAAAGGACAGGCGGGGCATAAAGCGCCACCTGGAATCGAAGAAGATAATACCATACATGAAATACGTTCAGTGGCGCGGGCTTATGGAAACCGAGCCCCCACCCCGCCCCCCCATCAACCATATATCCGTGCCGGCGCTGTGGAGGGATATGGACTGGGGTCTCTCCCTGCACGGCGTCAAGTGCAAGAGCTGCGGGACGCCACAGTACCCGCCGCAGCGCGTCTGTGTAATCTGCCAGGCTATGGACAACTTCGAGCCTTACGACTTCACAAAAGCGAAGGCTACGCTCAGCACCTTCTCCCATGACAACCTCGCCGCCAGCATCGACCCGCCGAGCACCATAGCGGCGGTAGACTTCGAGGAAGGTGGAAGGATTATCTTTAACATGGTAGACCGCGACCCCGATGATGTTAAGCGCGGCATGGAGGTGGAGGTATCCTTCAGGAAGGTGCACTACTTCGAGGGCATCCACAACTACTGGTGGAAGGCTACGCCGATAAGGTGCTAGCTCGATTACATAATCGGCAGACATACAAAGAGAGCGAAATTAAGGAGGCCAAATGGGAAGCGTCAAAGGCATTAGGGATAAAGTCGCCATCATAGGCATGGGCTGTACCAAGTTCGGCGAGCGCTGGGAGGCGAGTAAGAACGACCTGATATTCGAAGCCGCAAAAGAGGCTATAGAGGACGCAAAGATAGAGCCCAAAGATATCGAGGCGGCATGGGCCGGCACTTGGGTATCGGGCTTCGACGGTCGTTGCCTCGCCGATCCCCTGAAGCTGCAGTACATACCCGTTACCAGGGTTGAAAACGCCTGCGCCTCGGGCTCCGACGCCTTCAGGAACGCCTGCTACGCGGTAGCTGCCGGGGCATACGACATATGCCTCGCAGTGGGCTTCGAGAAGCTCAAGGACTCCGGCTGGTCCGGTCTTCCCGACCAGCAGAGCCTGCCCAGCAACAGGTACCCCGACCGCACCGCGCCGGGGATGTTCGCCCTGATGGCTACCACGTATTTCTCCGTTTACGGTCTGAGCCCCGAGGAGGGCAAGAGGATGATAGGCACGGTCTCGGTCAAAAGCCATCACAACGGCACACTGAACCCCAAAGCGCACCTGAGGCGTGAGGTAACCATCGAGCAGGTAATGAACGCGCCCATAGTCGCCTGGCCGCTGGGGCTGTTCGACTGCTGCGGCGTCAGCGACGGGGCGGCGGCGGCTATAGTAGTCCCCGCCGAAAGGGCGAAGGAGTTCCGACCCGACCCCGTTTATGTAAAGGCACTGCAGATTTCCGTGTGCCCCAGCGAGGGCGAGCTCAGAGCGGACTACGACTTCACCCAGGTGAAGGCAACCGTTGAAGCGGGGAAGGCTGCCTATGCCGAAGCGGGGATAACCAACCCGCGTGAAGAGATAAGCATGGCAGAGCTTCACGACTGCTTCAGTATAACAGAGGCGGTTACCTGCGAGGACCTGGAGTTCAGCCCGCGGGGCAAGGTGAAGGAAGATATAGAGTCGGGATTCTTCAACCTGGACGGGGGACTGCCCGTGCAGCCCGACGGCGGCTTGAAGTCATTCGGGCATCCCATCGGCGCCAGCGGTCTGCGCATGCTGTACGAGATGTACCTTCAGTGCCAGGGCAGAGCCGCCGAGCGGCAGATAAAGGACGCAAAGCTGGGGCTGACCCACAACCTCGGTGGCATCCCCGTCAGCAACACAGTCAGCGTGCTGATTATAGGGCTTTAATACCTGAGCGCCTTCGAAATATCGCAGGAAAGCCTGTCCGGAGACATAACCCCCGGGCAGGCTTTTTATACCCGCTCACGGCGAAGGCAGTGCATTCCACAGGATATAGGTCTGTTCCGGTTCATTATGAACGACCCTTCTACGCAGAGTGTCGCCCTTCCGGGGAAGGGCCAGGCTCAGGGATAATGTTAAATATGAGATATGCCATAAGTTATCCCTGCCAACTAAGACCGAGAGGTATCATCGATAAGAACAGCCTGCGTTTGTAAAGTGTTCTATGGGAGCTAAGGCTATTCCAGACTTTCCAGACTTTCCAGCATTTCCTGAACAGCGGGCTTAACTGAAGGGATGTCAG
>Ga0180432_10009966_pt1 | contig 11478 bp, 11 predicted proteins | sample SS_ome_10_FD_132414 | JGI IMG/M metagenome (GOLD analysis project Ga0180432, IMG submission 132414) | Hypersaline lake sediment archaeal communities from the Salton Sea, California, USA - SS_1_MS_2 metaG | ecosystem: Environmental > Aquatic > Non-marine Saline and Alkaline > Hypersaline >... | reverse complement strand
CACGGAAAGACAACATTCTCAGACAACCTATTGTCTGGAGCAGGGATGATGTCAGAAGAACTAGCAGGAAAGCAATTAGCTCTTGACTTCCACGAAGATGAGAAAGCAAGAGGAATCACGATTGACACAGCAGCAGTGTCAATGGTTCACAAGCTTGAAGACAAGGAATACTTAATCAATCTGCTAGACACGCCAGGACACGTAGATTTCGGAGGAGACGTCACAAGAGCCATGAGAGCAGTAGACGGAGCAATAGTCTTGACATGCGCAGTAGAAGGGATGATGCCTCAGACAGAGACAGTATTAAGGCAGGCACTGAAAGAAAGAGTAAAACCAATCCTGTTCATCAACAAGGTAGACAGGCTGATAAAAGAACTGCAATTGACACCAGAAGCGATGCAGGAAAGATTCGTCAAGATAATCGCAGAAGTCAACAAGCAGATAGAAGCAATAGCGCCAAAAGAATACAAGGAAAAATGGCAGGTCAATGTCCAGGAAACAGTAGCATTCGGCTCTGCATTCCACAACTGGGCACTCAGCATCCCATACATGAAGAAAAAAGGAATCTCATTCAAAGACATAATCGATGCATATCTTGCAGGCGGAGAAGAATACAAGACATTACAGAAAAAAGCGCCGATACATGAAGTGGTCCTGGACATGGTAATCAGGCACCATCCAAATCCAAAAGCAGCGCAAGAATACAGGATACCAAGATTATGGAGAGGAGACCTGGAAAGCGAAGACGGAAAAGCCATGCTAAACTGCGATCCAAACGGCCCGATATGGGCGTGCATCACAAAAGTCGTGGTAGACCCTCAGGCAGGAGAGATATCCTGCGGAAGGATATTCTCAGGAACAATCAAGAGAGGCTCTGAAGTATACATGAACCAGCAGAAACAAAACACAAGAATACAGCAGGTCTTTGTATTCAACGGAGCAAAAAGAGACATAGTAGAAAGCATACCAGCAGGAAACGTAGTAGGGCTTGCAGGAGTGAAAGCATACCCAGGAGAGACACTATCACTAGAGCCTTCTGTCCCATTTGAAGCAATAACACACATATTCGAACCAGTCATAACAAAAGCGATCGAAGCAGCAAAACCAGCAGACCTCCCAAAACTTATCGAAGTACTGAGACAGGTCACAAAAGAAGACCCGACAATAAAAGTAGAGATAAATGAAGAGACCGGAGAGCATTTATTGCACGGCATGGGAGAGCTTCACCTGGAAGTCATAGAAAACAGGATAAAATCAGAAAAGAACGTAGAAGTAAAAACATCACCGCCAATAGTCGTATACAGAGAGACAGTCACAAAGAAAAGCGGACAAGCAGAAGGAAAATCACCTAATAAACACAACAAGCTATACTTCACAGTAGAACCACTTGATGACAAGACATATGAGCTCATAAAATCAGGAGAGCTTCCAACAGGCAGGGTAAAGAAAAAAGACATGGCAATCAGGGACCAATTGGTTGAGTGCGGATGGGACTCAAAAGAAGCATTGAAGATGAGAGACGTGCACAACGGCTGCGTATTCGTAGACCAGACAAAAGGAATAGTGCAGATCAATGAGATAATGGAAATGGTCCTAGACATGTTTGAAGACGTCATCAATGCAGGACCAATTGCAAAAGAGCCGTGTGTAAAAGTAAGAGTCAACCTAGTCGATTGTAAGCTGCACGAAGACGCAATCCACAGAGGACCAGCACAGATGTACCCTGCTGTTCGAGACGGTATAAGGACAGCCATGATGGATGCAGGACCATTGATCTTCGAGCCAAAACAGATACTGCACATCGAAGCACCAGTAGACTACATGGGCGAAGTATCCAAGCTCGTCAGCAACAAGAGAGGACAACTGCTTGAGATGAACCAAGAAGGAGCACTAGTCATAGCAAAAGCAAAGATGCCAGTAGGAGAGATGTTCGGCTGGAGCTCAGAACTAAGGTCAGCAACAGGAGGAAGAGGAAACTCCTCACTAGTCGACCAGATGTTCGAGAAACTGCCAAACGAGCTGCAGGAAAAGATCATCAAGCAGATAAGAGACAGGAAAGGCCTGACAGAATCACAGGTCGGAGCCTGATTTTTTTATTTTTAGAGCTTGTGTTTTTATGAAAAAACGCAACCAACAATAAAGCAAAGCTTTATTGAGCTTACATTTTTCTCCGAAAAACGTAAGCTTTATAAATCAGGCGAGAGTCACAGGAGTATATTATAATACTAAAAAATACGGAGGGGTTAGTAAATGGCTAAAGAAAAACCACACATGAACCTGGTATTCATCGGACACGTTGACCACGGTAAATCAACAAGCGTAGGTAGACTCATGTTCGATAGCGGAGCATTACCAGAACAAGAACTAAGAAAACTAAAAGAAAAAGCAGAGTCTTTGGGAAAAGGCGGATTTGAGTTCGCTTTCGTCATGGACAACCTGAAAGAAGAGCAGGAAAGGGGCGTCACAATCGACCTGAGTCACAAGAAATTTGACACACCAAAATACTACTTCACAATAATCGACGCACCAGGCCACAGGGACTTCATCAAGAACATGATAACAGGAGCTTCCCAGGCAGATGCAGCAGTATTGGTCGTAGCGACAGAAGGAGTCATGGCTCAGACAAAAGAGCACGCATTCCTGGCAAGGACCTTGGGAGTAGGACAGATGATCATAGCAGTGAACAAGCTAGACACTGTAAACTATGACCAGGCAAAATACGAAGCAATACAAAAAGACGTACAAGCTCTTCTGAAGACAGTAGGATACAAAGAAGACCAGGTACAGTTCGTGCCAATATCTGCATACCACGGCGACAACGTAGTAAAGAAATCAGACAAGATGAGCTGGTGGAAAGGACCAACATTGATGGAAGCGCTCGACAACCTTAAAGAGCCTGAAAAACCAACAGACCTTCCATTGAGGCTGCCGATCCAAGACATATACAACATCAAAGGAATAGGAACAGTCCCAGTCGGAAAGATCGAGACAGGCGTCATGAAGGTAGGAGACAAGATAATCGTCGTCCCAGGAAGAGAAGGAAAAGGCGTCCAGGGCGAAGTAAAGTCAATAGAGATGCACCACAATGCAGTCGAGAAAGCAGAACCAGGCGACAACGTAGGATTCAACGTCAGAGGAATCGGCGTAAAAGACGCTGCAAGAGGAGATGTCCTAGGAAAAACAGACAATCCACCGACAGTCGCAACTGAATTCACAGCACAGATAGTAGTCCTGAACCACCCAACTGTCGTGACTGTAGGATACACACCAGTATTCCACATCCACACAGCACAGGTAGCTTGCCAGATAACAGCGATCGAGAAAAAGATCAATCCGGCAACAGGCGAGACACTGCAGGAAAACCCAGACTTCCTAAAGAACGGGGAAGCAGCAATCGTAAAGATAAAACCTGTCCAGGCATTATGCATAGAGACACAGAAAGAGATACCTCAGATGTCAAGATTCGCAGTAAGAGACTCTGGACAGACAGTTGCAGCAGGCATGTGCATCGACTTGGTAAAGAAACAAATGTGATTCGCTAAAAGCGAATTTTTTTATTTTATATTATAATCACCACCAACAGAGAAAATGCAAAAAGCAAGAATAAAACTAGCGAGCATAGATATCGACAAGTTAAATTCAACTTGCGATAATATCAAAGACATAGCTGAAAAGACCGGAGTAGATATAAGAGGACCAATCCCTCTGCCTACAAAGAAACTCAAGCTCACCACAAGAAAAACACCCTGTGGAAACGGAGCAGAAACATTTGAAAGGTTTGAGATGAGGATCCACAAAAGATTGATCGACCTTGGTCTTGATGAAAGAGCTCTCAGACTAGTCATGAGAGTACCTATTCCTGAAGGACTTAATATTGAGATAGAGATGGTGGATGTCTAATCATTTAGAAAAGTACTCTGAACTATTTCTTTGAAAACACAAATACTTATATAACACCCAATAACAATATTTATAGGATGTGTGGGGTAATCGGGATTATCGGAAGAGAGCCTGTGGCTCCCAGGCTAATAGAAGGCCTTAAAAAACTTGAGAACAGAGGTCTTGCCAGCACAGGCTATGCAACATATGACAAGAAATTCTATTTCTGCGGAAAAACAGAGCCTGCCACATTCGCCTTTTCCAACATAAATCCAGACAGCACACCAGGCAACCTAGGCATAGGACACACAAGATACCCTACAACAGGAAGCGAAGACAAACTGCTCCAGAACATGCAGCCAGTAGAGCATGAAACAATCATGACTGCCTCAAACGGAGATTTGGTCAACATAATCTCTCAAAGAGAGAGGCTCAAGAAAGAAGGATTCAGCTTCGAAGTAAAAAGAGAAGGCAAAACCCTTGAGACAGAAGTAGATGCAAAAGTGATACAAAACACTCTCCTGAAATACATGCAGCAAGAAAAAATAAACAATGCTGAAAGAAACAGGAATTATTTCCAAGGCCTGTGCGAATGCATAAGCAAGATGCATGACGAGCTTAACGGCGCTTATTCTGCTGTAAACATAACAGAAAGAGGCATGATAGCATTCAGAGACCCTCACGGAATAAGGCCCTTGTGCATGGCAGAGCGGCGCGAAAAAGGAGAAATCATCGAATACATAATCGCATCTGAATCATCTGTAATAAACTATTTTGGAGACTACCAGAACATAAGAAGCATCGAGCCAGGAGAAGTGGTCTTCATAGATACAAAAAGATTAAGACCAAGAAGCAAGACAGTAAAACAGGCAAGAAAAGCATTCTGCTTCCTTGAATTCAATTATTTTGCAATGCCTGACTCTGAATTTGAGAACAGAAAAGTCGAAGTAGTACGTGCTGCGCTCGGGCTGCAGACAATCAAGGAATTCAAAGCAAAATACGGCGATCCAGCAAAAGTATTTGATTATATCTTCGGAATCCCCACCACAGCAGATTCTGCAGGAGCAGCTGCAGCAAACCACTGCGGAATACCTGCCGTCTTCCCTGTCAAGAAAAGAATAGGCCTCAGTTCAGCAGTAAGAACATACCAACAGACATCACAAATGAAAAGGCTCCAGTCAATCCTGGAAAAATTCATCTACATCATGGAATACATCTCAGGAAAAAGGCTTGCAAGCATGGACGACACAAATGTGCGAGGAAACACTGCAAGAGCGCATAACAGGAACTTTGCAAGGCTCGGCGCTGCTGACATAACAAACCTGTTTTACACACCACAAATAAGATACCCCTGCTATTACGGCCAGGACTACCAGACCAAAGAAGAGCTAATAGCCGCAAGATGCAATGGAGACCTCGCAAAAATCTCTGATGAGACAGAAGCAGACCACACATTCTACAACTCAATCGAAGGAATGCTCAAAGCAATAGGAATCCCAAGAGAAGAACTCTGCCTTGCCTGCCTCACAGGAGAATATCCAACAGACATAACAGAAGCGCAGGAAAGATCCAAACTCCGGACAGCAGAACGCACTCACGAAAAACTTAAATAAGAAAAGCGAATTCCATAAAAACATGACAGAAACCCTAGATCTAGTTGATGAAAAAGATGAAATCATAGGCACAGCCTCGCGCAAAGAATGCCATGAAAAGAAACTGAGGCACAGAGGTGTCCAGGTATTTGTAATGAACGAAGAAGGAGATCTCTTCATACAGAAAAGAAGCAATAAAAAAGACATATTTCCAGGATTATCAGAAGGCGGAATAACAGGGCATGTACTCACAGGAGAGACATACAAGGAAGCAGCAATAAGAGAGCTCAAAGAAGAACTAGGCATAGAAGCAAAAGAACAAGACCTAAGAGAGATGTTTGACTTCAAGATGCTTTTTGAGAACGAACACGAGCTCGTGAAATCATTCATATTAGAATACGACGGCCAGATAAAGATAGACAACAACGAAGTCGTCTCAGGAAAATTCTATTCAATAGATGAAATAAGAAACATGATAAAAGAAAATGAAAAAGAATTCACTCCTGCATTCTTGATAGGCTTTGACAAATACATGGAAGTAAAAGATATTGTCTAATCACTTATAGATATCTGTATTTATTCCATTAGTTATATCTCTTGTCTCAACATATTCTGGTATCTTGTAAGCGCATTCACTCAAGATATAACCATCTGCCTGCTCTTTCTTCCAGATGCATTCCAAGTCAGTACGCTTAATGCCTTTAATCTCAGGACACCTGCAGTCATACAACTGCCCCTTATAGCCCACCATCTCAGTCTGAGGAGGACAGCCGCACATCTCACAAGGGCTCTGGAACCTGCCAGAAGTAAATACCTGCCTAGAAGGACCTGCCTTCTGCACCATACCCTGATAAGGCTTATACTTATAACCATAATTACCAGTCATGACCTCAGAAATCATGATCCCTGCACCAAAAAACGCAAGACCCATAATGATCGCAAAATAAAACATTGTTTTAATGATTATCACCTCTGCAAATACAATAGAAATCCTGGACTTTAAATACTTTTCTGAAAAAAAATAAAAAAATAATGAGGCTCAGTCATAGTCCTCATCATCAGGGTAATAGTCATCTTCTTCGTCTTCATAATCCCCAAATCTCAGTCTCATGACAGAACACCTCCTGCTTATTTTTTCTTTTTAGCTGCAGCTTTCTTTTTTTTAGCCATTTACCTTTCACCTCATACAATGGGTTCCTTATAATAAATAGTAAGAACTAGGTCAATGACCATTGGAGAAATCGACTAAAAACAACAAGGCGAAAGAAGTATTTAAACTTTTCTAAAATTGCTTTTTACAGAGGATAAATCACTCGTATCTCAAAGCATCGACAGGCTTCAGCTTAGAGGCCTTATAAGCGGGAACAGCACCTGCAAGGATTCCCACGCCAAGCGAGACACCCAAAGCCAGCAAGACAGAATTCAAAGAAACAACAGTACCGCTCCTGAACATGCCAACCTCGCTGCCCATCAATGTAGGAAGCGCTCCTGAAAGCATTATGCCTGCAATTATCCCAAGTATGCCTCCGATAAGACCTATTATTGCAGCATTCATCAAAAAAATCTTCATTATATCCCTGTTCTTAGCACCGATAGCTTTCATCACACCAATCTCTTTTGTCTTCTCAAGAACAGAAGTGAACATTGTGTTTGCAATGCCTATCGCGCCGACAATCAAAGAGACAGCAGCAATCGCGATCAAGAACACATTCATGGAAGACATCATCTCTGTCCTTGTTTCCATCATCTTCTTGCTAGAAGATATAGAGAAATCCTTGTCTTTCTCAGAGACATGGCGAACCATCATCAATTTCTTCTCAATCTTCTCCATGACAGCATCCAAGTCTTCTTCATTCTTTATCTTGATGATAATAGTATCATAGACATCATTCTCCTTGTCATCAAGCACCTGATAAGCCATCTGAATAGGCATGTAGATGCTGTTGCTAGAATCGTCAAGGATGCCGACAACACGAAAAGCACTGTCCTCAATGGTAAGCATCTTGTTTAATCCAAGAGGCTGGTCAAAATAAGAATCAGCAAGCCTTGCACCAATCACAATCACGTTCTGGTCAGCAGAATCAAGAAACCGGCCATCTCTTATCTCCTCTGTCGTTATCTTAGACCACACTTTCTGGTCCACGCCAGTCAAAGAGACAGAGCCAGACTTGCCAAGATAAGAGACATCAACACTATCTCTGATTTGAGTATCGATATAAGCTATATCAGGAATGCCTTTCAATGCCTGCAAGTCCATCCTGTCCAAGACAATCTCTTCTTCAGTAGCCTGAGCACTACCTCCGCCAGGACCTCCATGACCTCCCCCAGGCGGGCCAAACATGCCCCTGCCTCTGGAAAAACCAGCACTAAGAGTGAGGATGTCTCCACCTAAACCACTCATCCTCTCATTCATCTCCTGCTGCATGCCTTCCCCCAAAGAGATGATAGCAATGACTGCAGCAACACCAATAACTATACCAATTATAGTAAGCCAGCTCCTCAAACGGCTATTAATGACTAGATTTGATGCATGCTGCAGGCATTTAGTGAATCTCATTTCTTTTTTCTCTTGAACAAGCTCGCCAGCTTGAACTTAGGATTCTCTAATTTCTTTCTCTTGTATTTCCTGTAAGCGACAAATGCAACAATCAATACAGCAAGCCCGATGAAATACCATTTATACTTAGACCAGAAACTCTCTTGCTGCATTCTCATACCCCTGAAACCAGTAGGAGCAGTTGTTGTAGTGCCATCTGAAGAAGCAGTCATCATCGCAGAAGGATTCAAAGGAACTTGCTTATCAACAATGTTCCTGTTACCCATTGTATCAGTATATGCTACCTGCACAAGAACAGCCTGCTTGGACTGAGAAGCACGCTGTTCTCTCATCTCCTGCCTTTCTTCATCAGTCATCTTGCTGAAATCCATACTAGGAGGCATCATCCCTGCTCCTCCGCCAGACTGAAGACTAAAACTAGCAACAGTATAATCCCCTTTGTTAAGATTGCCTATAATTACTGAATTAGAGCCAGAAACTCTCCAGCCTTCCTGCTCAGGAATCATGACTGAGACTGAAAAAGCAGGATTGCTTCCGATATTAGCGATGCTGAATGAGGTCTCTCCAGCAGAACTCTCAGAGAAAGCAACATCAAAGTCAGTAATGCCGCCGACATAAACACCTGCAACAGTATTAATTTCCTCATCCTCTCCTGTCAAAGGGTCCTCGTACTTCAAAGACAAATCTAGCTTATACAAGCCAGGATCTGCATTAGAATCTGCAATCACTTTATAGTCAAGCTCTGCAGACTCACCAACATCAATATACTTGATATATTTAGTGTTATCAGAACCAACTGGAAGGACAAGCCCTTCTGCATTTTCCCATGAAAAAGTCAAGTCTCTCAATGGAGCTGAACCAACATTATTAATCACAAACTTCACATCTGTCTGCTTTCCAGGAATCAAATCAGTCTTGTCGATATAAATCACTTCAGCACCTTCCTTGCTCTTGACATCAACACTCACAGTCTTCCTTATGCCTGCAGCCTCTTTCTGGCCCTCCTGATACTGCCAGAAGACCATATCATACGTCCCTGCAGGAGCGTTCTTGTCAACCTGGATCCTGAACTTTATTATCTTATAATTATCACCTGTCTGGTAAGCATCCAATGTGCCTATATTTTTCACAGCACTCTCTCCAGGAACCATGCTGAAAGGATACTGGTCCTCAAGCTCAATAACAGCATTCTCAGAAGCGATACCCTCAGTATTCTCAATACCTATCCTGACCTCTACAATGCTGCCGGCAATCGCAGGATCTGGATCCTGGTTCACCAAGCTGACTGTAAGCACATCAGCTGCAAGAACAGCAGATGAAAGAATGCTTATTGAAACAATCAATAACAGACATAACAACAATCTTGACTTCATTTTTTCTTCCTCCTGATTTTCATATTTTTATTCTGATAAGTCTTAAGGACCTGTCCGTCCTTAAGCTCGATGATCGTGCGCGCATACTTAGCAAGACTCAAATCATGCGTGACTATAATAATAGTCTTTCCGTCTTGCCTCCATAATTCATAAAGCATATTTAATATCTCCTTTCCTGTGACACTGTCCAAAGCCCCTGTGGGCTCGTCAGCAAGAATGATCTCAGGATCGCAGGCAAGGCTTCTTGCAATAGAAACCCTCTGCTGCTCTCCGCCAGACAATTGAGTCGGCTTGTTGAACATCTTGTCGCTCAATCCAACAATAGACAACAATTTCTTCGCCCTTTCATTAGAAGCACTGCCATTCAACTCCTGAAAATCCATGGGCAAAAGAACATTATCAAAAGCAGTCATAGAAGGAATAAGATTATACTGCTGAAAAACAAAACCAATAGTGTTGCCTCTTTTTGAAGCAAGATCAGACTCATCAAGCAAAGAAACATCCTGAGACTTCAAAAAAACCCTTCCTTTAGTAGGAATATCAAGGCAACCTATCAGATTCATTATAGTAGATTTTCCAGAACCAGAAGCACCAATGATAGCAACAAAATCACCTTTATTGATATCAATATTAATACCTCTCAAAGCAGGCACTTTCACCTGCCCCATCTTATAAATCTTCCATACATTATCCAATCGAATAAGTGTCTTTTGTCTCATTCTGGCATTGGAGGCATATCTCCCATATCTGGCCTGCCAGGCATTCCCTGACCATCCTTCATATCAGGCATCTCTGGCCTGCAAGAAAGTGCGTCTTCCATCAAAGTGCATGTTCCCTGCATCTCTCCTCTAGGACCTTCCATAGTGCAGGCATCTCCTTCCTGCATATCCTGGCAAGCAGCTTGTGCTTTTTCCTGCATCTGCTCAAACATTGCCTGCCTTTCTGGATCCATCTCTCCTGGAGGACCTCTGAAATCATGGTCTCCCATTCTCTGGAAATCTCTTTCACCAGAAAAACGATCCTGCTTAGAACAACCTGCAAGAATGACTCCTACTACAAAAATCATCAAAAACAAAATCATCGGTATTTTATTCATTTTTCTTCACCTACGCATATTTTTAAAGTTCTCCTTTATAAATAAGATGGACTTAAAGTGAACTTTTTGCAGCCTCTGCAAGATACATGTTATCTAATTCATCCAGGCTGCTTTTTATTTCAATCCATCCTTCATCTGATTCAAGCTCTTGCTTGCCAGAAACCTTACCCATTATTGATTTTAGGATATTCATCTTCATCACCTTTGGAAATAAAAAAAGGAAGAGATATCTCCTCCCTCTTATTCTGCATGAGGCATCTCGTGCTCGCATGGCTCTATTCCTGATCTCATTTTTCCCATGCCGCCCCTGCCACCAGGGCCTTTTTGATTCAAACCAAGTCCTGGTCTTTCAAGCCCTAGTTCTTCAGCAAGCGCTTTAGCTTCTTCCAGCTTGTTGTGCATCTCCACATAGGTATCAAAATTATCCTCTGTGATCTTTTCAACAAGCGCTGAATCATGCCCAAGATTGCTGACAGCCTCTTTCCATGCAGCATAATCACCAGCTTCTAATGCAGCATGTACTGCATCGTGCTGTTCCTGCATGGCAGCTCGCTGCTCTTCCATCTCAGCATTGCGTTCAACCATCTCATTGAACTGCTCCTCAGTCAGCTCAGCAAACCTGCCTGACTGGCCTTGCTCTTCCATCGCAGAAACAAAGGCAGCATAGTCCCCTGTCTCTAAAGCAGTCTTGGCATCATCATTGTCGTAGAGCATGCCTCCTCCCCTTCCTTTTCCTCTGAAAGGGGAAGCGAATGCACCCACTGCAATCAATCCCACCAAAAGCACTGCTAAAATTCCTAATATCGGTGCTTTTTTCATTTTTCTTTGCCTCCTTCTCTTATTACATGGTTTATTCCATGATCATAAAGTCCAGGGGAAACACATCTAGAACCAGCATTGCCATCCCCCTGAACATACGGGCGTGCCTGTACGGCACATTTATAGAGGTGAATCATCTTCATGAAAGCAAGGATAACCCTT
>Ga0180432_10009965_pt1 | contig 11478 bp, 9 predicted proteins | sample SS_ome_10_FD_132414 | JGI IMG/M metagenome (GOLD analysis project Ga0180432, IMG submission 132414) | Hypersaline lake sediment archaeal communities from the Salton Sea, California, USA - SS_1_MS_2 metaG | ecosystem: Environmental > Aquatic > Non-marine Saline and Alkaline > Hypersaline >... | reverse complement strand
GGCCGGCGATTGCCCCGGCGGCAGCAGTACGCGCACCCGGGCGGCGTCCCCGGCCACCCGCTCCACGAAGCACTTCTGCGGCGGGATGCTGACGAAGACGGACAGCGGCTCTTCGGCGGCTGCCGGAACCGCCAGGCAGATCGCTACCACCAGGGACAACAGGCTGCCCAGCGCCAAACTCCGCTTGCCCCGTCGCGCTCCCTGGCGACTTTCGGCAGCTTCCACGGTCATCCGGCGCGGGGTGCAGCCGCCGGGCGAACAACGCATCACCATCAATCGCTCTCCTGCACCTGTGACACCCGGCGGCGCCGGTGCGACCTCGTCGCCTTGTCCCGTACGTGCGAGCACACCAGGTGCCATTCGTGGCACTCCGAACACTCCTGGAGCGCATGGTCCGCGGCGAACGCCTCCCAGTGACCACGCTGCTCCGGCGTCAGGAAACCGGCCCCCTGGCACAGCGGGCAGGTGTTCTCCAGCGCCGCCAACACCGCCGAGCGGATGAACGACGACCGATTGGGCATCACCCGCAACGCCTCGACCAGCGACTGCTCCGCCTTGAAGGTGATGATGGACTGTTTGGGCTTCGCCATGGGCCCGTCCCTCCGCAGACCGAGTTCGCCCCGGGGCCGCCCCGGGGCCGCCGCTGGCAGTAATACTTAATATTACTTCAGCCGGGGGCTGTCAACCCAAACGCCCTGTCGATCCGCGGCGCCCGGTGGCCGGGCCCGTGCTTGGCCGGCGAAGCGGCGCCCGCTATCATGCCTGCGGGTCGGAGTGAGCTTCAGCACACGGGGTAGGCCACCAATGAACGGGGATCTGCGCGCCCAGGTCAGCAACGAGTTGCTGCCGTATGTGCAGCGGCCGGCGCAGTACGTCGGCGGCGAGACGAACCAGCTTGTGGCCGACGGCCACTGGCAGCGGGCCGAGGTCCGCGTCGCCGTCGCCTTCCCGGACGCCTACACCATCGGCATGTCCCACCTGGGCTGCCAGATCATCTACTGGCTCTGCAACCACACCCCCGGTGTCTGCGCCGAACGCGCCTACGTGCCCTGGCTCGACGCCGAGGAGCGAATGCGGCAGCGGCGGATCCCGCTGTTCACCTGGGACACCCGCCAGCCGGTCGCCTCCGCCGACATCCTGGCGGTCTCGCTCCAGTACGAGTTGGGTTACACCAACCTGCTCACCCTGCTGGACCTGGCCGGCATTCCGCTGGGCAGCGCCGGGCGGGACGACTCGCACCCCCTGGTCGTGGCCGGCGGACCCCAGGCCGACAACCCCGAGCCGGTGGCGGACTTCCTCGATCTGGTGGTCGTCGGTGACGGGGAGGCCTCCATGGCCGCCCTGCTGGTGGCCTACCGGGAACTGAAACTCGGCGGTGTCCGCCGCCGTCAAATGATCCCCGAACTCGCCCGCCGCTTCGAGTGGTGCTACGCGCCGTCCGTCTACGACGTCAGCTACCACCAAAACGGGACCGTCCGCAGCGTGCAGCCTCGCGACCCACGCGTGCCCCGGCAGGTCGAGCGCTGCCGCACGCCGGACCTGGAGGCGGCGCCCTATCCCCTCAGGCCGCTGGTTCCGCACACGGAGGTGGTCCACGACCGCATCGCCATCGAGATCATGCGCGGCTGCCCGCAGCGCTGTCGCTTCTGCCACGCCGGCTACACCAAGCGCCCCCTCAAGCTGCGCTCCGTGGACCGCATTCTGGACTTGGCCGAACAGGCCTGGCAGGCGACGGGCTACAACGAGATCGGCCTGCTGTCGCTCTCGACCGCCGATTACCCCCACCTGGGCGAACTGGCCGAGCGGATCAACGGACGCTTCGCCGACCGGCGGGTGAGCATCTCCATTCCCTCGCTGCGGGTGGACAGGATGCTGGCCAGTATCCCCAGCATGGTGAGTTCGGTGCGCAAGAGCGGCCTGACCATCGCCGTGGAGGCCGCCCGCGACGACCTGCGGGCGGCTATCCGCAAGAAGGTGACCGACGGAAACCTGCTCCAGGGGATTCTGGCCGCCTACCGCGCGGGGTGGAGGTCCGTGAAGCTCTATTTCCTGACCGGCTTCCCCGGCGAGCGCCCGGAGGATATCGACGGCATCTGGGATCTGTCCAACCAGGTGAGCAACGCCCGCAAGGAGGTTGACGGCCACCGGGCGGCCGTCACCGCGTCCGTCGGTTGGCTGGTTCCCAAGCCCCACACCCCGCTCCAGTGGGCACCCCAGCCCCCGGCCGAGTATTTCCACGAGATCCGCGAGCGGCTCCGGGGTCGGGCTCGCGGTGCTCGCTCGGCGGTCCGGATCAAGACGCATCACGTGGAACGCTCGGTGCTCGAAGCCGTGCTCTCGCGAGGAGATCGGCGGCTTGCCCCGGCCATCGAGGCTGCCTGGCGGGCCGGGGCCCGTTTCGACGGCTGGGACGAGTGTTTCCGGCCGGAACTCTGGCAACGGGCCTTCGAGACCACCGGCATCGATCCGGCGTTCTACGCCCGCAGAGAGCGGCCGCTGTCCGAGCTGCTGCCCTGGGCCCACCTTGCCTCGCAACGCCGCAACGAGAACCTGGACCGCGAGTACCACGATCTGTGCGTCAGGCTCAACCTGCCCGAGCGGCAGGCGAGCGGATCCTGACCCCCCCCCTGCACCCGCCGGGTCGCTTCCCGCCCCGTGCTCGAGGCGCCGGGATCGGCCGCCACCCGGCAGCCCCGTCCGGCACGCACGTGCCCGAGCGGAAACGGCACCGAGCGTCCTGTGATGCGCCTGCCCGCCCCCGCACGGTTCGAGACACCCTCCGGAAAATCACAACTTGTGCACGCTTGCCGTCCTTTCGGAATCCGTCTGTTGCCGGTTTGCCGAGCGGATCCGGAGGCAGCGGGTGCGGTTGACAAATCACAGGGCGGTCCGGTTGCGGCTTTCCGTCGTATCAATATTCTTCGCCGAAGGATATCTCCAGTGAACCGTGGCAAGGGGCTTCCACTTCGCCTCCGTTCACCGGGCCCCACCTGGTGCGGTGAAGCTGGGGCGCTCCTGGGGTCGCCATCGGCCTCGCCCCGTTTGTTTTCCACGATTGAGCGGGTGCCCGGCCTTGCCGGAGCCCCCGGCGTGTGGCATACTGTCAACGGGTGACTCATGGGAGTTTTCACAGGTCAGGTAGACGATTGCGCCGAGCCGGGAAGCGCATCAGGGTAGCTTTCGATCATTACCGTCAGGAGAGAGTCGACCGTGAAGGGTCGGGTCCAGTGGTATGATCTGGCGTCGCAGCGCGGTCGGCTGACGACATCCGCGGGGCGGTCCCTGCCGTTCCGGCTTGCCGAATCGGTCGGCAACATCCAGGGCGGCGACATCGTGGGGTTCCGCGTTCAGAGCGACGGCGGGCAGGTGCAGGCCGTCGGCCTCCGCATCATCCAGACCTGCGTCGACTACCTCAACGATCAGGAACGTGGTTTGGTCAACCAGTTCCACTCCACCGTAGCCATTCAACCTTGAGCAGCGCTTGTGTCGGGCGTGCCGCCGCACGGCCTCCGGGAGGCACTTCCACACCGGCTTCGGGTTCGCGGGCCGAGAGCGTGCCCCCGGCCCGGGGGTGGCACGGCGCCCGTCTGTGGCGTGCCGCGGGAAACCGGCTATACTCACCGCAGGCGTGGGAATCCGCCCTCGATTCCCTGCCTGCAGCCGCGGGACGTCCAATTGCCCGGCACCGGAGGCCAGGAATGCCCAGACGGATCGTTGTCGGCCTTGTCCTGTTGCTCGCCCTGCCGCTTTCCGGCTGCGGCGAGGGGTTGTTCTCCGCATCCCTGCTGGATCCTCTGGGGATCGCCCGGGCCCTCCTGCCGAACGAGAAGCCGGTCAGGATCGGCCTGGCCTGCGAGTGGGGCGGCCTGTTCGATGTCCGCCGGTGGGGCAAGCAGGCGCCCTGGACACCCCTGGCCCGGGCTCTTTCCGAGGAGTTGGGTCGCCCCGTGGTGATCGAGAACCTCCGGCCCTTCCAGATCCGCTTCCACCTGACCGACAGCGACCGGCTCCAGTTCGCGCTGCTGGGGGCGACGGACTACGCCGCGATTCGCGAGGATGGGGCGGTGGGCACCGTGCTGGCAGTTTCCGAGGTTCGCTGGCGTCAGGGGGTGATCGTGTGCAACGCCAGGTCGGAGATCCAGAGCCTGGGGGACCTGGCCGGCAAGCGGTTCGCCTTCGGTCCCGAGAAGGACGCGGTCCTGCACACGGCCACCGCGGCCCTCCTGGAGGCGGCCGGCGTGCCGCCGGACAAGCTGGCCACCGTTCTGCCCGGTGTGCGCGAGTTCCATCCCAGCTCTCGGGCTGTGGCCGGGGCGGTCGCCTACGGCCTGGGGGTCAACGCCGGGGTGGTCCAGGCGGACGAGTTCGACGCCTACCCGGAAACCGGCGGCAAGTGGTCGCCCCTGCGACCGACCTTCAGCAAGGACCAGTTCCGCGTGCTCGCCCGCACGCCGCTGAGCCGGGCCGAGACCATGGAGGAGGGGCCTTTCCTGGCCCGCGATCAGGCGGATGAGGTGCTGGCCCACAAGATCCGCGAGGTCCTTCTCTCCTTCGGCGATGCCCGGCCGGAGGTGCTTCATTCGCTGGGCTTCAGTCGTTTTCGCGCTCCGCCGGACGACTCCGGCGACCCTGCGGACTCGCCGCCGGGCACCGCCGCCCCATGAGCCCCCGGCACCGTCCCCGGATCCCGGCAGACCGCAGGAGCGCGGATCGTTTCCCACCCCGTCGCCACCCACCGGAGGCCGCAACCCGATGACCCAGCGCCCGTTCCCAGCCGGTCGTTCGCTCGCCGTTTGGGTCGCAGATCGGCACGCCGGGGAAGCCCGCAGTGGCGGCGCGCCGCCGGCGTTCACCATCCGGGAGTCTCGCCTGGCGAAGCGCCGCGGGCTGCTCCTGCTCGGTGCCGCCATTCTGTCAGTGCTGGCCGTTCTGGCGGCGGCCACGTCGCCCGCCGCAGGGCAGACCCCTCAAGCCCCTCCTCACCCGCAGCCCCCCGCGGCATCCGCCGTCGATGAAGCGGGCGTCGCCGCCCTGGTCCGCAGGCTCGGCGACCCCTCCTACGACGTCCGCACGCGGGCCACGCGGCGGCTTTGCGCCCTGGGGCACCGGGCGGCGCCGGCGCTGGTGCAGGCGGCGGCGGGCGAGGAGTTCGAGGTGGCCTTGCGATCGCAGAACATCCTGGACCTGCTGGACAGCCTGTACTTCGGCGGGTGCAGCGTGACGCTGGCGGCCGACCGCTCCCGGACGGCGTGGGATGCCCCGGTCGAGCTGACCGTTACCTTCCGCAATCAGAGCGGGTACCGGGCCTTCCTGCCCGTCGACCGGCGAGCGCCGGCGGCGGACGAGCCCCGGCAGGCCGCAGCCCGGCAGGTCGGCGACCTGATCGACCTGGCCGATTACCTCCGGGTGACCGGGCCCGGCGGAGAGCCGATCGCCCCGCGGGTCGACGACATCCGGGCCGATCCGCTGGTGGCCGAAGCCATCGAGTGGCGAGCCGAGGGCGGTCCGGTTGCGGAGCTGCCGCCCGGCGGTGAACTGGTCGTTCGCCTGCCGGCCTTCAACCGGGGTTGGGCGCGATACCCGCTCCTGGAGGCCGGCGCCCATCGCGTCGTCTTCGACTATCACCCCCAGTGGGATGACGCCGTGTTCCGGGAGCAGGAAGTGGGCCGCGTCACCAGCGAGCCGGTCGCCATCGAGGTGACCGCCGCCGCGCCCCCCGCCGTCCGGAACGGCCGGCAGACGGCGACGGTGTCGGTGGGCCGCGAGGGCGACGAACTGATCGCCCGGCTGACCAACCACGACGACCTGCCCATCCGCGTGAACACCAACTGGGGCGATCGGGCACCGCCGCTGGCGGCCCTGGTCTGGAGCGTGGTGACGGCGGGCGACATCGTCGAGTTGAATCCGACCCGGACGGGGCCGCTCCCCGGCGAGAGCGGGTTCTCGCGTAACCGTGTCATTGATGTGGCACCCGGGGCCTCGATCGAGCTCGGGCGGATCGGCCTGAAGCGGGTGCTGGCGTCCGCCGCGGTCGAGCGCCTGGCCGGGGGCACGGCCTTCGAGGTTGCGGCGGCGCTCGTCAACCAGTGCGACCTCTGCTGGCAGCGGGCCCACACGCCGCCGCTGCTGAATCACCCCCGGGCTCCTGCCGGGCTGCGCACCCCGCTGCCCCGCCGGATGATCACCGGGCACCTCACGGGCTCGGGCTGCAGGCTCGTCAAGCCGTAGCGTCCGGTCTCAGAGACATCGCCTCGACGGTTTCCCGGGGACTGGCTGACTTCCGGCGTCTGGACCTCCGGGCGAACTTCGTCCCGGGCGGGCACGTTTCGTTCGCGGTTGGCTCAGCGATCCCGGCGGATCATTCGCTGCCGGATGCGTTTTGCGGAGGAGTTGTCGAGTCGAGCAGCTCCCGGAACCCGGGGTGGCTCCTCAGCGGGCCCAGGTACTCGTCGGCCGCAAGCTGAGCCGTGGTGACCGCGCCGGCCCGCACCGCCGCCCGCAGCAGCCCAACGGCCCGCTCGAGCTCGCCGCGCCGGGCGGCCAGGATGGCCCGCAGGTAGTCGGCCAGCCCACCGGACGGCCCCCCGGCGGCCAGCCCGTCGAGAATGCCCCGCGCCTCCTCGTACCGGCCCGCCTGGACGAGCAGGCCGGCGAGGGACACACCGGTGTCCTGATCGCTGCGGTCCAGCCCGTAGGCCTCCGCCAGGTCCGCCACCGCCCAGGCCAGGTGCCCCCGGGCCAGGGCCTGGCCGGCACGCTCCTCGAGAAGGTCGGCGATCCCGCGCAGGCCCGCCCCTCGCCGCGGGGCGATCAGCGGCTGGCGCAGCTCGTTCAACTCGCTCAGCAGGGCCGGCAGCTCGGAATCCTGTCCCATCTGCGGCGAGCGGGCCAGCAGGATCTCGATCGACTCGAGCAGCAGCCGCATCAGCGCCACGTTGGCCGGATCCGCCTGCGCCCCGCGGACCAGCGCCGCCAGGGCACCGGTCGTGTCCTCCCGTGCCAGGGCGGCTTCCATTCGCGCCCGGCTGCCTCGGGCGAACACGATCCGATCCACCTCCTGGCTGACCTCCGCGGGCAGCGGCGCGGAGTCCGCCAGCACCGTGCCGACGACCGGGCGCTGGAGCCGCCGCAAGCCCTCGGCGATTTCCCGCTCCTGAGGGGCATGGACCGACCGCGGGGCGGAGAACTCCAGCAGGGCGTTGTCGTCCGTGTGCACCGGGGCGGATGCGGCCCACGCCCGGAGTGCCTGGCCCGAGGTGACGTACCGGCCCAGCAGGTGCGCCGGCCGGCAGAGCCCCACGCGGTAGAGGTCGGCCCGGGCCTGGGGCGTTTCGAACCGCCGCCGCAGCTCCGCCCAGTCGATCTCCGGCGGCTGCCGGGCGGCGATCAGCAGGTAGTTGCACTCGTACATCTCCCAGATCGACACGCTGTCGAACACCTCGAACAGCGTCCGCACCACCATCCGGAAGTCGTCGACCGACATCATGTAGGCGTGCAGCCAGACGGCCAGACAGCCGCCCTCGGTCAGAGCGGCATCACAGGTTTGGAAGAACTCGCGGGTGAACAGGCCGGACACGCCGGCCATCCACGGATTCGATGGCTGCGAGGCGATCAGGTCGTACCGCTCGCCGCTGAGCAGCAGGTGATTCCTGCCGTCGCCCCGGATCATGCGGACCCGCGGATCGCCGGTGACCACCTGCCGGTTGTAGGGCTCGAAGTGGGCGGCGGCCTCGAATACTTCCTCGCTGATCTCGATGCAGTCCAGCCGCTCGTAGAAGGGATAGGACGCCAGCGCCCCCAGCGTCATTCCCGACCCCAGCCCGATCACGCAGGCCGAGCCCCGTGCCGGGCCGACCAGCGCGGGGATGTGCCCGATGAGGAGCTGGGTGGTCATGTCCTCCAGGTCCGTCGAGGCGTCGGCCTTTCCGTTGACGCTGAGCGAGATCAGCTCCGGGTCGTCCAGCAGCCGCACCACGGCTACGGTCATGTCGACGCCCTCGCCGTAGTAGACGACCTGGCGGGCCTCGATGAACTCCTCGATGTCTCCGGGGTTGAGGAAGGGGGCCGAGGTGAGCACGCGTTCGTCCCACGAGCCGATGGCCGTGCCCACCAGCGGGAAGAGCGCCGCCGCGCCCAGGGCGACCGGCAACCGTCGCTTCCACGCCGCCGCGGAGCCGGTGCTCGCCAGCAGCACCAGCACCACGCCCACCAGCCCGTTGAGCAGCGCCGCCAGCACGATCGCGTTCCGCACGCCGAGCACGTCGCCGCGGATGAGCACGAATCCGGCGAGCAGCGCCCCGGCGATCGTGCCCAGGGTATTGACGGCATACGCCCGTCCGGTCGCCCGGCCGGCCTCCCGGGCCTGCTGGGTGATGGCCCGGGTCACCACCGGGAAGGCCAGGCCCATCAGCAGGGTCGGCGCCAGCGTGATCGCGATGACCAGCAGGAACTGGACGGCCACGAGCAGGGTGTACTGGTCGGCATGCCGGGAGACCAGGTGCTCGATCAGCAGGGGCAGGCGCCCGTAGGCCGGGATGATCAGCAGCGCCGCCAGCCCCAGCGCGAGTTCGACCGCGCCGAAGAGCAGCGGCAGGTTGCCGATGCGGTCGATCCGGCGGGCGATCACCACGCTGCCGAGGCCCAGTCCGAGAATGAAGGCGGCCAGGATGCAGGTGAACGAGTAGGAGCTGGACCCGAGCGACATGATCAGCGCCCGGGTCCAGGCGATCTGGTATGCCATCGCGGTGAAACCGGAGATCGCGAACCCCGCCAGCAACGCCCGGCGCAGGCGCGGCGTCAGCGCCGGGGGCGCCCCCACGGGATCGGCGGCCGACTCGGGCGCATCCCGGGTATCCGCCGGTTGCGATCCCGCCGCCGGCCGGGTGATGACCAGCGCCGTGATCCCCAGGATGAAGTTCAGCACGGCCGCCACCCGAGTCGTGCCGGCCAGACCCAGCGACGGGATCAGCCAGAACCCCGCCCCCAGCACGCCCAGCACCGCCCCGAGCGTGTTGACTCCGTAGAGCCCGCCGATCGACCCGCCGATGGATCCGCCCCGCCGCGTCTGGTAGCGGACCAGCAGGGGCAGGGTGGCCCCCATCAGGGCCGTGGGCACCAGCAGGACCGCGGCGCTGAGCACGAACCGCACGAGCGTGAGGCGAAGCGGAAACCCGTCTCCGGTTGCGTAGAGGGCCTGGTAGACGGGCCGGGCGGCGGCGAAGAGCACGGGTACGGCCAGGGCATACAGGCCGACCGCCAGCTCGATCAGGCCGTAGAGCTGTCCGGGACGCCCCAGTCGTGGCGACCACCTGCCTCCGAGCCAGCTCCCCAGCCCCAGGCCGCCCATGAAGACGGCCACCACCGTGGTCACCGCGTACGTCGTGCCGCCGAAAACCAGCACGAGCTGCCGCATCCACACCAGCTCGTACACCAGGCCCGCGGCACCGGACAGGAAGAAGATCGCGTAAACCAGGGCCGTCCGCATGATGAAAGCTTCGAGGACCACGCCCGACGCAGCCCGCCCGCGCCGCAGCCCGGATGGTAGCACACCGCAGCCCTGCCCGGCCACCGCCGGTCAGAGCCGTCCCGGCGGGCCGGGGGTGCTGGCACCGCCAGCGTGGCCGGTCACCAGGCTTGTTCCGGCGCGCCGGGAGTGCTCTGACCCCTCGCCGGCACGACCGATCGGATCAGCCGGGGGCGTTTGACGTCGCCTCGGGCATCGCGTATACTTTGTTATACGAGGCATAAGGCATGCGTTTCGACAAGGAACTGCTCAAGGGCAATACCCAGACGCTGCTGCTGGCCGTGTTGGCCGATTCGCCGGGACATGGCTACGAACTCGTCGAGCGGCTCAGGGAACGCAGCGGTGGCGTTTTCGAGCTCGGTGAGGGAACGCTGTACCCGTTGCTCTACAAGCTCGAGGCCAACGGCTGCATCGAAAGCCAGTGGCAGGCGGGCACCGGCCAGCGCCGGCGGCGGGTCTACCGGATCACTCCCACAGGCCGCCGGCAGTTGCACCAGCGGACAGCCCAGTGGCGCGAGCTGGTGCGGGGGATGCACCTCATTCTCGGAGGGCCCGCCCGTGCCTGACTCTCCCCGGATCGATGGTCACATCGCGGCCATGCTGCGGGGCAGTGGGCTGCCCATGGAGCGGCGGGCCGAGACGGCGGAGGAGTTCCGCGAGCATCTGCGAGCCAGCGTCGATCGGCACCGGCGGGCCGGCCTGCCCGCGGAACAGGCTGTCGCGGCCGCCCTGGCCGCCTTCGGGCGGCCGGAGACCATCCGGCGCCACCTCCGCCGGCAGCAGCGGGCATCCGACCGGCGTTACGCCGCAGGGGAGCTCCGCCGCTACCGTGGGTTGTACCTGGCCATCGCCGCGATGTGCGGGCTGCTGCCGATCGTGCGGTGCCCGGAGGTCGTGCCTCCGCTGTGGCGTTGTCTGGGCGGGCTGGCCTCCTTCCTGTTCGTGAGTGCCCTGGCGGGCGTGGCCGGGTACCTGGCCGCGTTGCAGGAATGCCGCATTTCCCGCCGTCGCCCGCGCGAGGAATACTCCTTCGGCGCGAGCCTCCTGCGGTGGACCGGCCTGGCAGGCGGGTCGTTGTTCGCCCTGGTGGCGATCCTCCTGCTGGTCATCGGCGCCGTCCTCCCGTTCATTCATACGGTACTGGGGTCCGAGCGGCCTTCCCTGCTCCTGATGGGCGCGGCGTTTGGCCAGGCATGGCTCGAGCATCCCCTCCGCACCTTCGGGCTCAGCGCGGTCCTCGTTGTCGGCCTGGGCCTGGGCGCGGCGTTCTACGAGCGCTCGCGTTGCGTCGATCAGCCGCCTCGCTTGTCGATCCCGTAACACTCCACGGTGCCCGGCCAGGGGGCGCCGCCCCGGGGCGGGACCGGGGGCCCCGGCCCCCAGAAGCCCGCCGCGTCCGGACCGGCCGCTGTCTTGCACGGGAGGCGGCGGGCTGCTATCCTGTTGGGCTCGCGCCGGTTCGCCGGTGAGGCTTGGTTCGCCGGCCCTGCAGGGCCAAGGAGTGTGCGATGCACTATCCGAGACGGAACAGCAAGATCAAGCGGTTGCGCAAGCAGGGGTTCCGGGCCCGGATGCGGACGGCGGGCGGCCGCAAGACCATTCGCCGGCAGCGGGCCCGCGGGCGGCACCGTATCGGCGTGAGCCTCTAGTCCCACTTCCGGTCGGCGACTCTCGCTGCCAGGGCGGTGCTCCGGTTCGACCGTCTCCCGGCGCGGGCTTCGCCCCCATTCCCGGCAGCCTTCGGCATTCCCGGTGTCTGGATCGACGAAACGCGGCGTGCGCTGGGCCCGCGCAGAGCAAGGGGCCCCGCCCGCCGGCGGAGCCCCGATCTTCATGCGCGCGTCAGGCATGACGCGCAGCGTCATGCCTGACGCTGCACACCGGCGAGCGAAAGCGATCCGGGAGACGACTTGCCGGGTGAGAGTCCCGGTGGAGGCCTTGATGGCAGGAACTCC
>Ga0180432_10009964_pt1 | contig 11479 bp, 6 predicted proteins | sample SS_ome_10_FD_132414 | JGI IMG/M metagenome (GOLD analysis project Ga0180432, IMG submission 132414) | Hypersaline lake sediment archaeal communities from the Salton Sea, California, USA - SS_1_MS_2 metaG | ecosystem: Environmental > Aquatic > Non-marine Saline and Alkaline > Hypersaline >... | reverse complement strand
TGAGGGTGATTGGCCGAGAAACTCTTTACCTTGTTTGCGTGTCTCCACTAAACCCTCACCCCCGGCCCCTCTCCCAGAGGGAGAGGGGAGATCGAATCGGCATTTTGCAAAAGTCCAGTTCTAACGAGTCTTTTCGATCAAACGTTTTGTGAAGACCACAACCCGGGCGCCCCACGGCTCGATTGGCATGTTGAATTTTGCCGGATCGACATTGAGTGCTTGCTCCTCTCCGTGCACGCGGACCGCCCACTTTCCTTCCAGACCGGGCTGCTCGACTTGGGCGGTCACGTCCTTGCCGGAGAAGTTCAGAAGCATCAGGAGTCGCTTGTCCTGGTGCCGGAGGGCCGCCCAGTGATCGGGTTTGATCCCCTCAACCCGCAGGTTCCCGTCGCACCGGGTTCCACTTTGAAAAATGTCTTCATGTGCGGCGATGATTTGGGCCGCTTCGCTGGTGTAGTAGAATGCGCCGCCGTCCATGGTGGGCAGATACCAGATCAAGACACCATGGCATCCACCGTCGACGAACTGCCGCAGGAGCCGGTTGCGCCACTGCAAGGGGTTCGGCCGGATAGCCATGTCGCGCTTAATCCAGTCGGCGGCAGCCCGGCGTGGAGCCGGACTGAGATAGTACATCTCACCCCCGATAAACGGCACCTTTCCCAGCGCATCGAGCGTGGCGCGGATGGCCTGGCGCGAGCCGCCGTAGCCGGCGATTGCCAGATCGAGATGCGGCGCGAGCATTTGCCAGTCGACGCCGTAGAGCGCCCGCGTCCTCGGACATTGATAGCCGCTGTAGACGGAAAACTCGATCGGCCGCGAGCATCGCTTCAGTGCCTTGGCCACGTGGCCGACCAGCTCGGCGTTCTGCCGGCAGCGGAACGCCACCCAGGCGTCCTGGTGTTTGTCGACGACCACCTGGGCGTCGAGCTTCTCGGCTTCCGGGATATTCTGCTGCTTGCGGAAGGCGTCGAGGCATCGCGGGCAGAGGCAGAAGCCCCGCATCTGGCCGCCGCCTTCGGGTGGAAAACAGACCGGCTGTTCGATGTCCCAGTTGACCGCCGTGTAGCCGTCGTCATCCATCCGCTCCACAAGTTCGTCTTCCATGAGGCGGCGGATCTCGGCCCCGTCGGGCGAGAGGAGCCACGTGGGGCAGAGCAGGTTGCCTTTGGGTTTGCCGTCAAAGCTGATCGCTTGCAATTCCTGGTGGTCTTTCAAGAAGGCGCCGGCCGCCCCGTGCGCGGCAAACGGCTCTCCCGGCTTGCCGAGCCAAACGCGATGACCGCGCGCCCGCAAAATCGACGCGACGTTGTTATCCATGCTGCCGTACGTCCACGTGATGCCCGACCGCCAGACGTTTTCGGCATAGGCTTCGGCCACCTTGGGATTGTTGAACGTCATGGCATAGAGGCACGGCGCGATCCGCGCCGTTTTGGGGCGGACGTTTTTCAGCGGGGGCAGGATGACGAGTTCCGTCTCGCGGACATCCTCCGCAGCGTCTGTCGCAGCAGGACAATAGGTGAAGATCCGGCCGATGCCTTCCGGCGCGGTTTCATCGGCGCGAAACAACAGCGACGCGATTTGGGCTTCACCCGGCACGCCCAGCCCCTCCGCCTTCAGGTCGAGCTCCAGAACGTACTTCTTTTCGGACTCGACGGCGATCGGTTTGTTATCCGGGTGTACCCAGAGTGCCTGTTGCCGGTCGGCCAGCTCCGGGGGGCACACGAACTTGGCACACTTGCTGCCGTCCTTGCCCTCCGGCTTGAGCAAGCCCGACTTCCACGCCGGCTCGTCGAAGGTGCCCGCGGTGATCAGGTTCTTCGTGTCGTCTGCCCGGCGGAGCGCGACGTTATCGACCCAAAAGCTTCCGTGGATGCCCCGCTTCTGCCACTTGATGATCAGCGGTCGGGCCCAGGCGGCGCCCTCGGGCGGCGTGATCGTTTGTTTGAAATGGGTCCAGTCGAAGGTTCCGCCTGCCCGGAGCTCCGGGCGGTAGCCGAGGTGGTGATTGTCGGCATCGTGCCAGCAGATCGAAAGCTCGAAGCCGGTGGTCGGATAGACCTCGTACAGGGCGGTGTGCTTCGTGTAGTTGATTCCATTTCGGGGAGGGGCGGGGGTAACTTGCACTTTGTCGGGTGGGCTTCCAATGCCTTTTTCGCAGGCAACGTATTTCAAGTACTCCGGTGTCGCCACGACGAAACGGTAGTTCTTCGTGCTGCCTTTCGGCTTGGGCAGATACGGTTTGAGCAGTTGGGCCGTGCCGCGAGGAACGTAGACCTTCGTGGCGTTGGGAAAGAACGTGGCATCGGCGGCTTGCGCGGCCGGGTCGGCGGCTACTGCAAGAAACATGAAGAGCCCCGCGCTGAAAGCTAGTGCGGCGAGCCCTGTCCAACGCACGTCTTGGTTCACCGAGAACGTGTTTTGAAAATGGGTGCCACTGCTGGCTTGTCCAGCAGTGTTTTTCCCCAGAGATTCGCTTCGCACTGCTGGGCAAGCCAGGAGTGGCACCCTTGCGGTGAATCCTGTCTGCTGACCGTCGTGGTTTGCTGTGATTTTTGTCACGTCATTTCTCCTACGCCCCGCACTTTGTGAGAAAAGCCAAAACCGTCTCCCTTTGCGCACCTCCGCATGGCACACCTGCAAAAGCTTGTTCTTCTGGCAAACTTTTTGATCCACGCGCCGGGCAAGCCCGGCGGCTAAACTATGATTCTTTACCCGCTGCCTCCTTGCGGCTCCGCCGCGCCGTGTTCTCCGTGGTCAATCCCCCCGCAACCGGGAATTCGACTAACCACAGAGGACGCAGAAGTACACAGAGGAAGGATCAATTCTTTTGGTTCACGATGCGGCTTACACCGGGTCGGGCATGCGGTACTTGCCGCGGGCGGCGGCCTTGAGGTATTGGTTGGCCGCGTCGTTGTTGGTGAATTGCTCGGTCTTGCCGTCGAAGACCAGCTTCTGGTTGCCGGTGCGGTAGGCGATGTTGGCAAGGTGTTCCAGCGTGGCGCTGCGGTGGCCCTGCACCACGTCGGCCTTGGGCTGCCGCCTGGTGCGGATGCAATTGACGAAATCGTCGATGGCCGGCTCGTCGCCCGGTCGGCCGAACTGCTGGGTCACGGGCTTTCCGTCGGCCAGAAGCGCCTGCCAGCCGCCGCCGTGCCGGCCGAGATACATCAACTGCTTCGAGCCGTAGATCTCGATTCGCGTGGAGTTCTGCGGCCAGTAGGGGAACTGGTCGCTGTTGCGGATCGAACCGGGTGTCTTCTTGAGGTAGCCCCTGGTGTAGCCGGTCAAGTCCAGGGTCATCGTCAACTTGTCGAATTCATACGTGGTAACGTGGCAATCGGGCATGTGGCCGTCGTCGTCGTATTGCCAGCGACCGCCGCACGTGCCGACCGCCTTGGGGTGCGGTGGGTCGCCGATCGCCATGCGGGCCAGGTCCAGGGCGTGGATGGCGTCCGAACTGTTGCCGCCCGAATAATCCCAGTAGCCGTGCCAATTGCGATGCACTCGATTGTTGTAGGGCCGGTAGGGTGCCGGGCCGAGCCAGGCGTCCCAATCGAAGCCTTCGGGCGGGTCGCTGTCGGGCACTTTCTTCAACGGATATCCGCCATAGACGCTGCCTACCATGAAGAACACCTTTACCAGGAAGACCTTGCCCAGGTTGCCCTCCTCGATGTACTTCCGCGCGGCGGCGGCGTAGGGCGTCGCCCGGGATTGCGTGCCCGCTTGAACGATCCGCTTGTACTTCTCGGCCGCCTCGACCATCTTGTGGCCTTCCTCGACTTTGCGGCAGATGCACTTCTCCACGTAGACGTCCTTGCCCGCCTGGCAGGCCAGCACCGTACCCAGCCCGTGCCATTGCTCGGGTGTGCTGTTAACGATGCCGTGTACGTCCTTGTCGTCGAACACCCGTTGCATGTCCTTGACAACCTTTGGGGTGGAGCCCTGGATCTTTTCCAATTCCTTGGCGGCCGAGTTGCCGCGGGCGTCCTCAAGGTCGCACACGTACTTGCAGTCGACGTCGTCTCGGGCGGCCATCATCCGCATGAAGCCGCGCCCCCGGCCTCCGGCACCCAGAAGAGCGACGACCACCTTGTCGGCGGCCGACTGCGACCGGGCCGTTCGGGCGACCGTCGCCGTGGCCGCCAGAGCAGCGGCGCCTCGCACCGTTCGGCCCACAAAGTGTCTGCGTGTAATCCTCGACATGGCGTGTCTCCTAACTGGCTGATGAATGGACTGTGGAATGTTGGTACGGTAAGTCAGTGCTTGACGTCGAACACTTGCTCGGGCGTAAGCGACAACGTCGGCGGCAGCTTGGGGCCAAGCTTGATGGTGTTATCTTCGAGGGCCCCCTGATCCGCCCGAGTGATCTCCAGCGACCAGACGGCCCCGGCCTGTTTGCCGGCGGGCACGCGGATCGTCCGGGTGTTTCCTTCTTTGGGACCCGTTTGCCCGGTGGCCGCCTGGTTGCCGTCGGGATCGAAAACGTTCGCTCGGACGGTCTCCCCTCCGGACCCTTCGATGTTGATTTGGCACTGTTTGACCCCGCCGGGCACTTTGAAGTAAAGCCGCTTGGCGCCGTGGATCAGGTGGAGCCCCTTGCCGGCGAACAGTCCGACCGGCACGTTCGAGCCGGTCACCGAGTACGCGCAACTCCCGGCCGATGCACCGACCAGATAAACCCCATCGGCCTTGGGAGTGAAGCGGATCGTGCCCGTCTCGGCGTGGGGGATCATTTGCGACGCGATCTTGGCCAGATCGGGTCCCCGAACGTCCCATTTCAGTAACGAGCGGTATCGGCCGACGGGCCTGTTTTGGAGGGTCAGCTCGACGGGCTGGCCCGCCTTGCAGGCCAGCAATAGCAGGTTTTCGCCGCGGAGCTTCACGGGCGGATACTTGGTCGTCTTGCCGGTCCCTTTCGGCGCGAGCAGCTCGGGCCGCTTGGCCGAGTCGTCGAACACGGCCAGGCTCCAGTCTTCGGGCGTCTCGCGGGGTGTATGCCGAGCCTTGAAGTCGCCACGGACGATGGCCCGATTTGCCCAGGTGAACCACTTCCAGTATTCGGCGTGATCCTGCTTGGTGTAGGTGGGGCCCTCGTAGAAAATCCAGTAGCCGTCGGTCGCTTCCGAGATCGTCACGGCGTTCTTGCCCGAAAACTCGGGATCGGCACCCCTGACACACGGGTCGATTCCGCCGGCATAGATGAAGGGGATGCCGGCCTCCTTCGGCACTTCCATGCGCTTTAACAGTTTTTGCCGGTTGGCCTCCAAGGCTTCCTGTTCGGGCAGAAAACGCGAGGGCCGGCCGTAGACCGAGGCGTCGGCCAGGATCAGCGGGGCCTTCTTTGTGGCCCACTCGGGATACGTGGCCTGGACCATGAACGGCGTGCCGGGCGCCGGGTAGATGCAGAACTGGAACGTGGGGTCGAGCCGGTCGACCGCCTCGCGCAACGTGCGGCACCGCTGGCGCCAATGTGCCACCTGGAACTCGGCGAATGCTTCGTGCAGACCTTGCTCTTCCAGCCAGCCCTTGCGCTTGGCCGGATCGAGCTTGGGTATCTTGATTTTCTTCGACTCGGCGAATTTCGCCAGGATGAGGTCGTCGTAGGAGAGGCTGTAGAGGTTGCCCTCTTTGCCGGGCGCGTAGTTCTCGTAATCGAGAAACACACCCATCAGGTGGTTGTTCTCCGCGCTCATCTTGGCGTATTCGAGGACATAGCGGGTGGTCCACTGCCAGAATTCATCGGAGTTGGGGCTCCAGAGGGGCTGTTCGTTTCCGCTGGCCCAGACGAGCCGCTTGCCGTCGGCCGCGGGTCCCTTTGGGGCACGGAGCGAGCCGCGCATCCAGGGCATGTGATAGATGCCGTATTTGGTGCACCACGCGGTTACCCGACCGACTTCGTCGAGCCGGTCGTGGCCCGCCCGGGGCGAGAAGACGTTGAAACCCGCTTCGGCCGCCGCTTTGACCATCCACTCCTCGGTGACCCAACCGGCCGTCGGCTGCATTACCTTGTCGACGAGGATCGTGAGTTTCACGCCGCGGCCCAGGTCGCCGCGTTTGATTTTTTCGGCGGCCGGGCAGAGGGCGGCAACACTGATCGCCGCCAGCAAGCAGGTTGTACGCATAATGGGACATTGCATGGGTTTTCGGTCCCCGTTTCTGTTAGAACGTGTTTTGAAAGCAATACGATGGCTTTCCGAAGCCGTCGACGCATTCGTCTCTTGGCGTAAAATGACGGGCTCGGAGGCCCATCGTACAAGATTCCCTTGGTCCGCGAAGGCGTTCATTTCAACGCATCCTGCAACTGGAGTATTTTGGACGCCAGGAGCCAGCGGTAGGCGTCGAAATCGGCCCCGTTCCAGAGGTCGTCGTACTTGTATTTTTCCTGGACCTCGATGGCGTCCCACACGAATTTGAGCTCCTTTTCGCCTTCCGCGGCGAGCACGGCCGCCCTGCCGCCCTTCTTCCTCCCCTCCTCGACGAGCTGCTCGAGGGTATAGATGTACCGCCCGTCGTCGATCCCGGCGCGATACGCCTCCCACATGGTCACCGGGATCGGCTCGCCGTCGGGTGTGGAGCGGTTGAAGAAGTCCATGGCCGTGCCGTCGAGGTAGTTCCACGGATCGCTCACGTCCGACTGGTAGATCCACGGAATCAACGTTCGGAATCCGGATTTCCAGAAGCCGTATCCCCAGGTCATTCGGGCGCCGCGGACGGGAGTGTGGTCGTTCTCACCGCTGATGTGGTTCGGATAGCACCAGAACTCGATGTTCCGTTCCTTGCTCAACCGCTTGATTTTCTCGTAGCCGAACACGAACGGCTGGCAGCACCAGACGTCGACGCTGGGCCACATCGGCTCGAACGCCTCGTGACTCGGATCGGCCGTCACGTAGGTCCGCACACCCGGCACCTTCTTGATCGCCTTCATCACTTCCACCATGAACCGCACCGAGTTTTCGCTTCTGCTCGGCTCGTCGATGGGGTAGTAGAGGAACTCGGGCCAGTCGTACTTCTTCTTCTCTTTTTCGATGGCCTGGACCATCTTGGTCACCTCGTCGAAGAACGACTGGGGCACGTCGGGCCGGACCAGCCGCATGTGGCTGCCCAGACCCTGCTTGTCGACCAGCCTGGAGTACCACCAGCCCACGGGAAAGGAGACGACCAGCGGCTTGTCGGCCAGGCCGTACTTGCGGTCCAGGGCGATGCGGCGTTCGGTCTCCGCGCCCTCCATGGTCCAGTTGCCCTGGTCGTCGCGGGTCAATCCGCTTACGCCCGAAATGTGCGAGTTCATGCCGTGGGCGACCATGTCGCGGCGCTCGAGCTCTGCCTTGCGCCGGAAGTAGGCGTTGGCTGCCGGGGTATTTCGCTCGTGAACGTTGCTGAGCGGATCGCGATAGTAGGTGCCGTAGATGTGCTCCGGATTCTTGCGGAGGCGGATGGGCAGCACGCGGAGCTTAAGCGGCACGTCGGCCGGTGTGGTTCCATCGGCGGTGAAGGTCAGCTTTCCCTGGTAGACGCCCGGCCTGGCGTCGTCGGGCACCTTGATCGTGATCCAGACGCGCTGGTTCGAGCCCCGCTTGATATCCACGGAATGCTTGTGCTCCAAAACATCCGGGGCAATGTGGTAGTAATAGAAGCTCGAGTAGTTGGGACGGACCAGCATGTAGCGGACGTACCGCACGTCGATGTTTTCTTTGGGGAGGACCGCGTCGCGTGAGCGAAGGTCGCCGGCCGTCACTTTCGCCCCGGCCAGGTCCTGCAACGGAAACACCGTGAACGTGGCCGGCTCGTACTGCCCCAGCGAGGCAAACAACGCCAGCTCCGGGGCCAGTTCGCCCTGCCTCGGAACCGTGTTGGGATATATCACCTCCGAGTAATGCCGCGCAAACAGGGCGTATCCCCGGCGGCGATCCAGCGCGGAAAACTCGGGCGGCGGCCGGTCGTCGACGTGCTTGGTCTCCTTCCATTGCTCGGCTACGTCGGGCGGCAGGAAGTAGACCTCTTTCTCCAACGGGTCGAGCAACTCCGTGCGGATCTTCTGCTGTTCGGCCGTGGGAAAAACGATCAGGCAGGCCAGAAGCCAATCGGTCTTGGGCACAAGATCGACCGCGAGTTGACTGCCCTTGACCGATACCTTGAGAACCCGCTTTTCAAACCGGTACGGGCCGGGGATTTTCACGGTCGAGCGAGACTTCCCGGCCGCAACGTCGAACACGTGATACTCGCGCCTCGAGCCGGCACTGCGACCGCAGAGGACGTAGACCGTGTAATCGCCCGGCGCCAGATCGACCAGAAACGAGTTGGGTTTCTCGCTGAAAAGGGCATCGCAGGTGATTTCGTTTGTATACAGGGGCGGGGGCTGCTCGCGCCCTCGGCGTTCGTTGTACTGCCACTGGCGGTCGTAATGCCGGTCGTGTGTTTTCAGGCCGTCGGCCGATTTCCATCCGTAGCCGGCGTCCTCGTTGTAGAGCGATTTCTCGGTGATCCGCGTAAAACCGTTTCGCAGTGCCGATTTGCTCGTTCCCATGTCGAAGAGGTGCGTCTTGGCGTGGATCGCTTGCGCGGACGCCAGACACACCAGAACCAGCAACCCGGTCAAGCCGCGTTTCATAATCAACTCCTTTCAGAACGGGCCGTCGATTACCCTGAACTCGGTCTGCTTTCGATCGATGAGTTTTCCTTGCGCATCGCGGAGGCCCAGCCTGGCCCAGTAGATGCCCGGCGCCAACCGCTTGTTGATTTTCAACGGGAGTTCGCCCTGTGGGTTGGGTTTGCCGGTGGTCGTGGCTGCCGGTTCGCCCGTGCCTTGGCCGATAGCGAACTCGACTGTCACGTCGTCCAGGTTCTTGTGTCCCATCAGCTTGTAGATGGCGATGATTCGGCGATCGTTGGCGTAGAGGATCTTGCGATCGACGCCGAGTTCGGCGACCGTGGGATCGACGAACCGCGTGAGCACCATGTCGTCAACGTAGAAATCCACGCGGTCGCCGTGCTTGTAATTCGATTCGGAGATGTGGAATTGGACCCGCCGCACGTCCCGGGCGTCGATCAGCTTGGCGGTAGGGATAACGATCTTGACCCAGGCGTCTTTTCTTATTTCTTTGAGTGTGAAGCTGCTGGTTCGCCGGTGTCCGGAGTGATAGAACCCGATTCCCAGCGGCGTGCCCGGCAGCGACTCGCGGTTGGTGTCGACGTAGATCCGGCACTCGAAGAAGTCATAGGCCGACCAGTCCGTGAGCTTGGCCTTGACCAGATCTTTGCCGGTTCGCGGCCACCCGATGGGATAGTTCTTTTCGCCCTTGGTGTGGTCCACGACGTTGGCGAACTTCATCGCCAGCTTGCCTTGCTCGACGTGCTGGTCGCTTGTGGAGACCTTGGATTCGACGGGCGATCCGCAATACCAATCGGCAACGTCTTCCATGTCGTCGATGACGAGTCGCTCCTTGTTTGCATCGGTCATCCCCTTGCCATAAGGGACTTCTTGGGCCAAGACGCCGGCACTACCGCGGGTCAATAAGATGGCTGTTACCAGAATACCCGGGACGTTGCTTCTCATTAGATTCACTCCCTCGCTTTTTGCGCCGGACGCGTCCTTCGAGGCTCGCGCCGCGTATCGACAGTTCCGATTTTACTGCCGGTGCGTGGGGCAGGCAACGATTGCCGGCCCTTGGTTTGCGACCGGGGGGTTTTCCGTCCGCTATCATTTGGTACTCTGTTATGAGATCCCATCGTTCGCGCGACGGGCAAGCTAAATAGGTGTTAGCGATGCTGGGAGGGAAAAGGGGACAGGCGCATTTTGTGCGAAGCACCCTTTGGGCCTTTCAGGCAAAATGCGCCTGTCCCCTTTTCCCGGAATCCCGCATAGTCATTTAGCTCTGTTTGCCAGGCCGTGAAGGCCTGCTTGGAACGAAACGGCCCACCGGGGCTATCTCTTGTGCCAACCAGAAAGGAGACCTGATGTTTCTGGCATTTGGTGAGATCATGATGCGGGTGACTCCGCCGGGGTTGTTGTGTTTTCGTCAGGCTTTGCCGGGAGCGATGGACGTGACCTTCGGCGGCGGTGAGGCAAACGTCTGCGCGTCGCTGGCCTTGCTCGGCCGGCCTACGCGATACCTGACCGCGCTGCCCAAACACGCCATCGCCGAAACCCTCCTCGGCACGCTCCGGGGACTCGGCATTGATACCCGCTCAATCCTCTTGCGTGATTCGGGCCGGCTGGGTATCTACTTCCTCGAAGCCGGCGCCAACCAGCGTAGCTCCAAGGTGATCTACGACCGGCAACACAGTGCCGTGAGCCTGGCTGCTCCGGATGAATACGATTTCGACGCCGCCCTGGACGGCGTCACGCGGCTGCACGTGACGGGCATTACGCCTTCGCTGAGCGAAAACGCCTTCAGGTCGACGCTCGCCCTGGTACAGACCGCCAAACAGAAAGACGTGACCGTCTCCTGCGACCTGAACTTCCGCAAGAAGCTCTGGCGCTGGCGCCCGGGAACCGATCCCCCGGCACTGGCCGGTGAGTGCATGTCGATGATCCTGCCGCTGGTGGACCTGGTGGTGGGCAACGAAGAAGACGCCGAAAAGGTCCTGGGTATCCGCGCCGAGGGAACGTCGGTCGAGCAGGGTCGCATCGATGCGGCCGCCTATGAACAGGTCGCCCGGCAAATACACGACCGGTTCGATAATGTATCGCTCGTGGCCATCACGCTTCGCGAGAGTATCTCGGCCAGCCACAACAACTGGGGAGCAATGCTTTTCGACGCCGGAGCCGACAAGGCGTTTTTCGCACCAGTCGATCGGCAGGGTAATTATTATCCCTATCAGATTCGGGATATTGTCGACCGGGTGGGTGCCGGCGACTCGTTTGCGGCCGGCTTGATTCATGCACTCGATTCTGACGATTCTGCCCCGGCGGCCGACGCCGTCCGTTTCGCGGTGGCTGCCAGTTGCCTGAAACACTCGATCCCCGGTGATATGAACTACGCCACGGTCGACGAAATCAAGGCTTTGGCCGCCGGCCAGGTCTCCGGCCGGGTGCAGCGATAGGCCCGCCTTGGAACACCAACGGAGAATCCTGCGAAATACAGGCGGGGGGCTTGCAGTTGCCGGCAGGCTCGTGGTATGGTACCAAGTTGTGAGTGTGTGTACTTCCGGAGTGGCAATAGGAGCCTTACGTCCCGCTGAGTCGCGTGGAGTTGTCGTTTGCGAGTGGATACCCTGCAGCGGCATCTTTTTCGGCGAAAACGGTTCTTCGGCAGCCCCCTGGATGTATATTGTGTATGTTTCTGGTGGGGGTACAGGCAGCATTTGCGGCTTGTGCCCCATCGTGCGACGTGAGGAGTGATAGAAATGCCGCAGGGTGTCGTCAAGAAAATTGTTTCGGACCGTGGTTTTGGGTTCATCTCGGGCGACCAGGAGCGAGAGGACGTCTTCTTCCACCACTCTTCGGTGGTTGAAATCAGCTTCGACGATCTCAAGGAAG
>Ga0180432_10009962_pt1 | contig 11480 bp, 10 predicted proteins | sample SS_ome_10_FD_132414 | JGI IMG/M metagenome (GOLD analysis project Ga0180432, IMG submission 132414) | Hypersaline lake sediment archaeal communities from the Salton Sea, California, USA - SS_1_MS_2 metaG | ecosystem: Environmental > Aquatic > Non-marine Saline and Alkaline > Hypersaline >... | reverse complement strand
GCCCGGCCAGCGTGACGGCGGCGGTGGCCGACGCCAGGTACCCGGCCAGGGTGATGCCCAGCTGGATTGTCCCCAGGAAGCGGTTGGGATCGCGGGCCAGTCGCACCAGGGTGAGGTCGGCCCGTTTCCCCCGGCGCTCAAGGGCGCGTAACTGGCCCTCCCGCAACGAGATCAGGGCAATCTCGCTGCCGGCGAACAGTGCGTTGAGCAGCATCAGTACCGCGATCAGACCGAAGTCGAACCAATACCGGCTCAAACCGGCCCCAGTTCGTCGACGATCGCCGCCAGCACCTCCACCGGAATCGGCCCCGGCTGATACAGGCAGATCGTGTCGGCCAGCCCCTCGGTCACCGACACCCGTTGGCGGATATGCGCGGCGATCTGCGCCGGAGTCCCGCACGCGGCGATCGTGGTGAGCACCTCATCGGAGATCAGCGACCCCATCTCGGCCCACCGGCCCTGCTTGGACAGCGTGTGCAGTTCCGGCTGCAGATCCCCCCAGCCGTGCACCTCCAGCACCGGACGGTACGCCGGGGTGGAGCCGTAGAAGGCCAACAGCCGGCGAGTCGCCTCGTGGTCCTCGCCGGCCGAGACGATCACCTCGGGAACGAGGGCGAAATCCGTCCGCCCCGCCAGACCGGCCCGCACCGCCGGCATGGTGGCTTCGGCCAGAAACCGGCTGGAGCCGAATGGCATCACCAGCAGGCCGTCGGCCACTTCAGCGGCGGCCCGGGTCAGCCGCGGCCCGAGCGCACCGACGTAGATCGGCGGCGGCCCGAACGGGTTCGGACCGGGGTTGAAGGTCGGCGTCATCAGGGTGTGCCGGTAGAACTCGCCGCGGAAGTCCAACCGCTCCCCGTTCTGCCAGGTCGCGAAGATCGCCCGCAGCGCACCCACCAACTCCGCCATCCGGGCCACCGGCCGGTCGAACGACGCCCCGTAGCGCTTCTCGACCTGGGTACGGATCTGGGTGCCCAGCCCGAGGGTGAACCGGCCCCCGGAGAGCAGCTGATGGTCGTAGGCCTGATGGGCCAGCTGAACCGGGTTGCGCGGGAACGCGATCGCCACATTGGTCATCAGCTCCAGGCCACCGACGGTGGAGGCGAGCGTCAGCGGGGCGAAAACGTCGTGCGGCCCCTCGAAGGTGAACACCCCGGCCGCACCAGCCTCCCGCAGCGCGCCCGCGCGGGCGACGGCATCAGTGGGCCCGAAGAGAGCGGTCAGGACTTTCACGGTCAGACCATCATGCCCGACACTGGACCCATGGCAGACAGGGCGCACGACGGGAATCACGACGGGTCACAGGACACGGCACATGACACGGTGGTGATCGGGGCCGGACTGGCCGGGCTGACGGCGGCGCGCGAACTGACCCGCCGTGGCTTCGACGTGGTCGTGCTCGAGGGACGCGACCGGGTCGGTGGACGCACCGCCCCGGCCACCTGCGCCGGCGTCCCGGTGGATCTTGGCGCATCGTTCGTCGGCCCCACCCAGGACGCGGTGCTCAAACTCGCCGCCGATCTCGGCTGCGACACCGTGCCCACCTATGACACCGGTGCGCACCTGCTGCGCTGGCGTGACAGGCTGCGCCGCTACAACGGCACCATTCCCAGGCTCGGACTGGTGGGGACGGCCGACATGGGCCGGATCCAATGGCAGTTCGAGCGCATCACGCGCGCGGTGAGCCTCACCGAGCCGTGGACCTCCCCTGGTGCGGCCAAACTCGACAGCGTCAGCCTCGGCGGGTGGCTGCGCTCGATCAGGGCCAGTGCGGGCTCACGGGATCTGATGGCGATCATGTCCCGGGTCACCTGGGGCGCCGAACCCGACGAGATCTCCCTGCTGCACGCCGCGCGCTACGTCAAGGCGGCCGGCGGGCTGAACCGGATGCTCGACACCCCCGGCGGCGCCCAGCAGGACCACTTCCCCGGCGGGTCCCATCAGATTTCGGCGCGGATGGCCGCCGAACTCGGCTCCCGGATCCGGCTGAACGCGAAGGTCTCCCGAATCGAGTGGTCCGAGACGGCGGTTGCGGTGATGTCCTCGGCCGGCACGGTGGAGGCCAAGCGCGCCGTCGTGGCGGTCGCCCCGGGCCAGCGCCTCGACATCGACATCGCGCCCGCGCCTCCCATCGAGTACCAGCAACTGTCGCAGAGCTGGCAACTGGGCGCGCTGACCAAGTCCTATGCCGCTTACCCGCGACCGTTCTGGCGGGACGACGGACTCTCCGGACAGTCGTTGTCCGACAGCGGCCCGGTGTTCATCACCTTCGACGCCAGCCCCGGCAGCGATGCCGGCTACAGCGGCCCGGGAATCCTGCTCGGCTTCACCGACCCACGCGGGCACGACGCGCTGCCCCCCGAGCAGCGCAAGGCGGCGGTGTTGGGCAACTTCGTCGAACTCTTCGGCCCACAGGCGGCCGAACCGATCGACTTCGTCGACCAGCGCTGGGGGGCCGAGACATTCGCGCCCGGCGGACCGACCGCCGCGGTGCCGCCCGGGGCGTGGACGGAGTTCGGCAGCCTGCTGCGCACACCGGTCGGCCCGCTGCACTGGGCGGGCACCGAGACCGCCGACGAGTGGACCGGATTCATGGATGGTGCGGTGCGCTCGGGACAGCGGGCAGCCGACGAGGTTGCTGCCGCGCTGACCGGATCGGTCAGGAACTGATCCGCTGAGCTGGCACCGCGGCCTCGGCGAGCTCACGCAGATGCCGGTTGACCTCGCCGGGATGTTCCAGCATCGCGCAGTGGCCACCGGGCATCTCCACGAGGTCGACCAGGTTGGGTGCGGCCTTGGCGATCCTGCGGGCCTGGCTCATCGGCAACAGGCGGTCCTTGGTGCTGCCGATCACCAGGGTGGGCACCGTCAGCCCGGTCAGGTCGATGTGCTTGCGTCCGCCCATCTCGTCGACCAGGACCCTGGCCCAGGCCCCCCGGCCCGCCGGTGGCGTCGCCGCGAAAAGGTCGTGCAGGAAATCGCGGATCTCCGGGCCGGCCTCCGCACCGATCGCCATCATCTGCACGAACCACCTGCTGCCCGGCTGCGCCCCCCGGATCAGCGGGGCCCCGCCGACGGTACGGATCAGGTTTCGCGCCAAGGCGACCCGCGTCGTGGACAAGACGGCGGGAACCTTGATCAACTGAATTTTGTCGAGCAGGTCACCGGTGGTGGTGTTGATCAGCGCGACGGCGTCGGCGCGCTGGGCGACGCGGTCACGGTACCGGTCGGCCCACGCGCTGATCGCGATCCCGCCCATCGAGTGCCCGGCCACCAGGGCCCGCTCGCCGGGCCGCACGGTCGCCGCGAGCACCGCGTCGAGGTCAGCGGCCAGGTGGTCCAGGCTGTAGGCGTCCGGGCCGGGAACCCCGCTGCGGCCGTGGCCACGATGGTCGTAGGCGATCACCCGGTAATCCCGCGACAACTCGGTGATCTGCTCGTGCCAGACCCGGATCGAGCAGGTGATGCCGTGAGCGAGGACGATCGGGTAGCCGCCGGCCGGACCGAACACCTCGGTGTGCAACCGAGTCCCGTCCGCCGCGTGGACGACCATGGTTTTGCTGGGCGGCAGAATTGGGCGCTCAATGACTGCAGTTGCCGGCATGACCGCCTCCTCAGGGACCGGCGCCATTGCCGGACTGCTATCAGGATAAGCACAGTTACGCCGCCGCGGAGGCGGTTTTGGTTGCGATTTGGCCACGTCGGCATCACCCGGTAGACGACTCCGACGATCACTGTCACTGTTTTCCCAGCGGCACCGAATGCCCGGGAAGCTCAATGTCCCGGAACCGACAACAGCTATTGTCCGTTTGCTACGTTGGCGCGCCAGAAGCGCCTACCGTCCACTCCCGACACAGTGATATGGAGCGTCCAGGAGCATGAAGACCACTCTGAACCGGGCCGCGGCCGTCGCCGGCGGCCTTGCCCTCACCACCGCGTTCGCCGTCAGTTGCTCGCAGGCCCAGGACGCGGGCAGCGACCTCGCCTCCAGCGCCTCGAGCGCCGCCAGCGCGGCCGGCAGCGCCGCCAGCAGTGCCGCGGATGCGGCCGGATCGGCCGCCAGCAGTGCGGCCAGCGCGGCCGGATCCGCCGCCAGCAGTGCGGGCAGCGCGGCTTCCAGCGCGGTGTCCTCGGTGATCAATGGTGCTCCGACCACGATGAATGTGCCGGGGCTAGGGGATGTCTCGCTGGACGGCCCCACCACCGAGGCGTACCAGAAGCTGGGCGGTGAGGAGGTGCTGGGCGTGCCGACCGCGGCACCCGAGAAGATCGGCGACGGGACGGTGACCGCCTTCACCAACGGCACCATCTTCACCTCGCCGTCAGGTGGCGCGCACCTGGTGCAGGGTGAGATCCTGCGGGTTTACAACGAGCAGGACGGCCCGTCCGGCCCGCTGGGGTGGCCGACCAGCGATGAGACCGAGACCGGCGGCGGTCCCGGCGTCGTCGAGGGCGGGTGGATCACCGAGTTCGAGAACGGCATGATCACCTGGACCAACCAGGGCAGTGGCAGCTTCATCGAAACCATCACGAAGAACTGACCGACCCCGGTGAGGCCCCCGGAGCGCGCTTCGGGGGCCTCACCGTCGGCACCTGCGTCTACTCTTGACCGGGCCACTTAGACCGCGACCGGAGGAAGGAGTTACTGACAGTGCTGAGAGTGGGCGGCCGGCTACACGCTCTGAGCGCGGTGATCCTGCTGGTGGCGATGATCGGGGCGCTTCCCGGCGTGCTGCCGCGGGCGGCAGCCGCCGAGGCGGAGACGGTCACGGTGGCCACGCACGATCTGGAGCCGTTCGTGATGACCGACGGCCAGATCAAGTCCGGCTTCACCATCGAACTCTTGGAGGCGGTGGCCAAGCGGGAGAACTGGACGCTGGCCTACCTCAGCGTTGACAACGTCGAACAGCAGCTCGCGGCCGTTCGCGAGGAACGGGTCGACGCCGCCGCAGCGGCCATCTCGATCACCGCCAAGCGCACCAGGGACTATGACTTCTCACAGCCGATCCTCGGCGCCGGTTTGCAGATCATGGTCCCGACCAGCCAGCTGGAGCGCTCGACGCCGGGATTGAAAGACTTCCTGGACCTGCTGTTCTCCAAAATCATGTTCGTCTGGCTGCTGGCCGGGCTGGTCATCTCGGTGCTGCCGGCTCATCTGATCTGGCTGACCGAACGGCGGCACACCCACTCGATGGTCTCCAAGAGCTATTTCAAAGGCATTCTGCAGTCGATGGCTTGGAGCCTGGGCATGCTTGCCGGGCAACCCGATACGTTCCCTCAGCACCGGTTCACCCGCGGGCTGTCAATACTGTGGGCTTTCGTCGGCCTGGTCTTCGTCGCGTACTACACCGCGACGCTGACCGCCAACCTCACGGTGGAGAAGTTCGACGCCAAGATCAATCAGCCTTCAGACCTGGTGGGAAAGCGGGTCTGCACGGTCGCGGCCACTGAACCGGCCGACTACCTGACTTCGATCGGCGTCTCCCCCAGGGAAGTGGCCACCATCGATGACTGCTACGCCGCTTTGAAGAAGGGCGACCTCGACGCGGTGGTCTTCGACTCTCCGGTGCTGCGGTACTACGTCGCCAACGAGGCCGACGGCGTCGCCCAATTGGTGGGCACGGTCTTCGAGCCCGAGGACTACGGGGTGGCCTTCCCCAACGGCAGCGATCTGCGCAAGCGGTTCAACCAGGGGCTGCTGGCGGTCAAGGAGGACGGCACCTTCGACCTGATCAAGCAGAAGTGGTTCGGTTTCGAAAACGATCCCGACGGCCAGAACGGCTCCTGAGCACGTAGTCGGTGCCGGCTATCGGTGGCCCGCGTTTTGCGGGGCTGACGCCGCGGCCGCGGGCTCGCCGAACACCTTCCGCCGCCGCCGGTCCCGCAGCCAGACCGCCAGCCAGACCGCGGTGGCGAAGGTGACGATGAGGAAACTGGGCGGGGCGTTGAACATCGCCGAGGCGGCGAGCCCCACCCATACGCAGGCCACCGCCAGCGCCGTCGAGATCGCCATCGCCAGCACCGGCCTCGGGGTGAGTGAGATCGCGGTCGCCGCCGGCGTGATCAGCAGGGCGAACAGCAGCAGGGTGCCGACAGCCTGGATCGCCATCGTGACCGCCAGCGCCAGCAGCACCATGAACAGCAGGGAGAGTCCCCGCACCGGGATCCCCTTGGCCTGGGCCACCGCGGCGTTGACCGAGCTGTAGAGCAGTGGCCGGTAGACCACGGCGACGGTGACGGCGACCACCGACAGCAGGGCCGCGAACACCACCAGCTGGCCGCGGGTGATGGCCAGCAGGTTGCCGAACAGGACGTTGGTCATCGTGCTCGAGCTTCGGGTGGCCAGCGAGTTGAAGAACAGCCCGAGGCCGGTGGCGAAGGCCAGCACCGTTCCGGTGGCGATATCGCGCTCGGAGGCGCGCTCACCGAGCACGCTGATCAGGATCGCACCGCCCACACAGAACGCTCCGAGGCCGATCACCGGTGACAGGCCGAACAGTACCGCGCCGGTGGCCCCGGGCAGTCCGATGTGAGCCAGTGCGTGCGCGGCGAAGGCGCTCTGCCGGACGACGACGAAGTACCCGATCACCCCGGCGGCCAGCGCCACGATCGTCCCGCCGATGGCCGCGTTGCGCATGAACGGGGAGCCGAGGATCTCCCACCAGCCCGGCTGATAGCCGATATTGCCCAACCGCAGCGAGTCCAACTGCATTGTCAGAGAATACTTCTCATGTACAGCTCCCCTTGCGGGGTGTGCACTACGCGGACCGGAGCGCCGTAGAGGTGGGTGAGCAGGTCGTCGTCGACCACCTGCCCGATCGGGGCGTGGTGGGCGTGCCCGTCGAGCAGGTAGATCGCGCTGTCCAGGATCGGCAGCAGCGGATTGAGATCATGCGCGACGATGAGGATGGTCAGCCCGAGTTCACGGTGCAGCCGGGCCAGCAGCAGTACCGTCTCGCGCTGGCTGCCCAGGTCCAGGGAGGCCAGCGGCTCATCGAGGATCAGCATCCGCGGCCCGGCCACCATCGCCTCGGCGATCGCCACCCGCTGACGTTGGCCGCCGGACAGCGTCGACAGACGACTGTCGGCGAACCCCTCGGCGTCCAGCGAGGCCAACGTCGTTCGGGCCAGTTGCCGCTGCGCGGCGGTGAATCGCCCAACCCCCCAGCGGTCGCCGGCCAAGCCGAGCAGCACCGCGTCGACGGCGCGGACGGCCTCCCCGGCGGTGGCCACGTAATGCTGGGGGACGTAGCCGATCAGATCGTTGCCGTCACCCGGCGCCCTGCCGAACACCCGCAACGCACCCGAGGCGACCGGCACCAGACCCAAGATCATCTGAACCAGCGTCGTTTTGCCCGAACCGTTGGCGCCGATGACCGCGACGACGCTGCCGGCCGGTACGTCGAAGGTGCCCTCCGACCAGATCACCCGACCGTCGCGGACCGCGCTGGCGTCGCGGAAGGACAGCGCGACCTCGCCGCCGGGCTCAGGGGGTGACACCCAGCGCCTTGGCCAGGTCGGTGAGCTGCTCGTCCTGCCAGCCGACGAAGCTGTCCTGCCCGGGCGGAACGGTCTCGGTGACGGCCACGATCGGGACGCCAGCGGCCTCGGCCGCGGCCCGCAGCTGCTCGGAGACCGAGCCTTCGGTCTGGGTGTTGAAGATCATCACGCTGACCTCCCCGCTCTCCAACTCGGCCTGAAACGCGCGGATGTCGGCCGGTGAGGGATCGGCCTCGTTGGCCGCCGCCCGCCGGTAACCCGGGGGTGTCTTGTCGACAAGTCCGAGCGCTTCGGCCTGGTAGTCGAACACCGATTCGGTGGCCACGTAGGTCTTACCCGAGGCCTCGGCCTTGATTCTGTCGATCAGCGTGTCAAAGGGCTGCAGGGCGGTACCGAACGCCGACCGGCGTTGGGTGAAGTAGTCGGCGGCCTCGGGGTTGAGCCTGGCCAGTTCGGCCGACACCGCATCGGCCACCGCCGTGACCGCCGAGGGCTTGTACCAGAGATGCGGGTTGGCCCCGTCGGGTGTGCCGGTGACCGTCGCGGCGTCGACCACCGCCGCCGTGGGAGCCGAGGCGGCCGCCAGGTCGGAGGCCCAGTGGTCGTAGTCGGCGCCGTTGACCACCACCAGTTGGGCGTCCCTGAACGCGGCCGCATCAGAGGGCGACGGTTCGTAGTCGTGGGGGTCCACCGAGGAACTGGCCAGCAGCGTGGTCACCGTCGCGCAGTCGCCGCCGAGTTCGGAGACGATATCGCCCCACTGGTCCACGCTGACCACCACATCCACCGCTCCGCCCGGACAGGCGGACGCTCCCGGGCCGTCGGTGGTGGCGGTGGTGGCCGTCGTGCCGTTGGAGCCGCAGCCGGCCAGCGAGATGAGCAGTGTCAGCGATGCCGCGGACACCGCGGCATGGCGGGGTATCGTCACCCACTAATGGTAATCGTTTTCAATAAAAGAGGCAACCACGGCCACCCGATCCCCCGCGCTGGCACACTGTCCTCGTGGCGGCGGTGAACCCCGAGGCGGACTCACACACCGATCCGCGGCGTATCCGGACGCTGTCGGTGTGGGTGATCGCCGCGCTGATGGTGGCCTTCGCCCTGCTGGGCGGAACCCTGCGAAGCGTGGTGTACGACAGCACCGCGCTGTCGACGGCGGGCACGGTCTTCGCCGGGATCTTCGTCCAGGCCCTGCCGTTCCTGGCCCTCGGCGTGGTGCTGAGCGCGTTGCTCGCGGTGTTCGTCACCCCCGACCGGCTCTCCCGTTGGCTGCCCAACCGGCCCTCGGCCGCGGTGCTGACCGCGGCGGCCTCCGGCGCGGCGCTGCCCGGCTGCGAATGCGGTTCGGTGCCGCTGGCCCGCCGGATGTTCGGTGAGGGCGCACTGGGCGCGGCCGCGCTGACCTTCATGCTGGCCGCACCGGCGATCAACCCGATCGTGGTGGTCTCCACCGTGGTGGCCTTCCCCGGCCAGCCACAAATGGTCGGTGCCCGGGTCGGCGCGTCCCTGCTGACCGCGATCATCATGGGCCTGGCGTGGGCGAAATGGGGACGCCCGGAGTGGATCACCCGCCGGCTGCCCAAGCCCGCCGCCAACGACACGCCGCGCTGGCGGGCGTTCGCCGAGACCGCCCGGCACGACTTCCTCGCGGCGGCGTCCTACTTGGTGATCGGCGCCGCCGCGGCGGCGGCACTGCACGTACTGGTACCGCAGTGGGTGTTCGAGAAGCTGGCCGGCCAGTTGCTGCTCGGGGTGCTGGTGATGGCGATCCTGGCTGTGGTGCTGGCCTTGTGCTCGGAGGGCGACGCGTTCGTGGCCGCCAGCCTGACCATGCTGCCCCTGGTGCCCAGGCTGGTATTCCTGGTGGTCGGCCCGGCCATCGACATCAAGCTGTTCGCCATGCAGGCCGGGATCTTCGGCCGGGCCTTCGCGATCCGGTTCGCCCCGGCCACCTTCGTGGTGGCCACCGTGGTCGCGACCGTCGTCGGCGTGCTGGTGCTGGGAGGTGGCGCATGAGCCGGGAGTCGGAGAACACCCTGCTGCTGCTGATCGGGGTGGCCACCGCGATGATCGCGGTCACCGGCATCTTCACCCGCTACGTCAAAGCCGCGCTGCTGCCGTGGCTGTACCTGACCGCCGGAGTGCTGATCGTGCTGGCTCTGGTGGCGATCATCGGCGACATCCGAGGCGGCGCGGCCTCCGATCCCGACCACGACGGCCACGGGCACAGCAACCGCGCGGCCTGGCTGCTGGTCGTGCCGGTGGTGGTGTTGATATTCCTGACCCCGCCGCCGCTGCGGCCGCAGGCCAGCGTGCCCAGCGTCAGCGCGGTCTCCACCGAGGCATTGCGCCGGCCGTTCCCGCCACTGCCGGCCGGCCGCGCGCCGGAGGTCTCGGTGCCCGACGTGATGATCCGGGCCGCGCAGGACTCGGCGGGCACCCTGGACGGCCGGCTGATCACCGTGACCGGGTTCACCATGGACGACGACGGCAAGGTCGACCTGGGCCGGTTCTCAGTGCTGTGCTGCGCCGCCGACGCCCGGCTTGCCCGGATTCACCTGGACGGCCCCGCGGCCGCCGAGGCTGGCCGCCTGCCGGAGTACACCTGGGTGCGGGTGGAGGGCACCGTACTACCCGGCGCGGCCGATGGTGACTCCTCGCTGATCCCCACCCTGGAGGCGGTGTCGGTCACCGAGATCGAGGCGCCCGAGAACGTTTACGCCTGATCGACCGGCTCACGCACCGCGCGGGAGACCACCCAGGCCACGGCGGCCAGGAGCACACCGCCGATCACGCAGTAGCCGGCCAGGCTGACGATGAACCCGTGCGGGTCGACGGCCTCGGTGAAGTGCGCCGCGGTTCCGGTGACCAGGAAGTACAGCACCGCCACCGTGCTGCCGGTCAGCGCGATGCCCAGCGCGTTGCCCAATTCGAAAGAGGTCTCGGAGATCCCGGTCGCAGCCCCGACCCGGTCTGCGCTGGCGCTGGTCAGCACCAGGTCGGAGACACAGGTCACGACCGCACCGAAGGAGAAGCCCAGCATCATCAGCGGGACCACCATCGCCGGATAGGACACCGACACCGTCAGACCCAGCAGTATCAGCCCGACCGCGCCCACCCCCAAACCGCTCGCCATCGCCCCGCGGTGCCCCCAGGCCCGGATCAACCGTCCGGCGTTGGAGGCCACGACCAGGCTCACCAGCGACTGGGGCAACAGCGCCAGCCCGGACTGCAGGGCGCTGAAGCCGCCCACCTGCCGCAGGAAGATCGGCAGGAAGAACAGCGCGCCGACGTTGGCGAAGACCACCATCAACTGGGCCAGGATGGCCGCCCCGAACCGCGCCTGCTCGAAAAGCTGAAGATCCAGCAGCGGAACCGGCAGCCGGTACTGGCGGCGCAGGAACACCCACACCAGCAGCGAGCCCAGCCCCAGCGCCAGGTAGGCCGGCCAGAAGCCCAGCCCGGAGTGCGACAGTTCGGTGATCCCGTAGACCACCCCCAGGATGCCCGCGGTGGACAGCAGCACCGAGGCCGGGTCCAGCGGATGGTCGGACTCGCTGCGAGCCTCGGGCAGCACCAAGGCTCCGACGACGATGACCAGCGCCACCACCGGCAGGTTCACCAGAAGCACCGAGCCCCAGTAGAAATGCTCTAACAGAGCCCCGGCGACCGTCGGGCCCATCGCCGCGCCGGCCGCCCCGCTGGCGCTCCACAAACCCACCGCGCGGGTGCGCAGCCGCTCCTCGGCGAACACCGTGCGCAGCAGGGCCAGGGTGGGCGGCATGAGGCCCGCCCCGGCCACCCCCTGCAGGGCGCGTGCGGCGATCAGCAGTTCCGGGGTCGGCGCCATCGCCGCGGCCGCCGAGGCCACCCCGAAGGCCACCGCCGCCCCGAGCAGCAGCCGCCGGCGCCCGATCCGGTCACCGATGTTGCCCATCGTGACCAGCAGGCCGGCCAGCACGAACGAGTAGACGTCACCG